>R14__coassemble_614_pt1 | contig 23099 bp, 19 predicted proteins | sample R14__metabat2_low_PE_009 | metagenome-assembled genome bin R14 | reverse complement strand
ATTTTCTGTATAGTACATAACATTCCTCCGCTTTTTATATTATAAGATAAAAATGGATATATGGAAATATTACGATTTTATGCATTATTAATGATTTTAATGTTACGATTTTATGCAAAAATAACGAAAGTTTAATTTTTTTCATTTAAAATACCATCTTTTCCGGTTTTATTTAAATTAAAAAAACTTATTTTATAATAGAATCACCAAAGGAAGAAATTCCTTAAACATATATTCACAAAAAAAGAAGGGTAGTGGGAAGTTGGTAATAACATAAATATTTCCAAAACTATGGAGAGACGAACTCCAAAAGTTAGGCTGTTTAAAAAACAGAATAAACATTCCATGAAACTTATAATGAAATTGGAAAAAGAGATTAATTAAAATAATTACAGGTGAACAATTCACAAAGAAAAATCCAAAAGTAAGAATAAGGGAATCGTTGATATGAATTTAATTGTATGTAGAATCTAGAAATATAATTGTAAATAGATTCCGATTAGATCAATATGAATTATTAAAAAATGAATACGGTAGAAAAGGTATTCATAAAAGTGAATATAAAAAATGAGGTAGACAAGTGTCTACCTCAAATGTTTTTTATAGATTATTTCCGATTAATAAATAATGATATTAATATAAGTTTAGATTTCTCATGGTTATAAAGCTAATGAAAAATGCACTTGAAGTGAAAAAATAACAATTTGAGGTGCAAAAATATATAAAAATTGCACTTGAAATGGTAAAATAGTAAGTATAAGTGAAAGAGGGAGTTTTATATGGATATAAAGAAGAAATTCTATACAATGAAGCCAGATGAATTTAAAACTTACCTATCAAATTTGAAAAATGATGATAGTTGTGTTTCCATTTTTGAAGATACAAATCCTTCTTATTTTTTTGTAGTGGACATGGAAATAAACCAAGCCTTATTGAATTTGAATAAAATGCAATATCAATTAGATATCATCTTTGATTCTTTTACAGATGTACAGAAAAAGATGATAAGGCAATCATGCTTAATTGATGAAATACAGTCTACAAATAAAACAGAAAACATCTATTCAACCAGAAGTGATATATTTGGAATTTTAAAAGATGTTGCTTCTATTCATAATAAAAAAATTGTTTCTATTATCAATTCTTACTTACATTTCAATAAAAAAATAGACAGTAAGGAATCTGTACGAATGTTGTATGACAAAATGATGGAAAATGCATACGATTCAAGTAAAGATATTCCAGATGGAAAAATCTTTAGAAAGAATCCTGTTTATGTATCTGATGGATTAAAGACTGCACATAGTGGCTTTTATCCGGAAACAGAAATTATAAAAGGGATAGAAGAATATATAAAGATGACTCAAAATACACAATTGGATATATATTTGCGACTAATTGTTTCTCATTTTATGTTAGAAACAATTCATCCATTTTATGATGGAAATGGTCGTTTAGGAAGATGCTTAATGTCAATGAGTTTATATCAGGAAAATTCAACAATCTTTTCTTTGCGTTTGGCGACTTCGATTAATCAGGAAAAGGAAAAATATTATGATGCATTAAAAAGTGGTAGAGATATTCATGAATTTGGATGTTTAAATACATATATTTTGAAAATGTGTCAAATCTTTCAAAAAGGAATGGAAAATATAATAAATTCTCTAAATGATAAGAAGATAATTTTAGCTTTCGATCAACAACCAACTTTTAAAATGACAAAGTCGGAGCAAAAAGTATATGAATTATTATTAAGTGCCAGTGTTTTAACCTATTATGGAATATCAAACGATGAAATTATGGATATAATTGGTATAAGTAAAAGAACATGTATAAGTGTTATTAATAAATTTAGAGAAAATAATATGTTAGAAGAAATAAAATTAGGTAAAAAACAATATCATCGATTAAATGTTGAATATTTATTGAAAGATGAATAGATTTAAACCAACATAAATGATGTCAGTTTAGTTTGTATGATTAAATTGCTTGGAGGGAATACTATGAATTGGGCAAGATATTTTCAAAGTCATATTTTAGAACGTGGATATGGTTACTATTTATGTGGAAATGTGTATGAACTTTCTTTTGAAAATAATATATTGAGATCATCTGTAGAAGGAACGGATACATATGATGTAGAAATTGAATTAAACAACAATGGAAAGATAGAAAGCATGTATTGCTCATGTCCATATGCTGAAGATGGTAATAATTGTAAACATATGGCAGCCACTCTTTATACAGCACAGGATAGATATAAAGTGTTTTATGATGAAGTATCAAAAAGACTAATGGAAGATGATGATTACTATGATGAACAGGAAGAAGATTATTGGGATAATTCTAATGATTATGAATCTTACTCTTACAATGAACTTGAATATAGGCTGACTCCTATTCTAGAAAAACTGGTATCAATAGCTTCTGAAGAGGAAAAAGATATGTTTGTAAAAGAGGTTTTATATACATATCCAGATTTAAGAGAGCATTTCATTCAATCGCTAAAAGATGATAAGGCACAGATATTTTCTGAAAATTATACTGAAAAAATCAATGAATTATATAAAAAAAGCGAAGAAGAATTAGAAAAGTATCTAAACAAAATCACAAGCTTAATGATTGATTTGAAATGGTATGAAAATCTTATTCAATTGATGGATTTTGTGATGAATGAAAAATTGACTTATTCTTCTACTTTCATCTATGATTTGTTGGTTAAATCACTAAATGAAATAAAAGATAATCTTTCGTCTTCTGATACAAAATGCTTATTTGGGAATATCATTCAGTATTATGACAAACAAATGGATGAATATATATTAAACAGATTTTCTGAAATTATAAATGTAATGTGTAATAAAAAAGAAAATGCAGATTTATGGTATACATGCCTAGAGTCCCATTTATCTTGCTCTGTTCCTACAATGAATATTTCTCTTTATAAGTCTTCGATTCAAAAGCTTCTTGATTTAACAAAGAAACTAAATTTTGGAACAGAACGCTTTGAACAACTTTTTAAGATAAATGACTCAAATATACCTCTTCAATTAAATTACGTGGATTATATGGTGGATAAAGAAGAATATGAATTAGCTAAGCAGTTGATTAATACTTTAAATAAAGAGCAGTCTTATCCACAATTAAGAGATAAAATAGAAAATTGTGTACGATATTTAGTAAAAAGAAGTGGCAACCAACAATATTTGGTTCAATATTTAGAAGAAAACTTATTTGTAGGGAAGTCGTTAAATGATGAAGCTTATCAAAAACTTAAAGAACTAGTGGATGAGGATCAATGGATTCAAACTAGAAATGAAGTTCTATCTAAATTAAACAGTTCAGTACAACGATGTAAGCTATATTATGTTGAAGAGATGTATGAACCACTAATGGAAGAGTTAGAAGATTGTTCATTTATGGATATGGAAAAATATGAAAAGAAATTAGTGGAAGTCAATCCAGAATGGGTACTAAATCAATATGTTCATTACTTAGATGAAGTTTCAAAAGAAACACATCAAAGAAAAGACTATGAAGAATGGGCAAATATGTTGCTGCATATGCTCAAAATTCCGGGTGGAAACGATAAAGTGAATTTCTTATTAAATAAATGGGAGCAACTTTATGGCAATCGACCCGCTATGATGGAAGAGTTACTAGTTGTAAAGCCGTTCGTTGAAAAGAAAGAAAATATGGCTGTCAAACTTACGGATGTGATTGAAACATTAGAAATGATAAATGATGAATTTACTTTTGTATTTCATATCCCAACTAAACAGTTCACCTATTTTCAAAATGAATACGATGACGATGGTCTAACAGAAGACGAATATTATGACCATGAAGAAGACTATATCTCATTTGTTGATAAGTATGATATCAACGAATATAAAATGATGGTAGATTTTATTAATACTATTTATGATTCTAATAGAAGAGAAAAGCTTTCACAGGCAATACGAGGAAAAGGGGCTTTTCGACGGTTTAAAAATACTATTATTAACTTTGGTTTAGAAAGACAATGGTATGTGTATCGTGATCAGTGTTATAAAGAAATTGCGATTGATTGGTGTGAAAAAAATAATTTACTCTTTTATTGATATTATTAAATAACATTGTTTGTATGATAGAATATGAATATGACAAAGTATATATTAATGAATAAAAATAAAAAAGTCGCATTGGTCAATTATGATGAAAATGCATATTCTTTTACAGATATTATTGAATTATATGAAGTAGAGTATGGACCATTGGGCGTTTTTAGAAGTCGAATGAAGAAAAAGGATATTATGATTCAAAATTTGAATCAATGGTTTTTAAATCGGCAAATCCCTGTATCCAGAGAAGGATATCCCAACTTAATAGATAGTTTTCAAATCAATAATATTTCTAATCAGATAATGGAACACTATGCTTTATCTTTATCAGATCAATATTGGTTTAAAGAAAAAGATCAAACAATTGGTTGGGAAGATATAAATAAATTTGATCATGATTTTGAATTCTCTTATTTTACTGACGTTTCTATTAACGAAAAGAAAATTAAAGAACATTTTGATCAATCTCCTAATTTTTCTGTAAATGGAAATCTTAGAAAAGCATGGATTATAGAAAATAATAAAAGGTATTTATTAAAAGTGGGCTTAAATTATTGTGGAAATCAAGAAGCTTTTAACGAATATCTTGCTTCAAAGTTTGCGAAATCTCTTGGAATTTATTGCGTTGATTATGATGTGGTTTATTATAAAAATCATATTGCATCAAAATGCGAATGCTTTATCGACAAAGATACGGAATATATATGTGCTAAAGATATTTTAAAACAGGTGGATAAACCAGAAAATATATCAAATTATGAATTCTATATTCAATTATTGGAGCAAAACGGTATTCAAGAGGCTCGTAAGCAAATAGAAGGAATGTTGATTGTTGACTATTTGATGATGAATATAGATCGGCATAGAAATAATTTTGGTATTATTCGTAATGTCGAAACACTACAGTGGAAATGCGTAGCACCCTTGTTTGATACAGGGACTTCGTTAAATTGCATGGAACGATATTTAAAAACAAGTTTGTTTGAAAAAGGGAGTACGAATAAATTTTTTAATGAATCGATTTCTTTTGATGCTATGCTGGAATATGTTCATGATTTTTCAAATGTTAATATTCAAAACCTATATGAAATTGTTGATTCATGGAAAGAATTATTATTGGAATGGAATCAAAAAGATGATTTCATGACTGTTGAAGATATTGGTATTTTAGTTACTGGGGTCCAAAGACGAATTCAAATGTTAGAAAAGAGAATTAATCAAAAAGTCTGAGAATGTTACTCAGACTTTTTGATGTAAAATAAAAAGAGTCCATAGTGAACTCTTATAGATCTTTTCCAGTTAATAATTTATAGGCTTGAAGATATTTTTCAATTGTCTTTTGAGTGATTTCTTCAGGTAAAGTCCAATCATTTCCTGGATTTGCTTTTAACCAATCACGAGCAAATTGTTTGTCAAAAGATGGTTGTGAATGACCTGGTTCATATCCTTCCGCTGGCCAGAAACGAGATGAATCCGGTGTTAACATTTCATCACCTAAAACGATTTCACCTTTTTCATTTAAACCAAATTCAAATTTCGTATCTGCAATGATAATACCACGAGTTAGTGCATAATCTGCACATTTTTTGTATAAAGCAATCGTATAATCTTTTAATTTTTGAGCATATTCTTCCCCTTTTCCTGGGAAGTATTTTTCTAAATGAGCAATACTTTGTTCAAATGAGATATTTTCATCATGATCCCCAATTTCTGCTTTCGTACTTGGTGTATAAATTGGTTCAGGTAATTTATCTGATTCTTTTAATCCCTCAGGTAATTTGATTCCACAAACGGTTCCATCTTTTTGATAGCTTGCCCATCCACTTCCAGTAATGTATCCACGAACGATACATTCAATTGGAAGCATTTCTAACTTTTTACACATCATTGAGTTTCCATCAAATTGTTCTTGTTGGAAAAATTCTGGCATATCTTTTACATCTACACTAATCATATGGTTAGGGATGATATCAGATGTCATATCAAACCAGAACTTAGACATTTGTGTTAAGACAGTTCCTTTTTTCTTAATAATATTATGTAAAATCACATCAAAACAGCTAATACGGTCTGTTGCAACCATAATTAAGCTATCTCCATTGTCATAAATCTCACGTACTTTTCCTTCTTTAATTGGTTTCATTTTATTTCCTCCATTAAATACTTTTTCATTATATAGGATTATTTTAATTTTGGTTAAAAAATTATTGATTTTTGTGTAAAATGTATATGTTGAAAGGAAATTATTATGCGAAAAGAAGATTATGAATCCTCTTCTTTGGTTGAATTACGGATTTTAGCTAAAGAAAAAGGAATTAAAAATGTATCTACTCTAAGAAAAGCTGAACTTATCGAAAAACTCTGTGAAATTGACAATCCAACTGCTCCTATCGAAGAACCAATCCCAACAAATGAAAAACAAGAATTAAATAAACGACCTCCTGTAGAAGAAGGAGAAATGGCTTATGGGATTTTGGAAGTAATGGATGGTTATGGATTTATTCGTTGCGATAATTATTTAACAGGAGAAGACGATGTATACGTATCGGCTTCCCAAATCCGTCGATTTAGACTAAAAACAGGAGATGTACTAACTGGAAAAACACGTAAGAAAAGCCCAACGGAAAGATATGGGGCCTTGCTTCGTATTAGTACAGTGAATGGTATTGATCCTGAAATTGCCAAGAATCGTCCAAGCTTTGAAGATTTAACACCAATATTTCCAAATGAAAGAATCAAATTAGAACAACAAAGAAAGAACCTTTCTATGCGCATTGTCGATTTATTATCCCCTATTGGAAAAGGACAACGTGGTATGATTGTATCTCCTCCAAAAGCTGGAAAAACTACTTTATTAAAGGACGTGGCATTAAGTGTGCAACAATCAAATCCAGAAATGCATTTGATTATTTTATTAATTGATGAAAGACCTGAAGAAGTAACCGATATTAAAGAAACAGTAGCTGGTAAAAATGTAGAAGTCATTTATTCAACTTTTGATGAACAACCAGAAAGACATCGAAAAGTATCAGAGATGGTCATCGAAAGAGCCAAACGTTTAGTAGAAATGGGAAATGATGTCATGATTTTATTGGATTCCATTACTCGTTTAGCTCGTGCCTATAATTTAACAGTTGCTCCTAGTGGTCGTACATTAAGTGGTGGGTTAGATCCAGCTAGTTTATATATGCCAAAACGATTCTTTGGAGCGGCTCGTAATACTAGAGAAGCGGGAAGTCTTACTATTCTGGCAACAGCTTTAGTAGACACAGGTTCGAAAATGGATGATGTTGTCTATGAAGAATTTAAAGGTACAGGTAATATGGAGCTTGTCTTGTCAAGAAAACTTCAGGAAAGAAGAGTATTCCCAGCTATTGACATTCCAAAATCTGGAACTCGTAGAGAAGACTTATTACTGACAAAACAAGAGCAAGAGGCTATTACTATTATCCGTAAGAGTTTAAATGGTATTAAACAAGATGAAGCTGTGGATTCTTTATTGGATTTATTTGCTCGTACACGAAACAATGAAGAATTGGTATCTTATATTTTATATAAGAAATCATTAAGTATTTAATATGATTTTATGTTTGGGGGATTCCAATACGAAAGGATTGGATCCTAGAAGTTATATTGCAGATGAATATGATTATCCATGGCCAGCTATTTTATCAAATTTATTAAATGAAGAAGTAGTAAATGCCGGTGAAAATGGAATTGAGATTTATCATACTAAAGAAGATTTTATTTATCTAAATTCAACAATAAAAGATCCAGATTATATTATCTGTATGATAGGAACAAATGATATCTTAAATCAAGTTTCATTATCCATGATAGAAGAAAGATTAAACTGTTTTGTTCAATATTTAATTAAATGGAATTTAATCTTAATTTGTCCTAAAGATATTATTGGATTTCCATCTTTAAAATCCATCTATCAAAAAATATCCGATTTATATACTGTTCCATTGTTGGATTGTAATGAATGGAATATAGAAATGGCTTATGATGATATTCATTTTAGTGAATTGGGACATGAACAATTTGCCAATGCATTATATAAACAATTGAAGTGCCTATAGGGGCACTTCTTTTTAAAAATGGGAGAAATAAAAAAATGCAGCTAAAATAAATGCTGCAATTTTATTTTTGATTCAACATAATTCCAAATAATCCACCACATATACCACCGGCAATATGTGTTAGTTGGGAAATGGAATCTTGTACAAACAATGCACTATAGATTTCACCACCTACGAAGATAATAAAGACAAGAACTAACGTTAGAGGTATTTCTTTTTGCTCAACACTTGTAATACTGGAAAGTACAATCAGCATAAAGACAATTCCACTAGCTCCGCAAAGGGCGGTGTTAGAAAATAATAATGCGTTTAATAGCCCACCAATGATGGCCGTGACAATTCCCATTATAATTAGATTTTTAGATCCGTATTTTTCTTCAATCATAGGTCCAAGTAATAAGATATAGGTCATATTTGAAACAAAATGCGACCAATCAGAATGGCCAAAGATATAAGTGACTAGACGAAAATAAAATAACGGATTAGCCAAGGATGATCGATAAGTCATAAACATGGCGGCGGTACTATTAAAATTTGTTAAATATCCACAAATCAATGTGATTAGACAAATCAGTACAAATGTTAAAGTAACTGGTGCATTAAAGCGTATATGTATATTTCTCATACTACACTAACTTTTCTAATTCATCGACATACTCACTAAAGACTTTTAAAGCATCTTCAATTGGTTGAGATGTTGACATATCCACTCCACAAATCTTTAATAAATCAATAGGTGTTTGAGAACATCCACCAGATAAGAACTGTTTGTATTTTTCAACAATTCCTTCTTCACCCTTTAGAATCTTTGTGCTAATCGCAATGGCAGCGGCAAAACTCGTTGCATATTGATATACATAGAATGGCGTATAGAAATGCGGGATTCTTGACCATTCATATTGAATTTCATCATCGCTAATCATGTCTTTTCCAAAGTATCTTTCATTTAATTCCATATAGGTCTCGTTTAACAAATCACCTGTTAATACTTCACCTTTTTCAACATATCCATGGGTTAATCGTTCAAATTCTGCAAACATTGTTTGACGATACATTGTCCCTTTGAACTGATCTAAGAAATAATTGATTAAATATAATTTTTCTTGTTTATCTTTAGTTTTGTTCATTAAATGATGAATTAATAAACTTTCATTACATGTAGAAGCAACTTCAGCTACGAAGATGCGATATTCACTGTTTAATACATTCTGATTCTTGTTAGAATAGTATGTATGAATCGCATGTCCCATTTCATGAGCCAATGTAAAGACATTATCTAATGAATCATGATAATTTAATAAGACATATGGATGACATCCATAACATCCCCAACTATAAGCTCCCGTTCTTTTTCCTTCGTTTTCATAGACATCAATCCAACGATTGTCAAATCCTTCTTGAAGAATATCTAAGTAATCTTGCCCAAGTGGCTGTAATCCTTCTTTGACAATTTCTTTTGCTTGTTCAAAAGTGTATTTTGTATCAATGTCTTTTGCCAAAGAAGTATAAACATCATACATATGTAAGGAATCTACTCCTAAAATTTTCTTTCTTAGGGATACATATTTGTACATCGGTTCTAAATTAGAATGAATCGCAAAAATTAGGTTATCGTATACTTCTAAAGGAATTTCATTCTGCGTTAATTCTTGCTCAAAAGCACTCTTATATTTATGCTCTTTAGCGAAGAAATCAATGGCTTTGGCATTGGCGTAATATGTGGCAGCTAATGTATTGTTGAATTGTTTATAGACAGAATATAAAGATTCAAAGGCGTTTTTTCTAAGCACTCTATCTTTGCTTTCCATATAAGATATATAAGTTCCTTGCGTCAGAACATGCTCATTCCCATCTTGGTCAAATACATTTGGGAATTTAATATCCGCATTGTTAAACATTGAATAGATGTTGTCAGCTGCTTGTCCTAAATCAGAGGCTTTAGCTAATAACTCTTCTGTCTTGGCATCTAATACATGCTCTTTTTCTTTTAAGATTAATTCTAAGAATCGTTTATATTCTTTCAATTTATCGTCATTTAAGTTGATATTTTCTAATTCAAGAATTTCTGGCTCAAACCAGGAAGTATATTGTCCAAGTCTTGCTGCCATTAATTGCGTTTGCCCACTCATCCTTTGATACTTACTGTTAGATGTATCTTGATGATATCGTTGATTGGCATAAACATATAATCTGGCAAAGTAATACGAGATAGATTCATATAATTTTAATGCTTTTACTAATGAATCTACTCCATTTTTTAATGTTCCTTTTAAGTCAATAAATTCCTCTAGTAAGCGATTTAGATTTTGAAATTCATCATCAAAGATTCTTTCATTTTCATAGATGTCTTCCAATTTCCATGTATTTTCTTCTAATTGTTCACTTCTTTTTAATACTTTTTCACTCATATATCGTTCCTCACTTTCCTTATATGATACTACTGTTGGTTGAAATTTACTAATTTCATGATTTACAATATTTTTATGAAATTATTGGCAATTGATTTAGATGGAACCTTAGTAAATAGAAAACAAGAAATATCAAAAAAGAATTTAGAAGCACTACAATATGCTTATGAACATGATGTTTTGATTGTACCAGTAACAGGAAGGTGTTTAGATTCAATTCCTAAACAGTTACAAGATAGTCATTTATATAATTATGCGATTACATCAAACGGGGCTAGAATTACGAATTGTATAAATAATCAATCAATTTATGAAGAATGTATGGAAAATAAAACGATTGTTTCTTTTTTAAAGAAATGTCCATTTATTTATATGACATGTCATATAGAAAATGAATATGTAGTACAGGGACTTTTATTTACAATCATTGCCAAGGGTATTCGTGGAAAAGATAATAAAAAAATAATAACGGTAAAGAATTTGATTTCTTATATAGAACAAAATCATAAAGATATAGAATGTATACAGCTTTTTATTCCACTTTCAAAAACATTTAAAAAGGTATTATATTTATTAAATCAACAGGATGATTTACATCATACAAATTCCAATGGTCCTAATAAGCATTATATGGAAGTATTTTCATCGAATACATCTAAAGGGGAAGCCTTATTGAATTTGGCAGAATATCTACATATTCACCAAGAAGATATTTATTGTATAGGGGATGGACATAATGATATTTCCATGTTTGAAGTAGCCAATATGTCATTTGCGGTAGAAAATGCATCCAGTGATTTAAAAGAAGTAGCAAGTGCAATTGTTCCATCGAATAATAAAGATGGGGTAGCGTATGCGATTTATAATTATATAATTAAATGATTAGAATGTATTTAACAGCAATTGGGTAGAAGAATAAATCTATCCTTGTTAATATGTCCAACTTTTTCAGGACCACCTCAGACCATCAAGGTACCAGCTAAAAAGGTATCAGCTTACAAGAAATATTTTGCATGGAGCAATTCTAGTAAGAAGGTCATGGTAAAAAAATAGAATACAATGTAACGAAATAAGGTCGCTAAATCTAAGAAAAACAGATAGTTTTAGCGGCCTTATTTTATTTAGTCAAGTAGAAAGAAGTGTGTGCAGTGTTATGGCTTCTACTTGTTGAAGTAGAAAAGGTATGACATTAAAAAAATACTTAATACGTGGTGAGGAGATATGAAAAATGGAAGACATAAGATAGAATCTGTAGGTACAGATAGATAAATTAGGAGTGGTTCGATGGCAATGATAAAAGAGGAGCAACTTCAATTATATGAAAATCAGCCTATATGTTCGGTTTGGGATGAAGAGAATGGAGAACGGGCGCGATTGAACGACTAACAAGTTGCAAGCAATTCGATTTAAATCAACGATGAAGAACAAAAAGTATGCCTTGACCGCCGATTAAAGAGATATACAATTAATTAAAACGGCGGTGAGTAAAATAAAAAAGCGATTAACCGCCAGATAAAGGATGGTGTGATTGTGATTGGAAGGGAAAAAGAGATTAAAGAACTAAATCGTTTATACAATAGAAACAAAGCGGAATTGGTAGCCGTATATGGACGGCGTCGTGTTGGTAAAACATATTTGATTGATGAGACCTTCAAAGGAAAAATTACCTTCCGACATGCAGGTTTGTCGCCAGATGACGAAGAACCACAAGGTTTGTTGCAGGCGCAGTTGAATCATTTCTATCATTCGCTGGAGCTTGCTGGTATGGAAGCCTGTGAGAAACCAAAAGACTGGTTGGATGCATTTTTTCTTTTGGAAAAGCACCTTCAGAAAATAGATGATGGTTCCAGACAGCTGGTGTTTTTGGACGAACTTCCCTGGCTTGACACAGCAAGATCAGGATTTGTCCGTGCCTTCGAAGGATTTTGGAATACATGGGGGTGTCACAGAGAGAATCTTATGGTAATAGTATGTGGAAGTGCGAATTCCTGGATTTTAGATAAGCTGATTAATAATCACGGAGGTCTGTATAATCGTGTTACTTATGAGATTAAGTTGGCCCCATTTACTTTACATGAATGTGAGGCATTTTATCAAAGTAACCAGATCAGGCTTTCTAGATATGATATTGTGCAGAGCTATATGATCTTTGGAGGAATTCCGTTTTATATGGGATATTTTGACGGCGAATTGAGTTTTGCACAGAATGTTGATCGGATCCTTTTTGCCCAAAAAGCAAAACTAAAGGATGAGTTTGATCGTTTATTCGCCTCTGTGTTTGTGAATCCGGAGGCAGAAAAAGCTATTGTGCAGCTCTTGTACACCAGAAATGCAGGGTACACAAGAAGAGAAATTACGGAAAAACTTGGAATTTCGGATGGAGGACGTCTGTCGCGGAATTTAAATGCTCTGATTGCAAGCGATTTTATCATCAAGTATGTTCCATTTGGAATGGGAAAGCGAGAGGAGCATTATAAACTTATTGATCCGTTTTGTATCTTTTATCTGCATTTTATGAAAAAACGTACAAAGAATAATCCCCACTTCTGGCAACAAAACAGTACAGCGCAGTCTGTTGTTTTATGGAGAGGCTTCGCATTTGAAAATGTTTGTTTTAATCATGTTCCGGAGATTAAGAGGGCGCTAGGTATCTCAGGAGTTATCAGTGAAAGCTCGGCATGGTCTAAGCGAAGTGATGATGAAACTGGAACGCAGATTGACCTTTTGATTAGTCGAAATGATAACATAATCAATATGTGCGAATGTAAATTTTATAGTGATGATTTTTCAGTAGATGGCAAATACTATCGGACGATTCTTCGCAGACAAGAAATGCTGGCGGGTATGGTATCGAGGAAAACGGCTATACATAGCACACTCGTTACTACATATGGCCTTGTTCATAATGAATATAGCGGGGCATTTACGAATATTATTACATTGGAAGATTTATTTCGTTAATGTTGTTAGATTAACCACTTAGAAATATATCCATTATCTTCTAGACAATCTTGTCTAGAAGATAAATAAGACACTTTTCTCGCTTTGTGTCGTGTTTTTATACTAAAAAAATGATTATTCTTGATATGCAAGGAGGAAGTTATGAACCAACAAAAAATTGGAAGTTTTCTAAAAAATCTTCGCAAAGAAAAAAATATGACGCAAGAACAACTAGCTGAAATTCTAAATGTTTCTTCAAGAACTGTTTCTCGCTGGGAGACAGGAAATAATATGCCAGATTTAAGTATTCTTGTGGAGTTGGCTGACTATTATGATGTTGATATTCGAGAAATAATCAATGGAGAAAGGAAAAGTGAGAATATGAATGATGAAATGAAGGATACATTAGAACAAGTGGCACAATATAGTAAAGAAGAAAAAGAAAAATTAAAGAAAAGAATGATGGATGTTACACTTGGTGCAGCTATTCTTTTATTCTTTGCTCATCTACTTGATGTTACCAATGGGTTTAATGTGATACCAGAAAGCTCCTGTAAAAACATGATTGATTTCGCATCTGGTTTTTCTTTAGCTATTCTAGTGATGATCATACTATATTTATCGGGTATCTTAGAAAAATATCAAGATGTAAGAAATGATGTACATTTAGGTGTACATTTTATTTTATGTATCAAATTAGTTGAAACTAACTATTTATTGACTTATAATTGATTTACATATGAACAAATGTTCAAATGAGGTGGAGTATGGCACTAATCGAATTTAAAAATGTAGTAAAAATATATGGAAGTGGAGAAGGACAACAAGTAGCTGTAGATGATATTTCTTTTTCCATTGAAGAAGGAAAGTTTGTTGTTATTTTAGGACAATCCGGAGCTGGTAAAAGTACGGTATTGAATATGTTAGGTGGAATGGATGTTCCCACAAGTGGAGAAGTATTGGTGGATGGACTAACGGTTTCTTCTATGAAGGATAAAGAACTGTCTCATTATCGAGCAAAAGAAATTGGCTTTATCTTTCAATTTTATAATTTAATTCCAAGTCTTACGGCTTATGAAAATGTGGCTTTGACAAAAAATATTGTGAAGGATGCCTTAAATGGGGATGAATTATTAAATATGTTAGGACTTAAAAAACAAAGAAATAAATTTCCATCCCAAATGTCTGGAGGAGAACAACAAAGAGTTTCCATTGCCAGAGCATTGGCAAAAAATCCTAAAATTATTTTAGGAGATGAACCAACGGGAGCCTTAGATTCGCAAACAGGTATTGTTGTGTTAGAAACACTGCAAAAAATCTGTAAGGAACAACATAAAACAGTGATTTTAGTTACCCATAATGCGGATATTGCCCAATGTGCAGACGTTGTGATTCGTATGAAGAATGCCAAGATTGTAGAAATGAAGGAAAATTTAAATCCTGTTGCTGTGAGTGAGGTATCCTGGTAATGATGATACGAAAAATGCTGCGTGAAATTCGTAGTAATTTTGGTCAATTTTTATCTCTTTTTGTTTTGGCAATTCTGGCAACTTTTATGTTTTCTTGTTTTCGTTCCAGCAATTTAGGAGCTTATAAGGCATTAGATGCTTTAAATGAAAGTACAAATGTGGCAAATGGCTGGATTTATGGAGAAAGTTTTGATCAAGAGGCATTGAATAAAATAGTAAATATAGATGAAATAAAGGAAGCTCAACTTCGTACTTGTTTAAAAGGAAAAACAGTGGATTTTAATCAAGCACAAGTGGATTTGTATTTAGAAAGTGAAAATATTGTCAGCAAGCCTTATGTCATTGAAGGAGAAGAATTTGACCCAAATGATATTGAACATGTATGGATTTCCAATGAATTTGCCAAGGCATGGGATATTCAATTAAATGATGCATTTACATTTTCTTATGATGGAGTGGAAATCACTAAAACAATTGCTGGATTTATTAATTCCAGTGAATATGTTTATATGATTGCAGATGATGATGTGGATGTGAATTTTAAAAATATTACGTATGTATACATGTCTTATGATGCTTTTCCTGTAAAAGAATGTATGGAACATTTAATTAAAACCGGAAAAATCACAATGGATGATATAAATGATGATTCTAGTGTACTATCGGCTTTGGGAATTCCAAATAGTTATATAAGTAAGGATTTATTACTGATGGGATTTCATATGTTAAGTGATGAAGACATAAAGGATATGATGCCTTATACCCAAATTGTATTTACAAGTGATGTAGAAGATGTTTTGTCTTTAGAAGATAAGATAAAAGATGCCTTAAATGGCGAATATGCTGTATTTATTGATCAAAGTTCGGTTGCTGGTATAACTGTATTTCAAGATGAATTAGCTCAACATGATCAGTTTGCGTATATTTTCTCTGTTATATTTGTATTAATTGCTGCATTGGTTATTATGACAACAATGTCTAGAATGGTCGAAAAACAAAGAGTACAAATTGGAACATTAAATGCACTTGGTTATGCTACCTGGAAAATACGCCTTCATTATATGAGTTATAGTTTTGTGATTTCATTACTTGGAAGTATTGTTGGATTTATATTCGGTGTTTATATTGCGGGAAATGCTTTTAATGATATTTTTAAAACTATGTATACTGTACCAAACTGGACATCTACTTATGATTTACCATGTGTATTAATGATTTTTGTGATTACATTATGTTGCACATTCTCTTCTTATTTTAGTTGTCGAAAGCTATTAAAGGTTCATCCCAGTGTTGCCTTACGTCCAGTAGCTCCTAAATCGGGAAAATCGTGTATTTTTGAAAAATTACCATTCTGGGATCAACTTGGATTCTATTCTCAATATAATTTAAGAGATATATCACGTGCTAAATTAAGAGCTTTTATGGGGGTCTTTGGAACCGCATGTGGGATGTTGATATTAGTGGCTGGTATTGCCTGTACAACAACGATGACAAATATTTCAAGCTGGGCATTTGATAAGCTATATAATTATTCTTATTCTGTTTCTTTTAATGAAGATATTTCTTTACAACAAGCCGATGAGTTTGCCAATACATATGATGGTGAACTTGTGATGTTGGATTCTATTGAAATATCAAAAGAAAAAGAAGCAACATCCGATAGTAAAAAAGTGACAACTTTAACAGTAACGGAAGGTAAAAACATATATGGCATAACCGATGTAAATCAAAACAATATCGAAATTAAAATGGGATTCGTTGCCATAACTTCGAAACTGGCAAAAAGCATGGATATTAGCGTTGGAGATACAATTTATTGGCATATCTATACGGAAAATACATGGTATGAGGCTAAAGTAGGCTGCATTAACCGTACGCCAAATGGTGTCGGAATCACAATGCTGAGAAGTGATTTTGAAAAGACGGATAATAAATTTGAACCAAGTATTTTGTATACAGAAAAAGATCCATCCGCTTTAAAAGAAAATGATTATGTATCTTCCATTCATGATTTAAGTGATATCCAACAGGCCTTTGATACCTCAATGGAAATGGTATGGATGATGATATATGTATGTATCGCCTGTGCAGTAATTTTGATTATTGTTGTACTATATAATTCTGGAAACTTAAGTTTTAATGAAAGAATTAAAGAATTAGCAACATTAAAGGTTATGGGATTTGAATCAAAACAAATTCGAAGATTATTATCACTACAAAATTTATGGTTATCCATGATTGGTATTGTATTAGGAGCGCCATTTGGTCGTATGGTTCTACAATGGATGTTTGATTCCAATGGGGATAGTTTTGATTATCCATGTAGTGCTTCCTTCAAAGATTATTTTATTTCATTTTTTATTGTACTTGGTGTAAGTGTATCTGTAAGCTTTATGTTCTCTAAAAGAATTAAAAAGATTGATATGGTTGAAGTGTTAAAGGGAATAGAATAAGTTCCCTTTTTTTGTTGCACTTGCGATTTTGAAAAATTATAATAAATATGACTTATCACTGGAGGTGAAAAAGAATGGACAATTGTGATAGTTATGGGCCGAAAAAGTACGATGAAATAGAAAATCCGTTGTCTGTTCTTAAGACAACTAAATGATTCCTGTTTCACCGTGAATTGCCAAAAAGAATTGAAAAAACGATAGGCATACTAACGGTGTTTTTATATGCCTTTTAGGAGGGAAATCATGGATGAAAAAGAATTATTAGAAGAACAAAGATATGCCCAGGAGATTATTACTCTTTTACGGAGTGGCATAAGTGACGAAGAGTTAAAAGAAGCTTTGGACGATTATCATGATAACGATATCGCTGAAGCATTTGAACTTGTCAATCCAGAAGAAAGAAAGAGATTAATTTCTTTATTTAGTGAAGATGAAATCTCAGACATTTTCTCATATATTGAAGATTTAGATCCATATTTAAAAGAGATGGATTTAAAGGATGTGGCTTCCATTATCGAAAATATGGATGCGGATGATGCCGTAGATATTTTGGAAGAGATGGATGAAGATGTTCAGGAAAAGTTAATCGAATTAATTGATGACGAAGCAGAAGAAGATATTCGTTTGATTCAATCATATGAAGATGATGAGATTGGATCTGTAATGACCACTAACTTCATTGAAATTCATGATACTTTGACTATCAAAGAGGCGATGAAGGAACTGACAAAACAAGCGGGGGAGAATGACAATATCTCAACTATTTATGTTGTTGACTCCAAAGAACAGTTTGTTGGGGCTATTGATTTAAAAGATTTGATCTGTGCAAGAGCTGATGAAGATTTAGAAGACATTATTATTACTTCCTATCCTTATGTAGATGATCATGAAAAAATCAGTGATTGTATTGAGTGGATTAAAGACTATGCTGAAGATTCAATTCCAGTATTGAATGGAAAGGCTAATATTCTCGGTGTTATCACATCACAGGATGTCATTGAAGTTGTAGATGATGAATTAGGAGAAGACTATGCCAAACTGGCTGGTTTGACAGCAGAAGAAGATTTAAATGAAACAACAAAGGAAAGCATGCGTAAACGAATGCCTTGGCTAATTATTTTACTATTTTTAGGTATGGTGGTATCCAGTGTGGTAGGCATGTTTGAAGGGGTTGTTTCAAAAATTGCTTTAATTGTTTGTTTTCAATCTTTAATTTTAGATATGGCAGGAAATGTTGGTACGCAATCCCTTGCCGTGACGATTCGTGTATTAATGGATGAAAACTTAACAGCTACACAAAAAATTGGACTTGTCTTTAAAGAAATGAAAGTTGGCTTTTGTAATGGACTGTTGTTAGGAATATTAGCTTTTGTCTTTATTGGCCTATATGTATGCTTCTTTAAGGGTTTAAATTTTTCAAATGCCTTTTTAATTAGTGGATGCGTAGGATTTGCTTTATTGGCAGCGATGATTATTTCCTCTTTGGTAGGAACGGTCGTACCTATGTTTTTTCATAAAATCAAAGTTGACCCAGCGGTTGCTTCAGGACCGTTAATCACAACTGTAAATGACTTAGTAGCTGTTGTTACTTATTATGGTCTAGCGTGGGTTTTATTAATTCAAGTATTACACTTATATTGATTTTAATTGTCAACCATTATGATTTATATGGTTGACAATTAATTTATATAGACTATAATCATTCATGAGAAGAGGAATGATTATGAATACTTTATCGACAAAAGATATTGCCTATGTTTCTATATTTGCAGCTGTTATGGCCATTTGTTCCTGGATATCGATTCCTATGACAATTCCGGTCACCCTTCAAACCTTTGGTGTATTTCTATCATGTATGGTACTAGGAGGCAAAAGAGGAACTATTTCGATATGTGTCTTTATTTTATTAGGTGCCATTGGTATCCCCGTGTTTTCTGGTTTTACTGGTGGTTTAGGAATTCTATTAGGAACTACCGGTGGATACATTGTCGGATTTATTTTTGCTGGACTTGTAATGTGGCTATTTGAAAAATTATTTCCAAACAATGATGTATCCACAATTATTTCTATGATTGTTGGATTATTGGTTTGTTATGTATTTGGAACAGTTTGGTTTATGGTAATCTATGCACAAAGTGTAGGAAGTGTTGGGCTGATAACGGTGTTAGGATGGTGTGTCATTCCTTTTGTGATTCCAGATACCGTGAAAATTGTTGTTGCCTTTTTATTAGGGAAGAGGCTTCAAAAGGCAGTGAAATGAAAGAAGAATTAGTGATACGAGCGCATCATGGTATGTGCTTGAAAAATTTTATTGGAAAAGGATATAGTTCTAGTTTTGTGAAGAATATGACTTCTAAAAAGCAGTATCTAGAATTAAAGAATCCAATCATTAAACTAATCACAAGTTGTGATTCTATCTGTGAAAATTGTCCACATAATAAAAAAGGAAAATGTACTTCTATGGATAAAGTAATGAATTATGATAAAGAAGTGTTAAAATATTGTGAATTAGAAAAAAATTCTATTTTATCCTGGAAAGAATTTGATTCTTTAGTGGATGAAAAAATAAGAAAAACAGGAATTCGTAAAGAAATATGTCATGACTGTCAATGGAATTTCATTTGTATAAAGATAGAAAGTGAAGGGTAACTTCTCTTTTTTTTAGGCTTTTAACTATGTTTTTTTTCACATTTGATTTATACTAGGAATTGCTTGAAAGAAGGGTTTAATATGACAAAAATTGATATTTATTCAGGGTTCTTAGGAGCCGGAAAAACAACATTAATAAAAAAATGCATTGAACAAGCTTATAAGGGTGAACAAATTGTTTTAATAGAAAATGAATTTGGAGAAATTGGAATTGATGGGGGTTTCTTACAAGATGCTGGTATTGAAATTCGTGAAATGAATGCCGGATGTATCTGCTGTTCATTAGTTGGAGATTTTTCAGAAGCATTGAGTAAAGTGGTAGAACAATATCATCCAGATCGCATTATTATCGAACCATCTGGTGTTGGAAAATTGTCAGACATTATTGGTGCTGTAGAAAAAGTAAAAGCCAATATCGATCTTCAAATGAACAGTTTTGTTTGTGTTGCAGATGCCAAGAAAACAAAAATGTATATGAAAAATTTTGGTGAATTCTTTAATAATCAAATTGAATCTGCCAATGTGATTGTATTAAGTCGTACACAAGATATCAATGAAGAAAAATTAAAAGAAGTGATTTCTTTAATTAAAGAACACAATGATAAAGCGGCTATTGTAACAACTCCATGGGATCAAATCACTGGAAAAGAAATCTTAGATGTAATGGAATCAAGGGATTCCTTACAAAGATTAATGGAAGAAGAAGCAAGAATTGTTGCCGAAACGGATTTTAATGAAGAATGCGATGATCCAGATTGCGAATGTCATCATCACCATCATCATGAACATGATGAGGAATGTTGTTGTGGGCATGAACACAGCCATGAAGGGCATCATCACGATCATGACCATGAGGAGCACCATCATCATGAAGATGATGAACATGATCATGAACATCACCATGACGAAGAATGTTGTTGTGGACATCATCACGATGACGATGAAGAACATGAACATCACCATCACCATCATCATCACCATCACCATGATGCTGATGAAGTATTTACTAGCTGGGGAAAAGAAACAGTTCATAAATATTCAAAAGAACAATTGGATTCTATCTTAAATGCTTTATCAACTACAAATGATTACGGAATGATTTTGCGTGCCAAAGGGATGGTATCATCTGATTCTGGGGAATGGTTCTATTTTGATATGGTTCCTGAAGAAGTGGAAGTGCGCAATGGACAACCACAATACACAGGCCGTTTATGTGTAATTGGATCGGATTTAAAAGAAGACAAATTAGCTGAATTGTTTGAAATTTAGGTGGTTATATGACAGTTCCTGTATATTTATTTACTGGATTTCTTGAAAGTGGGAAAACCGTATTAATTCAAGAAACGTTGGCAGATCCTGGTTTTACCGAAGATGAAAAAACCTTGATTATCTGTTGTGAAGAAGGAGTAGAAGAGTATTCTGCAAATGATTTAAAAAAATGGAATGCGGATATCTTTTATGCAGAAGATTTCAAAGATGTTACATATGAGTTATTTATTGAATTAAATAAGAAGTATAAACCTGACAGGGTTATGGTGGAATTAAATGGTACCTGGAATCCTTCAGAATTCTTAGATATTGAAATGCCAATTGGATGGCTATTGGTACAGATTATTTCAACTGTGGATGCTTCAACTTTTAAGATGTATGCTCAAAATATGAAGCAGATGATTTTTAATCAGTTGGTTCATAGTGAGTTAATTATCTTTAATCGATGTGATGAAAATACAGATAAGCGTTTTATTCGCAACAACGTTAAAGCTATTAATAAGAATGCTCAAATCATTTATGAAAATATTGATGGTAGTGTGACAGATAAATTAGGCGAAGAAGATTTACCTTTTGATAGAGATGCAGCTGAATTAGTTATCGAAGATGATGACTTTGGTCTATTCTATATGGATGCCCTTGATCATCCTGATAAATATAAAGACAAGCTCATCACTGTAAAAGGGATTGCCGTCAATGCGGTAGAAGGTGATAAAAACGCTATTGTTTTTGGACGATATGCGATGGTATGTTGCGCACAGGATTTATCACTATGTGGAATTTTAGTGCGTGGAGTTGATCGTAGTGAGTTCAATGAAAAAGATTGGGTTTCTGTTAAAGGAAATATGAATGTTTATTTTGATCAACAATTTAATCAACATTTTATTGTGATTAATGCCTACGAAGTGTCTAAGGCTGAGCCTTTAAAAGATCCATATGTATATTTTAGCTAGGATATATCCTGGCTTTTTTAAAAGGAGTAATATGAAAGTTCAAATTTTTCAGTGTATAGAAGGAGCTAAACAAGCAACAGGCCTGACGGTGATTATAGATGTCTTTCGTGCTTTTAGTGTGGAAGCGTATTTAATTCAAAATGGTGCAAAAAAAATCATACCAGTAGGTGATAAAGAAAAAGCATATGCTTATAAAGAAAAGGAACCATCTATTTTGTTGATAGGAGAACGTCATGGAAAGATTCTTCCTGGTTTTGATTATGGAAATTCTCCTAGTCAAATTGAAAATGTTTCATTTGAAGGAAAAACTCTAGTGCATACCACTAGCGCTGGAACGCAAGGTATTGCCAATGCGATTCATGCGGATGAAATCATTACTGGTAGTTTAGTCAATGCCAAAGCCATTGCTTCCTATATTCAAAAAAAGAAACCTGAAGCAGTTTCTTTAGTTTGTATGGGATGGGAAGGTTTAGAAGAAACGGCCGAAGATACATTGTGTGCAAAGTATATTCAATCTTTATTAGAAGGAGAATACTTTGATGTACAGGCAGGAATTGAAGAATTAAAGCATACAAGTGGGGCTAAATTCTTTGATGAAAAGCAACATGATATCTTCCCTGAAAGAGATTTTTATTTAAGTACAAATGTAGATGCTTTCTCTTTTGTGTTAAAGTATGATCCAGCTTCCCAACAAATTGAAAAATTAGATGTTGAGATAGAAGAAGATAAGGATTATTTTATTTATTATGAAAAAGAGGATATTTTAATAG
>R14__coassemble_607_pt1 | contig 23228 bp, 23 predicted proteins | sample R14__metabat2_low_PE_009 | metagenome-assembled genome bin R14 | reverse complement strand
CTCTTATTTTATGAAATTTAGAGTACATTGTCATTGAACTTGTAGTTCAATAAAAGAACACAAAAAAAACATCCAGTTACCTGGATGTTTATGATTGAATTTTAGTAACTATTAAGCTTTACCAGCGCATCCGAAGAAGTCTGTGTTCATAGCTTCAACTTTAGCTTGGATTGCATCAGTTCCTGGTTTCAATAATTTACGAGGGTCGTAACCTTTACCTTGTTGGTCTTTACCAGCTTCAACATAAGCACGAGTTGCAGCAGCAAATTCTAATTGTAATTCTGTGTTAACGTTAACTTTAGAAACACCCATAGAAATTGCTTTCTTAACTTGTTCTTGAGGGATTCCTGAACCACCATGTAATACTAATGGTTTACCGTTTGTAGAAGCTTGGATTTTTTCTAATTGTTCAAAGCTTAATCCAGCCCAGTTAGCAGGGTATTTACCATGGATATTTCCAATACCAGCAGCTAAGAAGTCTACACCTAAGTTAGCGATTGTAGCACATTCTTCAGGATCAGCTAATTCACCAGCAGAAACGACACCGTCTTCTTCTCCACCGATTCCACCAACTTCACATTCAATAGAAATACCTTTTGAATGAGCTAAAGCGATTAATTCTTTAGATTTTTCTAAGTTTTCTTCGAATGGGAAATGAGATCCGTCAAACATGATTGAAGTAAATCCTGCTTCGATACATTCTTTAGCTCCATCATATGAACCATGGTCTAAATGAATAGCAACTGGAACAGTAATTCCTAATTTGTCATGGATTTGTGTTACCATAGCAACAACGTTCTTATAACCTTGCATGTACTTTCCAGCACCTTCAGAAACACCTAAGATAACTGGTGAGTTTGTAGCTTGGCAACCTTTCAAAATTGCGATGATCCATTCCATATTGTTAATATTGTATTGTGGAACGGCATAATGACCTTCGTGAGCTTTGTTGATCATTTCAGTAGCAGATACTAACATAATTCAATATATCCTCCTTTAGAATTATTTCACAAACTTATTTTAATACAATTCGTTGCATTTGAAAAGTATTATCGTCTTGATTTTCCTAACATTGATTGCGCCAATGACAGCGATTTAATTCTTTCCATCATACGATTACTTGGAACACGATTTTCATCTTTTCCTTTAATATAATATTGTTGTTCCAGTTCTTCTAATGTGTAGTTTGAAGTAAAATAGGTTTTCAAACCATGATCCATGCGATAATTCAAAATTGGAAATAATAAGTTATCTCTGGTCCATTGGCTAATAAATTCTGAACCAATATCATCTAAGAATAATATTTCACTAAATTTCAAATTGTTCATCATTGTTGCAGTATAATCGTTATCTGTCATGTTGTCACGATATTCTTGTACCAACTGTGGAACTTTCACAAAAGAAACTTTTTTTCCCTCTTTCGCATATTTATTCGCTAAAGCAATCATTAAATATGTTTTTCCTACACCAGGTTGTCCATATAAATAAATTCCTTTGTCTTGATTATAAGAATCCGTTACAGACATATAGGCTTTTAAGTATTCATTGTTTTCTAAATGTAAATCAAATTGATTAATATCAATCAAATACTCTTCATCACTTAAGTCAGATATACGATAATTCTTTTTGTGTGCAATTGCTTGTTTTTTCTTTTTCGCAAAAGTACAGGATACAAAAACATGATCTAAATAACCATCATCAACATAAATATTTTTTATACATCCTTGTTTATTTTGTCTACAAAATTCCATTCCCTTACAGTTTTCGCATTTTTCTAAAGTTTTTACCCATTCATTTATGTCATACAAATTCCTTTGTACAAAAGATAAATCCACATGATATTTTTTCACAAATGAAAGGACATATTTATTTTTTCTTAACTTTTCCAATAGATTTAATTCATATTCATCTAAATTCATGTCATTCTCCCTTCATCTGTTTTTGTTTTTCTAAGGCTTTTTTCAATAAGTCATCATCTTGTTCTTGTTGGCCTGTATTTTCGTACCAGTCTGGTAATTCCTTGTTTTTTGTTGCTTTCTTCTTTTTAGGATTTACTTTTTCCAAAGCCTTCTCTTTGCTATCAACACCAGCTCTTGCCCATGAAGCTGCCACTTTTTCAACATAGGATTTATTAAATTTATTATCTGTTTTAGCCAAACAATATTCAATCAAGACATTCACAACTTCATTACTAAATGGATAATTCATGCACAAAGATTGAATGATATTCTGATCAATTGTTGATACAGGAGCTCCATTTTGTTTAGAGGCCATAAACTGTATTGGAGGCATCGAATAAGGATCGGCATACGATTTACTATCCGTATGAATATACATCACCTGACGTTTTAAATTATCAGGATCAAATCCGTTTTTAGGATTCGTACTCCTTTGGACAAATTTTTTCATTTCTTTAGCTTCAATGCCATGTACATTGGCCAGTCTGGCAATTAAAGAAAGATTTTCTTTGGTTCGATACTTAGTAGGGAATATACGATCCATTCCGTTAAAGAAAGTGTCAAAATCAAATTGATATTCTTTTGCTAAAACAAATTCAGGCTTAACTTGTTGGTATTTTTTCTCTTTTTCATTATTCCATCGATTCAGTCGATTCACATCCAAAGGCTTAGAAATGTCCATAAAGGAATCATCCACAGAAGTTTCCTTTGAAAAATGCAAAGTCATAAAATCATAATTTAAAGACCCTGTTTCATTCATAAATAAGCGGCCAAATGTCTCGTGTTTTAAAAACTCATTTGGCTCCAATGGTGCATATAACACATAAATCCATCGACGATTGTTTGGATTAAAATAAGTCTTCAATAAGCCAAATTCTTCCAATACACTTCTTGCCTTGTCAAACTGATTTTCATTTAAATGTACCAATGAAATTAGTTTTTCTTGATCGATTTGACCATTTTGAAAACTATTAAGAATACCATATAGAATATAGGCATCCTTGCCAATTAAAGGATAGTACAAAAGGCACAGGCTAGCCTGTGATTGTGTTGTATAACTGTTATCGACCTGAATTTGTGCCAATCCTTTTAAATCCATATTTATTCCCTTTCTATTGCCTGCAAAACTTTCTGTTCCAATTGTTCTAATGTCCCATTATTTTCAATAACTGTATCGCTCAAAGCACTTTTATAAGCCGGATCAAGTTGATGTGCTAAGCGTGCTCTAGCTTGTTCAATGGTAAAGTTACGATATGTCATCAAACGATTCAGAGCTGTTTTTTCATCACAAACCACACACCACACCCTGTCAAAATGAGACTGTGCTTTTATTTCAAATAATAAAGGCACTTCAACGAATACTAAAGGTGAAGATTGAATACTCACCCATTGATTTATTCTTTCAAAAATCAGTGGATGTAAAATAGACTCCACTGTTTCCTTTTTAGATTTTGAAGCAAACATTTGTGATGCCATTTCTTTTTTATCAATATTCTTATTTTCATCCAAAACGATCCAATCCAATTGGATAAGTTGATTGTATCCTTCTTCTCCTTTTTCAAGTAATTGTGCATTGATTTTATCACAATCAATGACAGGATACTTCTTTTTTAAAATGGAAACCACTTCGCTTTTTCCTGATCCCATTGACCCTGTAATTCCAATCACTTTCTTTTTTGACAATGTTGACATATATATGTACCTCTTGTAGCTACCACTTTTTTCACAATTTTATCACGACAGATAGGACATTCTTCCATGGTATGTACATTTAACTGTAATTGGAAAAGGCCTGTGACACCCAAAGAAGAGGTATAAGAACGTATCGTAGTCCCTCCAGCCTTCATCGCATCCTGTATAATTTGTTTAGAGTAGGATACTATTGTATCACAATCCTTCTTAGATAGTCTTGCAGCACGACTTCTTGGATCTAAACGAGCTGCAAAGCAAATTTCATCTGCATAAATATTTCCAATTCCAGCCATAATGGATTGATCAAGTAAGCAGGCTTTTAAGCATTTCTTTTTAGAATGAATTTGACTATAAAAATATTTTCCTGTCACTCTTTGGTCTAATATATCATAGCCTACATTTTTTAAAGAGGGTAATGTACTTTTATCTTCTGTTTTGTCGTATAAAGCCATTCTCCCAAATTTTCTTGTATCGTGATAACACAGTTTTTTTCCATCATTTAAATAAACAATAATATGAATATGTTTTAAATTTTCCGGAAGCTCATCATAGATATAAAATTTGCCTTCCATTCGAAGATGGATAACCCAGTCATAATCTTCCGTGGATAAAATTAAATACTTCCCAATTCGATTGAATTCCAATAACGATTGACCTTCTAGTTTTTCATTCCAGCTTTCTTCATTTCCATTCTCTAATATTTTGGAATAAAGAACCTCTATTTTTTCAATGATACATTCTTTTATCTGCTTTTCTAGAGTAGAAATAACAGTTTGTACTTCTGGTGCTTCTGGCATTATTTTGCCTCATACCAATCTTTTCCATATTCAATGGAAGCTTTTAGTGGAACCTGCAAAGTTAAGGCATTTTCCATTTCTTCTTTTACTAGTTGAATCATTAAATCTTTTTCTTTTTCAGGGACCAGGAAAATCAATTCATCATGGATTTGAAGCAACATCTTCGATTCAACTTTTTCTTGTTTCATACGATTATAGACTTTGATCATCGCAATTTTAATTAAGTCAGCTGCACTCCCCTGAATCGGTGCATTCATAGCCGCTCTCTTTCCAAATTCTCTAGTCATAAAGTTCTTATCTGAAATCTCTGGGATTTCTCTACGTCGATGAAATAAAGTCTCAACATATCCATTTTCCTGACAGAATTCAATTAATTGATTCATAAACAAATGAATATTAGGAAAAGAAGCAAAATAGGTTTTCATAAATTCAGACGCTTCTCTACGTGTAATGTTCAATTGACTAGCCAAGCCAAACTCAGTTTGCCCATAAACGATTCCAAAGTTTACTGTCTTGGCCATTCTTCTCATAGAAGATGTAACACTCTCTTTATCTACCATAAAAATACGAGTGGCTGTCTGCGTGTGAATGTCAATATCTTCTTTAAATGCTTCGATCATATTTTCTTCATTGGCCATATGTGCTAATATTCTTAATTCAATTTGAGAATAATCTGCTGAAATCAAACAATAACCCTCTGGAGCTATAAAAGCTTTACGAATTTCTTTCCCTTCTTGGTCACGAACACTAATATTTTGAAGATTTGGATCACTGCTGGACAATCTTCCAGTTTGTGTCATTGTTTGATTAAAACAAGTATGAATCTTCTTATCCGGTTGAATATGCTTTCGCAACCCTTCAATATAAGTTGATTTAATTTTGGCGTATTTTCGATATTCCAAAAGTTTATCAATGATTGGATGTTTATCTCTTAGTTTTTCTAAAACATCAGCTGAAGTCGAGCGCTTTTTACCACTTGGCAAATTTAATTCATCATACAATACATTTGATAGTTGTTTTGGAGAATTGATATTAAAAACCATATGTGCATATCCATAGATTTCTTCTTCTAAAGAAATCATATTGCCATCGACTTTCTTTTCAATTTCATCCAACACTGTTTCTTCAATGGAAATTCCTTCTAATTCCATTTCATACAAAATTGGAATAAGAGGTTTTTCTATTGTCTGGTACAACTCCCATAAATTCTCTTTTTTTAATTGAGTAAAAATAGATTCCTGTTTTTCACTTATCTTTTGAACAAAGACAGAATAAGTCTGGATCATTCTTTCTAAATCATATGCTTCTTTATCTTTTGTTTTCTTAGACAAATCATGTAAAGATTCTGGTAAATGGATATCTAAATCCATTAATAAATCATCACTGTTTGTTGCAGTTGAGTGCAATAAGAAAGAAGCAATGTGTAAATCGTCTTTAAAAGTACAAACAGGCAAACCATATTGTTCAAGTATATGCATACACTCTTTGGAATCCCAGGTTGATAATGACTGATTATTCTTTAACATCTTTTTAAAGTTAGAATCTTCCAGAATATCTTCAATGGATTCAAAATAAACAGTGTTTCGTTCATATACCACAAAGCCAAAACACTTTTGATTAAGATAAGAATCATTTGTTGTCAAAGGCAAAATAAAATGCGGTGAATCCATATTCAATGTCCATTTCTTTAGTTGCGAATAAGAAATTTCTTTTTCTTCCTTTTTCACATTCACAAACGAATACATCTCATATTTTTGATAAAACTCATTAACCTCTTCTAAATAAGATGAAAACAGTAGCGTATCAAAATCAAAAGGAAATGAAATTTCACGGTAAATGGTAGCCAGATCCTTAGACATAAATGCATTTTCTTTATCTTTTTCTAACTTTTCTTTTAGTTTTCCCTTAATTGAATCTATGTTTTCATAAACAGCTTCCACACTGCCATATTGTTGAATCAATTTTGTAGCCGTTTTTTCACCAACTCCGGCAACACCAGGAATATTATCTGATGTATCCCCCATCAATCCTTTTAAATCCGTAATCTGAATAGGAGTAAGTCCATATTTTTGTTCAAAGTTGTTGGCATTGACCAAATCCATCTCTGTCAACCCTTTTTTCATTAAAAGGATAGATGTCGAAGCATCTACTAATTGAAGTAAGTCACGATCACTGGAAAGAATAGTTGTATGAATATCCTGTGTTTGAAAGGCCATGCTTCCAATGATATCATCGGCTTCGTATTCTAAATCTTCATACCGTGCAATTCCTGCACTATCCAAAAATTCTCTTACAATTGGAAATTGTACTTTTAATTCATCATCTAATGGTTTACGTGTTCCTTTATAAGCCTCGTATTTTTGATGGCGGAAAGTAGACTTTCCTGCATCAAATGCCACCAAAATAGAGTCTGGTTGGATCAATTCGATTGCTTTATTTAACATTAGTATAAAACTGTAAACCGCATTGGTAGGAATTCCGTTTGTTGTTGCCATTCTTCTTGTATATAAAGTCGCATAATAAGCTCGAAACAACATAGAGTTTCCATCAATCAACAGTAGATTTTTCATAGTACCACCTCGCCTACTATTCTACCATAATAAAAAAAGAAATGAGAGTTCTCATTTCCTTGATAATTTCAAATTTCGAATTTTTCTTTTATCTGCTTTTTTTTGACGAACCGATTGTATCATTTGATAACGATCATATACATGAACAACATATACCATTAAACAAACCGCAATCGCATTGACAATTAATGTAGCCGTTTCAAAATGTAAAAACCACATACCAAAAGACACATTCAATTTTCCAATCAGATGATAAAACCAATATGGAATTAAATCAACAAATAAAGAAATTCCCCATAGAATGGCTGCCTGTAGGCGCGAATCATCCATAAACTGATACAAAAGCCCGCTTGCAAATGCCAATAGTGCATAAAGTATAAAGTAAGTAGGAAAACTAATAGTAAAGAAATAATCCGTTAAAATACCTACTAAAGACCCTATCAACAAGCGGTCCTTCCAATCACGAGAACACACAATCACAAGCATTGCCGCAAAGCAAAAATGCGGCACGAACGAATAGGACTGATAGCGAAAATCAGCTGGAATGTATAAACTCAAAAAATCATCCAATAGTGCACTAAGAATCAAAAGAAGAACATAGAATCGAGTTTTCATTAGTCATCCTCGTTTCCAATAACCGTAACGTAATTAAAGCTTTGCATATTGGCAACCGGTTCAACATAAACGGTACTAATAATCGCATCATCGTTCATACGTATATCCACAACGGATCCTAAATATAGTCCAGAAGGATAATTTCCTCCCGCTCCACTTGTTGCAACAGCTTGTCCTACCGTAACGGTTGCGTCGTTATCCAATAAAGAAACACGATAGGCCCCTTCGTCTGTATCGTATGATTGAAGGACTCCTTCCACACTACTACCATCATCCAAAGAAATCTTAATGGCAATATCATTGGTCAGCTCATCACTGGTCAAAAGTCGTACTGTACTTGTCGTTGTTTGAACTTTTTCAACCAGTCCCACAACTCCTTCACTGGTGATAACAATCATATTCTTTTCAATACCAGATGATTTTCCACCTGAAATTGTGATTGTTTCATTCCAGGCCGTTGAAGAACGACTAACAACATGGCAAGATATGGACTTGGCATCCGTCAGTGAACCCTGCATTTCTAACAATTTTTCAAGTTCTGTATTCTTATTTCTTTCTTCTTCGTATAAAGTCTCATAAGACTTTTGTTGTGCTAATTCTTCGTTTAGATATTCATTATCTTCATACACATGCCAAAGATTGGCAAAATCAGAAAATATATTTCCAACCGATTTTAATGGATAATCAATCAAACCATATTTTATATATGTAAAAGCACTGTACCCTATATTAGTCAGTGAGTTTTGACGAAGTCCCATCAAAATGCATCCTACGACCAAACTAATTGAAAGTGCAATTGCCAGTATTCTTTGCAGTCGAGTTAATTTTCGCATAAATCCCCCAAATATCCATTCTATTATAGCGAGATTTCACATTTGTTTCAATCTAGATATTTTTCCTGGCGAAATGAAAAATAGACATTCTTTCCCACGATAATATGATCCACCAGCGGAATCCCCATCATTTTTGAAGCATCATCTAATAATTGTGTAAACTCAATATCTGCCTGTGAAGGCCTTGGATCACCGCTTGGGTGGTTATGAACCACCATCACCGTATACGCATTTTCTAATAATGCTTCTTTAAAAACTTCACGAGGATGAACGCTGCTTTCATCCATAGTCCCAACAAACAATACCTTTTGTTTAATCATTCTACCCTTTGTATCCAAGAATATAGCTACAAAGTGTTCTTGTTTCAAACCTCCATACTCCATTTCGAACCAGGTAATCACATCCTGTGGGCAAGAAATAACTTTTTGGTAGGCATTTGCTTTTAAACAACGCTTAGAAAGTTCTAAACCCGCTAAAAGCTGTAACGCCTTTGCTTTTGAAATCCCCTTAATTTCAGTTAAAGTGTTGACATGCATGTCAAACAGATTGGTTAGTTGATTGGAAATCTTTAATACATCTTCAGCGATATCAAATACATTCCTCTCCTTACTTCCACTTTGAAGTATTAAAGCAATCAACTCAACATCCGACAAAGCATCAAAACCATGACGGATAGCCTTCTCACGAGGTCTTTGGTTTTCATTCATTTCTTTTATCTTCATATTATTTATTTCGAAAAAAAATCAATTTTGTCAAAATAAATATGATTTTTTTTGATCAAAGTAAAAAAAAGCAATTTCTACTTGAACAAAAAAATCAGTCATGATAACATAATAAAGCGCTAATGAGTGCGTTACGACCTTAATAACTTGGAGAAGTACTCAAGTGGTTGAAGAGGTGCCCCTGCTAAGGGTATAGGTCGGGAAACTGGCGCGAGAGTTCAAATCTCTCCTTCTCCGCCATCTTTTTTAAAAAATATTGGACCAGTGGTGTAGTGGTTAACATGCCTCCCTGTCACGGAGGAGATCGTGGGTTCGAGTCCCATCTGGTCCGCCATTATCGCAGGTGTAGTTCAATGGTAGAACTTCAGCCTTCCAAGCTGACTACGTGAGTTCGATTCTCATCACCTGCTCCATTAAAAAGCAAGTACGCGAAATGCGTACTTTTTTATTATATTTTCAATAATTTATATTCATGATGATAGTATTCTAAATAATTTAATAAATCCCTATAATCAATAGATACAGTAATTGTATTGTCATTAGGATGAAACAATAATAAGAGATTCTCTAATTCACTATCCAATAATACTGTCACTCTGTTTTCTGTATCATAAGCAATGCTTAAAGGATTCACACAACCAGTATATAGGTTTAATTTTTCCAATTCTGAATCGGTTCCAAAATACAAATGAGAGATTCCTAATTCTTTTGAAATTTGTTTCAAATTTGCTCTTTTATTTCCTTTTAAAACAAGGATATAGTAGTTTTGTTTATTCCGTAAAAAAAGATTTTTACACATTTGTCCTTTTATTAACGATTCAATCTTCTGTGCATCTTCCATCGTATAAAAAGGAGCATGAGAAACTTGCTTATAAGAAATATTTAATTCTTTTAATGTCTCAAGAATCATTAAAACATTTCTCCTGCATAAGATTTGTTTGGCATCATTTCAAAATCATAAGATTTTAGTTCTTCCATTGTGATATTCGCATGACTTCCCTCATGCACCATTAAGTTTGAATCTTTTCCAAGTTGAACTACAATACATGGTTTATGAATACCATACGCATATCCACACTCCCAGGCCGTTCCTGTATCTGTATAGTTTCCATAGTACAACATAACCATACAATCACACCAATCAATAAATTTACGATCCATATTAAACACATCTAAACTCCATGAGTGACTTCCTACCTGAGCATCTCTTACTTCATGTTCTCTTGGAGAGAATACTGTGAATCCTCGATCTCTTAATATTTTTTCTGCCTTTTCGATATTCTTGATTTCTTTTTCATTGAACAAGGGACTAGCCAAATAAATTTTCATAAAATAATCCTCCATCATAAAAATTTTACCACAAAATATGATATTCTAATGAAGAATTGAGGTGGAATTATGTATCTTCCAGATTTTTTAAAAAAAGGAGATTTAATTGGCATTACTGCTTGTTCCAATGGCATTCTAGAAAAAGAAGAACGATATAATAAAAGTGTAGCTCACTTTAAAGAAAAAGGATTTCAAATCATTGAAACGGATGATGTAAGAAAAGCAGGATGTGCTCCCAAAGAAATACGTGCAAGGGAATTAATGGAATTATATACAAACAATCAAGTTAAACTCATTGCGGTTGCTTCGGGAGGGGATTTTTTAAGCGATATGTTACCACTAATAGATTTTGAAACAATGAAAAACAATCCTAAATGGTTAGTGGGTTCTAGTGACCCTACTTCTCTTTTATTTACCATGACCACAAAATATGATATCGCAACTATCTATACGCCCTGCAATATGAGTGGATTTAACAAAGAAAAGTTACATCCTTGTTTAGAAACTTATTTTGATGTCATCATGGGAAAATGTTCAAAACAAGAAAAATATGACTTATGTGAATATCCCTCTTTTTCTGACGAATTTTCAAAAGAAGATATATGGGAGAATTTAAATGGAGATGTCAATGAAGAAGGTATGCTGATTGGAGGATGCATCGAATGTTTAAAAGATATTATTGGAACACCAGTCGATCATGTAAGTGCCTTTGTGGAAAAATATAAGGGATTGATTTGGTATTTTGATATCTTCAATATGACTTCAGAAGGCGTATACAATACATTAAACCAATTCAAATTTGCCGGATGGTTTAACTACTGCAAAGCCATACTTTTTGGAAGAGTTGCCTTCCCTAATACATTTGTTGACAAGACCTATCAGGAATTAATCAAACAAGCTCTGCCTGATACAAAAATTATCTTTAACTTTGATTTAGGTCATGTAGCTCCTGCTTTCACTTTAATCAATGGCGCGCAAGTACATATCGTATCCAATGAAAAAGAGCACTACTTAGAATACAAGTAGTGCTTTATCTTATATAAACATCATTTAATTGAATACCATTTGATAAGTCTTCATCTTTATAACTGTCTTTTAAATAATCAGATAACTGTTGCTGATTCAAAAAGCCCAATGAATAATCTTCCAATATCTCATATCGAGTTTCATTAAAGATTGCTTTTTGGAAGGCTTCTTCATAGTTCATTGTTTTCATCAAGTCATAAATTGTATTAATGATTTTTGAAACTTCCTTTAAGTAGATAGATGAAACAGAACTTTTCTTACGAGTATCTATTTTTCCATATTCACATTCATAATAGATTTCTTTTAAAGGAAATCCAGAAAGTATTTCTAAAATTTTTTCTTCATCCGCATTGATGTTCAAATCATTCAGATTGGTCTTCATCTTCTTTCCATCCTTTCATAACTTCTTCAATCATTGCCCACTCTTCTTGTGTCTCCAATTCTTTTAAATCATCTGGATATTCTTGATCAAAACTAGAAACAAATAAATTCATTTGTCCTAATCCATTTACAGATTCATCCGTATAAATCACATATCCCTTTCCAAATTCTTCATGATAAAAAGAATCAATAACTATAAATTCGACTTCTTTTCCATTTTCATCTTTTAATATAAATGTATCTTCCATAAATTCCTCCTATAAATTCATTCTTCTAAGTGGACAATTCGATAATGTTACACGATTCGCTAAATATTCATAGCCTGTATCTTTTAGATAGTCTTGAAGAATGTAGATTGTTTGATTCGACTCAGGTCCAATAATGATTTCTTTAATTAAATTTTTCATTTCGGCATTATTGTCCATACACATTTGTTGTAGATTTAAAGGATAGTATTTCTTTATACGATCTTTTGATACATGATATTGTGGCTTAACATTTAAATAGTCTTGTGCAAATGGTGTAACAATCAGTCGCATTTCATTTTCTGATGAAAATGAAGGATGTTTAAAAGCTGCCGAACATATCCAGGCTTCCTTCATTAAATCATCAATAGCCTCTCGTTTTTCGATTCTTTCCATAAACATATCCACCAACTCATGTTCTTCAATGTTTTCTTGATAATATACTTTTTCTAGAGAAGCTATGGATTTGGAAATCTTTTCTAATCCATTTTTATCAAACGCAATGCACACACCTTTTCCACCATTCCCATAGCGTTCCCATTGAGCGGCATCGTCTCTGTATTTAGAAAAACAAGCAGCATAAGAAGAATAAAAATACTCATTTTCTAACCCTTCTTTAAAAAGATTATTAATATATTCTACTTCTTTGTCATAACCATTATCCTTACACCTTTTCACAACCGCTTTACAAAGTCCTTGCATGAACAAGCGCATTTCCATCGCATCGTTCATATTGAGTACGTTGTTGACTCTTAATTCAGAGTTTCTAAGAATGCTATCAAAAGAAGCAAAGTTGGTATAGTGATATAAAATCGTCTCTTTTTTCATATGTTTATTCCTTTACATTAATTCCTAACATCCCCATAAAGTCTTCGCACTGATACTTATTAATAGTGATACCTTTAATGGAATAATAATCAAACCGACAAGCAATCAGTTCACAATTGGACAAATCAACACCAGTTAAACGAATACTAGAGAATTCCGATTGGTAAAAATCATCGAAATCAAATTCTATATTTTTTGAGTTACAATCCATAAAGAAAGAATTAGAACAATTTGAACGATAGATTCCCACTTTATTCATCTCCACTCTAGAAAAATTAATATATTCACAGATACTATCTTCTATCACAATATCTTTTAGTGTGGATTTAATAAAATTCGTTCCTATTAAACGACATCCTTTAAATTGCACTCTTCCCAGCATTTTCCCTTCAAAGGATTGATTTGATAAATCGCAATGATCAAAGATACAATCGTAAATATCCACATCCTCTAGTTCAACATCTGTAAAATCAATATTATGAAAAACACACCCATCTAGAATACAACTCTTTATATCTCGATAGAGGTCTGTCTGTTCAAAGATTCCATCTTTGATTTCTCCTTCTTTAATGCATTCATTTAAATTTTTATTATCTAAATAATCCGATAATTTTGGCTTATTTATCTTCATTTTCTTTTCCCACCAATATAGCTCCACCTATTATTCCAATTCCACAAATCACTTCATTAACAGAAGGTATTTGTCCAGCCATCAAATTAAATATTAAAGCCCATGCACAATAAGTGATATCCAAAGACATCGCTCTAGATACACCAATGTCTTTAATCGCCTTATAATACAACAAATATGAAACGGTTCCAAAAAAGGAAGCAAATGCAAGTATGTACCAATCATTAAGTACAAGAAGAACATAATTCCATAGATGTCCAATATTCATTATTACTATACCATATGTCAAAAAAGAAACGCACTGGCGAATCTGTAAAGCCATTTGGTTAGTAACAATTCCTTCTTTCATCACAATTGAACAGATAAAACCTTCTAATGCCCAGCATATACAACATAAAGCAGCACTTAGTATTCCACTTATTTGACCATTTCCACATCCATACCCCAATAAACAAACCGAAAAGATACAAAGAATCAATCCAATGACTTGTTTCTTATTCATTTTTTCTTTTAAAAAAAGAAAAGCCAATAAACAACCTAGAGCTGGGAATAAGGAAGAAATCATAGAGGTATAAGCGATTCCTATTGAATATACTGAATATACATATGCACTCATTCCAATTGGACCTCCTAACAAAGAAGATACAATTAATAATTTTCCTTTTTTACTCTTTAATGCTTGGAAAGAAGAAAGTGTCCCTTTTCTATGAAAGAACAATAAATAAATAGAAGAAAAGAAATCATGAATAAATGTATATACAAGTGAAAACAATGAACTCGATACGCCAAGCGATAGAATAAATGTATCCATAGCCCAGAATAATCCTGCCAATAATCCTGTAATCATGAATTCATTATACAAAAAAGAAGTTCAATTTGAACTCCTTAACGTTTATTTGTTCTCTTCCAGATATTCATTGCTTGTGCTTGTTTGATTAAATCTTCACGGAAGTCTGGATGAGCCACTGAGATAATAGCTTCGGCCTTTTCCCATGTAGTTAACCCTTTTAAGTTAACACAACCATATTCTGTACATAAATAATGAATATTAGCTCGCGTATCGGTTACGATGGAACCATTTGATAAAGTAGGTAAAATTCTACTTTCTAATTGACCTGTTTTCTTATTCATAAAAGTGGAACTTAAACAAATAAAGGATTTACCACCTTTGGATAAGTAAGCACCCAATACAAAGTCTAATTGTCCACCGGCACCAGATATATTTTTAATTCCTGCACTTTCCGCATTTACCTGTCCAAATAAATCAATGTTAACTGCATTATTAATTGAGATGAAATTATCCAATGCAGAAATTTGACGAATGTCATTTGTATAATCAACAGGAGCTGACATACATTCTGGGTTATTATCTAAATAATCATATAATTTTTGTGTTCCAGCTCCAAAGGCATAGACTTGTCTTCCTTTGTCGATTGACTTATTTAATCCTGTAATCTTACCAGCTTTGGCAATATCTACAAAGGCATCCACATACATTTCCGTATGAACACCTAAATCTTTTAAATCACTTTGTGCAATTAAAGAACCCACTGCATTTGGCATACCACCTATTCCTAATTGAAGACAAGCACCATTTGGAATTCTTTCAACAATTTGTTTAGCGACTGCAATGTCTACATCCGTAGCCGGCCCACCAGCTCCCAATTGACCAATTGGAGGATTATCCCCTTCAACAATCATATCAACATCATTGATGTGCACACCACATTCAAATCCACCTAAACAACGAGGCATATTTTCGTTTACTTCAACAATTACGACTTTGGCTTTCTCACAAACAACAGCCATATGAGAAGCATTGGGACCAAAGTTAAAGTAACCATGTTTATCCATAGGAGATACTTGGAAAATAGCGACATCGACTGGATCTGGACTCTCTCTATAGTATCTAGGTAATTCAGAATAACGAATAGGAGCATAAAAGCTAAATCCTTTAGCGATTGCTTTTCTTTCAAAACCTCCCATATGCCAACTATTCCATGTCATATGTTCAGCTGGATTTTCTATCTTAAAAATTTCAGGTTCTTTTAATAGAATTCCTCCACGAAAATTCACATCATATAGATTAGGTAATATTTTGGCAAGAGCAGCATCACATTTGTCTGGTGTTCCTGTTGTCCATCCATAATCAACCCAATCTCCACTCTTTATAACAGATACAGCTTTTTGTGCTGTCGTCAACTTTTGTTTGTAAATATCTTGAAAACTCATAAGAATCCTCCTTTGTCAAAATTTTCACATGTATTATAACACTAATTATTTTCTACTTCCACATATCTGAAGCAAAATACATTAAACCAGCCCATGTAAAGATAGAATAGAAGATTCCATTTTCATCGACACCCTCCTTTAATGTTTTTAGCGCTTCTTCTTTTGTCAGTAATTTGAATCCATTAAAAAGCTCAGAGCCTTCTGCGCCAGACTGATTTAAGTCATCAATTGAATCAATCATAACACATACCAAGGCATTGGATTCATCAGACATTCCTGGTGTAGAAAACAACAGTGGATTTATGATATGCATATCTTTTTTATCTACATCTAACCCGCATTCTTCTTTAATTTCTCTTTGAGCGGTATCCAGTACACTTTCATCATTTTTATCCATCAAGCCAGCTGGTACGCTTAATAGAAACTGACCGGTTGGATAACGATATTCATAAGATAAAAGCAGTTTAGGTTGCTCCCCTTTTAAAATCACTACACAACTAACAGCATCTGGTTTCATACTCTTAAATTCTTCATCTGTTTTAATTGCGACTAAATGATCTATGTCTCTTCTTGTTGCATCATAGTAATGCTTCCCTTCTTTATACTGTAAATCATAAACACGAATAAATCGTTTATCTAATAAAGATTCCACTTGTTCTCTTTTTATTTCAATTTTTTTCATACCTTCACCTTCCAATTTTTCCTTTATTGTATCATAAATGCTATAATAAATAAGATTCTGGAGGTACTTCTTATGCATATTAAAGTAGGTCTTCGTTCATCGAAATTATCAATAGCACAAGCCCAATCTGTTTTAAATTTAATCAAAGAAACAGATTCTTCGATAACCTTTGAAATAATAGAAATTAAAACAAAGGGTGATAAACTGCAAAATACGTCTTTATCTAAAATTGGCGATAAAGGAATTTTTGTATCCGAAATAGAAAATCAATTATTAAATCATGATATTGATATGGCCATTCACAGTATGAAAGATATGCCTTCTTTTATCCCAGAAGAATTAACCTTAACAAACACGCCTTCTAGAGAAGATGTACGAGATGTTCTGATTCTTCCTAAAGGAATAAAAGAGTTAAAAGAAAAACCAATTATTGGAACAGGTTCTTTTCGTAGGGCTCTACAAATAAAGAAATTAATTCCAGATTGCACTTGCAAGGACATTCGTGGAAATATAGATACAAGGCTGAAGAAATTGGATCAAGGACAATATGATGCCATTATCTTAGCAGCTGCAGGATTAAATCGATTAGGTCTAAGTGAAAGAATCTATCGTTATTTTGAAATCGATGAAATGATTCCCGCTTGTTGTCAAGGTGCATTGGCTATTGAATGCCGAAAAGAAGATGTAGACTTACAGGCACTTCTGTTTAATATTTCCAATCATACAGACTCAATCTGTACCAAAGCGGAAAGAGAATACTTATCCTCTATTAATGGAGATTGTCATATGCCAATTGGCGCATATTGTCAAAAAAATGAAAAAGAATATACATTTTATGCTCTATACGGAAAAGATACATCTGATTACAAAGAAATAATTTTAACAGGAAAAAATCCCAATAAATTGGCCAGATTGGCAGCCAAAGAAATGTTGGAGGAAAAATAATGGTTTATTTAATTGGAGCAGGTTGTGGCAACAAGGATTTAATCACAGTCAAAGGATTGTTTATACTATCTCAGGCAGATTGTGTAATCTATGATCGGTTAATTGACCCAGCATTATTAAAAGTTACCAAAGAGACTTGTGAGAGAATCTATGTTGGAAAAGAAAACTGTCATCATATCCTTTCACAAGACAAAATCATTGAATTAATCATTGAAAAATCAAAACAATATAGAACAGTTGTTCGCCTTAAAGGTGGGGATAGCTACGTATTTGGAAGAGGAGGAGAAGAAGGAATTGCATTGTATAATTCCAATATTCCTTTTGAAGTCATTCCTGGTATTCCATCCTTTATTGGAGGACTAGCTTATGCAGGAATTCCTATTACGCATAGAGGAGTTTCAATGGGAATTCATATTCTAACAGCTCATGGAAAAAACAATGAGCCATTGAATATTGATTTTTCTACAATTCAAGATAATGAAACAACAGTCTTTATGATGGGACTATCAAAGCTTGAAGAAATTGTATCAAACTTATTAAATTTTAAACCAGCCACCTTCCCTATTGCCTTGATTTCAAATGGAACAACGATTCATCAAAAAGTATTGATTTCTACATTAGGAAACATTATAAAAGACTATCAACAATCTTTTATAGAATCTCCTTGTTTAATTGTCGTAGGAAATGTAGTTGATTTGCATAAACAACTGGATTTTTACTCAAGAAAACCCACTATTGCTTTTCCCAGGGTTTCAAATGAAGAGTCCAGCTTATATCAATCTTTAGTGTTGGATGGGTATCAAGTGAATCAATATTATGTTTCTTCTTTAAAAAGAATCAAAAATGATTTTCCTGATTTAAAGAAATATACCCACATTCTATTTAGTTCAAAATTTGGCGTAGACTGTTTTATGGCGGAATTAAAAAGAAACAAGGTTGATTTCAGAAATCTTGCTTCTTTAAAATTTTGTGTCATTGGAAAGTCGACAGGTAACCAGCTAATTCAATATGGAATCTATCCTGACTATTGCCCGGAATACTACACATCACAAGATCTTTGTACTTTACTTTTAAATGAGTTAGATGAAAATTCTTCCTTATTAATTTGTAAAGTGGAAGGAGAAGTAGAAAAATGGAATGAATTAAAAAATAAGTTTAAAGTAGAAACTTTGGATTTATATAAAAATGTATCCAACAATATAGAATTAGACATCCAAGAGAAAGCCATTGTATTTACATGTAGTAGTGCCGTACATGAAACTTTATCCAAAACAAAGCTTAAAAAGGACACTGTAATCTATAGTATTGGTCCTAAAACATCTCAAACGATTGAATCTTATGGATACACCTGCATTCAGTCCAAACAAGCTGATTTTGCATCTTTAGTGGAGTGTATAGAAAGCACACTCAAAATTTCTAAATAAAGCTTTGACATTGTGATAAAATTCACCTATCATCTATTCATGAAAAAAAGTCATGGAGGTACGTCATGATTAGCATTAACTTTAGTGAAGAGAACAAAAAAGTATTAATTGTAGGAGGAGGAAAGCAAGCCCTAAATAAAGGTGAAAAGTTTCCTAACGCTACATATTTATCCCCTAGCTTCATAGATGAAGTGAATCAGGATAAAAGAATACTTAAAGTATATGAGCCAGATGACTGTTTAGGTTACTTTTTAGTCATTGCAGCAACCAATAACAAAGATTTAAATCACCAGATTGTTTTGGATGCCAATGAAAGAAATATTCTTTCTGCCAGCATCAATGCGGATGATGATGCCAGTGTACATTTCCAAAAAGAGATGGATTACCCTTATTTACATATTGCCTTCTCTACCAAAGGAACATGCCCAGGTTATCATAATGTATTAGAAAAAGAATTTAATGATTTGTATCAAAAACACGAACCTGTTCTTCAAGATTTACAAATCATTCGTCAAAGAGCCTTAGAAACGATTCCAAAGTTTGCGACTCGTAATGATTTCTTAACAAGTATTGTAGAAAAAGATTCTTCTTTTTTACATCAACTATCTTTAGCTGTTTCATCCAATACTTGTAAGGTATTCTGTTTTCATTCTCATAAAACAGATGAAAACGAAGAAATTCTTAATTCTTTCATTGAAAAAAATATGGAGACACCCACTCTTTATTGTTTTAAAGAAGACTTAGAAGAAATTGTATCTATTCTACACACATTAGAACTGAATGCCCAATATTATCCAATTACTGTACGTTTAGGACATGCTTCTATTGATATGTGCAACAAATTAGAAGGTGAAAGGGTAGAACCAATCTATTTTACTGATTCTGAATTAGGACATATGATGCGTATAGCACATTATTCAATCTATATCTATCATCCAATTAAGAATGATACATTAAAAGAAAAATTGGCTCGTAGTTACATTGTTGTAGACTACAATGAAGAGTTGCCGGATGTAGAAGTGGATGCTTGTGTATGTTTATTATTAAAAGGTGGTCATTTCCAAAAGGAAATTCAGCAATTAATAAATACATATCAAAACATTGCCTTTGATAGTAAATGTTTATTTGAACAAGACTTCTTTACAGAAATGTTGTTAAAAAAGACAGGAAAATAGTTTCCTGTCTTTTTATTTTAACCGATTTTTTAAATATTCATTTAGCTTTTGATCTGTACAATATACAAAACAACCTTTTTGACCACGTGTCATTAGCGTTCGATAGGTATTTTTAATGATTTCATCTGCTTTTCGAATGGCTTGTTCTTTGTTTTCTTTAAACAATTTTTTAATACCTTTTATAGATTGATCCGTTTTTGCCCTTCTTTCATAATGTGTTTGAATATGATTTTCGTCATAGGTCATATCATCTCCAATAATCACGCCAACATAATCGAACTCTAATCCCTGACAGGTATGAATACACCCAATTTCATTAACCGATTTTGGATCAATAGCCCATGTATTGGAACTTTGCAGGTTCCATGACATTTCAAAATCTCCAATAACGATATCATGTACATCGCTGTTATTTTTACCATTACTAATCCAGTCCCAACAATAGCCTGCTACCATTCGTGATTTATTATTCACTTCATTTTTCTCATATATGAGTTGTCTAACTTCCTGTGGACTATCACAAATACGGATATCATAATCTTTATTGATTTCAACCATGCTTTCCGTATTAATTTCAAGTACATTATCTATCCAAGATAAATAAGAATCACTTCCATTGCATCGAAATTGTGAAATCATGGTATCTTCATAGACATTTGCTTCAAAATATTTGCACCATTTTTTGATTTCTTCTGTGCTTCCAATGTCTTTTAAAGTAACCATTTGATGATCATCCACAAAGAATACCGCTAACTTTGAAGATTGTATTATTTCCTTAATTTGATTTTCACCTAAGTTAGAAAACAATCCCGATTTTGCGTTTAAGCGATGAGCTTCATCAACGATCAAACAATCAAAAACATCTTCTTGACAATCTGTAAAAGATCCCGACCCTTTAAATAAGTTGTCCACAAATGTTTTTCTATATTTCCCATCAGTCAACTTTTTTGTATAAACACTGCGTACCGCCGCATTTTTGGTAACATACAGACAATTTTTAGATAGATTGAGAATATCTACTAATAAGTTAATTGCCAGTACTGTCTTACCTGTTCCTGGTCCTCCATGAATGATACATACTTGTTTTTTGGCATAATTTTTAGAAGCAATTCCTAATATATTTTCATAAATTACTTTTTGTTCATCAATCAAAGTAAATTCTTTATTCCCTTTTAATAAGGAAGTCATATTATCTTGAAGCGACTTAGAAGGAATAATCTTACCACACTCAATATGATACATAACATCGGGATTCCCTTTGTGAATGAATTGAGCAATGAAATCAGATAATCTTTTCGCATCTCCTTTTGTGAAAACAGGCGCTTTATCAATGTAATATTGATATTTGGAATCCAGAATACTGCTTTCTTTTTTTAAATCGTAATTATGCAGGTAAGTGCATGGTTGAAGATTGATTTGATATTTACGAACAGACTCATTGTAGTCCTCTATTAAACTCACATAGGCCCATGCTTGATAAGATGGATGTGTTGTCTGACGAAGTCCTCCACCTAAATACGTTTCTACTATGCCATCTTCATCTGTGCAAAACACATTTTGCCATTGTTTTAGTTCAATCACAACAGCACTGTCTTTTCCATGTTTGTCTTGTCCAGCCACGATAAAATCCACACGCTTATTTGAATTGGGAATACGATATTCAATTGCGATACTGGCATCATTAGGGATTTTTGGATTACTGCCAACAACCATATACATTTGGGTTAAAGAATTCATCCAGGAATCAACTTCACTTTGTGATGTATGTTTATGCAACACTTCTTCTATTTTTTCATTAATAATGGATTCGATATATCCACCTAAAACATCTTCGCAAAATTTTTTCTTGGTTTCGTTATATACAATCATGTTTATATTCTATCATGATTTCTTACAAAAGAATGACATAAAAACAGGATGAATTTCATCCTGCTTTATTAATCATCAAATTCATTCTTTACTGTGGCATGACTAAATCCGTTGTTGTCTTTGGTGACAATGATTTTATTTGCAATATTGTCTTTCAACTCCTCAACATGAGAAATAATTCCCACAATACGATTTCCTTCACTTAGTTTTTGGAGTTCACGAATGGCCTGTTGTAATGAAGTTTGATCTAGTGAGCCAAATCCTTCATCTACAAACATACTATCTAAGTGTTTACTCTTAGCACTTTCTTGAACCATGTCTGATAAGCCTAAGGCAAGAGCCAAAGATGCTTTAAAAGACTCCCCACCCGACAACGTTCCTACGCTTCTTAATGAATTGTTGTAATGATCATTAATCATGATATCAAGAGCAAACTGTGATTGGGCATTGCTGGCTTCTTTTTTACGAACCATCTCATATTGACTATCTGTCATCGTCATAAGACGAACATTGGCCTTATTTAAAACTTTATCAAAGTAATAAGTCTGTACATAAGTTTCTAATGTGATTTTTCCTTTCACATTATAAGTACCTGACATAATGTCTTTTAAAATAGACAGCCAATTGTATTTTTTGATAACTTCTTGTTGTTTCTTGTATAGAGCAACAATATTTTCATACTGATTTTTATTATTCTCCATTCTTGAAAATAAAGATTTACTATTCGAATCTAATTGTTTTCTAGATGCATCTAATTCATCTAAATTCTTTTTAATCTTCTCTAAATCATAGTCTTTTTCATCTTTTAAAGCTTCCTTTAATTGGTCAATTTCTCCATTTAGTTTAGATTGCTGAACCGTTAAATTGCTAACCTTATCATCAGCATCTTTCATCTGCTTATTTAAAGTAGAAATTTGTTTCTCTAATTCTTTAATCTTATCGTTTGCTTCTGCTTTTGAAGCATATTTTAGCTTATTACTTAAAGATTTTATATTGTTTTTTGCTTCTAACCATTTCCCTTTATTTTCTGTTAATTTAAGTTCTAATTCATTGATTTCTTTTTGCAGTGATTCCTTCTTTTCCTTATCTTCAGGAAGAGATACTTTTAGTAAATCATAGCGTTTCTTTAAAGAATCCAACGATAATTTTTCGACATTTAACCGTTTGTTCAATTCATTTATTTCACTTTGCTTTGCATTGAAAGATGCAACAAAATCTTGGAAAGAATCAATATTTAAAATGCTCTTCGACTTATTCATCAACGCGCTCTTTTT
>R14__coassemble_605_pt1 | contig 23277 bp, 27 predicted proteins | sample R14__metabat2_low_PE_009 | metagenome-assembled genome bin R14 | reverse complement strand
GTTATATGATAGAAAGAATTTCTAGAAGACTACATCAAAAAAATAAGTACGTCGTAAACAAAATTGGTGAGAAAGAATTAAGACATTTGATTAGTGTGGCAAACGTTCTTCATTGTGAAAATCCTGTTCAAGTTGAAGATGATTGGATTCAAGAATATCAGTTGGAAAATGGAGATTTTGATGTCTCAAAGGTTGATTCAGAATTGGTGAAAAAAATTCCTACAGCTCTTGAAATGGGAAAAGTATATAAAAGATTAATAATGGATACTCTTCTACCTGAAGAAGATTATATAGATGCTTTAGGAAAAGTGTATAATAACGAAATATGTGAAACAATTGATAATTATAATTGTTCTGCCTATTACGAACCATCTTTTGTGATCGCAAGAGCCTATCAAAATAATGGCTTTTAACAATAAAAGAAATTGACAAACGATTAAGAAATACATAAAATTGTTTTAAACAAGACAAAGACGTCTACAAATTTTTGTGGGCGTCTTTTTTTTGTGGGAAGGATGAGAAGATGGAAGAACTAAAATTAGATCAATTATTAAAGTACAATGACAAAATTAATGTTTTACTGGAACGATATGGTGTCAAGTTTGGAATCTATAAAAATGGAGTCTTTAATGAGCAATTATTTCCTTTTGACTGCATTCCAAGAATTATCACCGCTGAAGAATTCGACTATTTAAATGCTGGACTCATTCAACGTGTAGATGCTTTAAATGCCTATTTAAAGGACATCTATACAGAAAAGAGAATTGTGAAAGATGGCATTGTTCCAGAAGAATTTGCTTATTCTTCAAGTGGCTACTTAGTACAATGTGAAGGCATTGTGCCTTCTAAGGGTATTTTTTCGCATATTTCTGGAATCGATTTAGTACAGGGAAAAGATGGAAAGTGGTATGTGTTAGAAGATAATTTACGTGTTCCAAGTGGAGCAAGTTATCCCATGATTGCGCGTTCTTTATCAAGAAAGGCAAGCCCTATGACTTTTGTCAACAATGCCATTGAAGACAATCGTGATTATGCCAAGTTATTAAAAGATACGATGGATTATGTCAATACGGGAGGAATTAACGTTATTTTTACTCCTGGCCGATTTAATTCCGCTTTCTTTGAGCATTCTTATTTAGCGGAAAAAACAGGATCTGTATTGGCCACTTTTAATGATTTGATTGTTAAAGAAGATTACTTGTATTTTAAAAACTATACAGGCTCTTTAGAAAAAGTAGGAGCAATTTATCGAAGAATTAGTGATGAATATTTAGATCCTATGACTTTCTTAGAAGAATCATTAATTGGTATTCCTCATATTATGGAAGTCTATAAAAAAGGAAATGTAGCGATTATTAATGCGCCTGGAAATGGGGCTGCAGATGATAAAGGAATTTATTATTTTGTTGAAAAAATGATTGAATATTATCTTCATGAAACGCCTATTTTACACAATGCTCCTACCTATCTTCCATACTATAAGGAAGATATGGACTATGTTTTAGAACACTTTGATGATTTAGTAATCAAGGATGTTGCTGAAGCAGGTGGGTATGGTGTTTTCTTTGGAAACACATTAACACCTGAAAAGAAGGAAGAATTTATTCAGACTCTATTATTAAAAGAACCTCGTCGCTTTATTGCCCAGGAAGTCATTGATTTTAAGGATTTGGATATTCAAGAAGGAAATGAAAGAGTGGCTCGAAAAGCGGATTTACGTGTATTTGTGTTGAGTGGACAAACAACACGCGTATGGAAAAGTGGATTAACTAGGTTTTCACGCAATCCCGATAGTTTTATTGTGAATTCAAGTCAGGGAGGAGGATTTAAAGACACATGGGTATTATCTCACAAGAAAAAGTAAACAATCTGTATTGGTTAGGAAGATACAGTGAAAGAGTTTATACTACGATTCGCGAATTTTTTGATGGATATGACAAAATGTTAGAGGATCCTTTCTATTATAAAATCTATTGCGAATCCATGCAGATTCCTAATATTTATCAAGATGAACCGGACTTTATTGTTCATTATATTGGTGATGAAAACGATGTGAATTCAATATTAAGTAATTTATATCGTGCTTATGACAATTGCATTGTTTTGCGAAATGAAATTGGTTCAGAAACCATGTCTTATTTAGAATTGGCTCTAAAGAGTTTAAAAGAGATTCATGATTTTGATTCTTATGTTTTGGATTTACAAAATGTTTTAGATTATTTATTGGCCTTTTATGGTTCGTTAAGTGAAAATGTGGAAGATTATGAAGTCAGAAGCATTATCACAACTGGTAAACGAATTGAACGTTTGGATTTATATTTACGTCTGCAAAAAGAAACACCTGTTATTATTCAATCTTATACAATGCTGGATAATCGTTTGCGAAAGAATCCATTATTGTATGACAAGATGGCTATGCTTCAATTAAGTGATATGCTCTCACAAGAAACCATTCCATATATGGAAGCTGTGCAACTGGTGGAAAGACTGGTTGATTGATATGAAACAGTTTAAGGTTCGCTACCGATTGACGATTGAATTTTCACAATGGGTAAACAATCATCACTTTACATTAAAGTGTTTGCCAAAAACAGAACCTAGACAAGTCATCACCCATGTCAAAACAAGATGCAATGCTTATGAATATGCCTTTGGGCAAGATTGCTTTGGCAATAGGACAATTTATGGATTTATTGACCAACCTCATCAAATGTTAGACTTGATGATGGAATGTAAAGCTTGTGTTGACTGGCAAGAGTATGATACGGATGCGAATTTAAATCCAATTTTTAAAAAACAAACCCCATTCACAGAACCACAAGGCCAACTTCTAGACTTTGCCAAAAAATGTAAAGAGACATGTCCTGTTACACGTCCTTTTGATGTTGGATTCTGGCTGATGCATCTAATACATGATTCTCTTCATTACCAAAAAGGTGTAACGGATGTCAATACACCAGCCTCTATTGCCTACCAACAAAGAAAAGGCGTATGCCAGGATTATGCTCATATTATGTTGAGTGTGCTTCGCTATATGGATATTCCTTGCCGGTATGTGGCAGGAGCTATGAAGGATGAATCCTTAACACATGCCTGGATCGAATTGTATTCGGATGGCAAGTGGTATGGATTGGATCCTACTAATGATTTATTGGTGAGTGATATTTACATCACATTTTCAAGAGGACGTGATGCGAAAGATTGCCTAGTGAATGAAGGTGTCTTTTATGGACTGCAAGCCAAACAAAAGCAGACAATTGAATTAAGTGTGGAGGAATTGAATGATTAAAGTAGTAGGAAATGCCAGACTACCGGTCGATGAAAATTATAAAATTTTAAAGAATGTGATTCAAAAAGGAAAAGGGAAGAGAATCTGCATTGTGACAGGAACACATGGAGATGAGCTGGAAGGACAATATGTTGTATATCGTTTGCAGGAACGATTAAAAGAATACAAAGATTCTTTTGTTGGACAAGTGGATATTTACCCCTGTTTAAATCCATTGGGAATGGATTCCATTGAAAGAAAAGTGCCTATGTTTGATTTGGATATGAATCGTATCTTTCCTGGAGATGACAATGGATCGCTTGTTGAATATATGGCCCATGAAATTGTTGAAGACTTAAAAGGTGCCGATTTAGTCATTGATATCCATGCCAGTAATATTTATTTAAAAGAAGTGATGCAGATTCGTATCAATGAAAGACAAAAAGGAAACTTAATTTCATTGGCAAAACAAATGAATGTGGAATACATCTGGGTTCATAGTGCTTCAACTGTTCTTGAGTCCACTTTAGCGTATTCTTTAAATGAGTTAGATACCCCCACTCTTGTTGTAGAAATGGGTGTGGGAATGCGTTTGACTTTAGAATATGGGGACCAATTAGTGGATGGAATTCTTCATACCATGCAGTATATGGGTATGATCAAAGGAGAAGAAATAGCTGTTAGAGAGCCTATTGTCAGTACAGATGGTCATGTGTATTTTTTGAATGCAGCTTGTTCTGGTATATTTGTTCCTTTAATTGAACATGACCATATGGTCAAAAAAGATGAACTAATTGGTAAGATTATCAATCCCTTAAAGGGATGTGTTGAAAACAAAGTCATCTCTCCTTGTGATGGTTTATTGTTTACTTTAAGAGAGTTTCCTATCGTTGAGGAAGGCTCATTAATTGGAAGATTATTGGAGATTTAGGAATGGAGACAGAAACAATATATACTTTATCCTCTTTGTATCGTGATGATTTAAGAGTAAAAGCGTATCATTTTGGAAGCGGGAAGAAAAGCGTTTGTGTGGTAGGGGCTATGCGAGGAAATGAAGTACAGCAGATTTATGCCTGTTCTTTATTAATTAAAGAATTAAAGAAATTAGAAGCTGATCATCAAATTCGACCTGGTTTTAAAATTACGGTGATTCCTTGTTGTAACAGTGCTTCTATTAATACCGAAACACGGTTTTGGCCACAGGACGATACCGATATCAACCGTATGTTTCCAGGATATAATTTAGGGGAAACGACTCAGCGAATTGCACACGGTATTTTTAATGAAATTAGTAACTACGATTATGGGATTCAGTTCACAAGCTTTTACATACCTGGAGAATTTGCGACACATATTCGTATGATGAATACAGGTTTAGAAGACTTGGATGTTGCCAAAAGCTTTGGCCTTCCATATATTGTGGTAAGAAAACCGAGACCGTATGATACCACTACATTGAATTATAACTGGCAGATTTGGGATACCAAGGCTTATTCTTTTTACACAAAAGAAACGGATATTATTGACCAGCCAAGTGCCAAAAATGCTATTACTTGTATTTTGCGTTTTTTACATGCTCAACACATTACTTCTATGGATGTACCTGGTGGTTTTATTTCTCAGGTGATTCTAGAAGAGGATATGTTGTCGTTGAAATGTGAAAAGTCAGGCTTTTTACAGAAGTTAGTAGAGGTGGAACAAGAAGTTAAAAAAGGAGATCTTGTTGCGCAAATATTAGATCCTTATGAAAATGAAGTGATTGAAAAAATTGTTTCTCCTTGTGATGGGAAAGTATTCTTTATGCACGCAAAGCCTTTGGTTTATTCGCATACAGCTGTAATAAAAATACAAAAAACATAGAGATTCATGAAAATGCATGAAAATTTTATTGAAATCATTTACATTTTAGTGTATATTATACAAAACCGTTGAAATGGAGATCAAACGAAAAGATGTATCTAAAGAGAGTCTGTGATGGTGGAAAGCAGATGATGGCAGTTTCGCAAATGGACCATGGAGGGCGTGGAGGAAGTTAGTATTCCACGACGTGAAGGCATACGTCAGTTGTCAAGAATATGATAGTATTCTAAAGTGTACAGGATTTCTGTAAAACAAGGTGGCACCGCGGGTGAATTATAGCTCGTCCTTGATAGTTTATCTATTCAGGACGAGCTTTTTGTATAGCTTTTCCTGATCAAAGGCATAGGAGGAAATGAAAATGATTAAAGAGGCCATTGAAAAAATTGTAACAAAAGAGGATTTAACTTACGATGAAGCATACCAGGTTATGAATGAAATTATGAGTGGACAATCCAGTGCAACGCAAAATGCAGCATTCCTAGCGGCTTTGTCCACAAAATCCGCAAAAGCAGAGACCATTGATGAAATCTCTGGATGCGCACAAGCCATGAGAGAACATGCCATTCCCGTTGAAACAGGGATGAAGACACTGGAAATTGTTGGTACAGGAGGAGATCGTGCTGGTAGTTTTAATATCTCTACAACATCTGCAATGATATTAGCGGCTGGTGGAATAAAGGTTTCTAAACATGGAAATCGTGCGGCTTCAAGTCAATCTGGAACAGCGGATTGTTTAGAAGCTCTGGGTGTCAATATCAATCAAGATCCCGACTTATGTATAAAAATGTTGAAGGAAACAGGATTCTGTTTTATGTTTGCCCAAAAATACCATACATCCATGAAATACGTAGGTGCGATTCGAAAAGAGTTAGGATTTCGAACAGTATTCAATATTTTGGGACCTTTGACAAATCCTGCCAAACCAAGCTATATGATGTTAGGCGTCTATGATGAATACTTAGTAGAGCCTTTATCACACGTTTTAATGAGTTTAGGTGTGGAAAGAGGTTGTGTTGTTTATGGACAAGATAAATTGGATGAAATCTCAATTAGTGCACCAACAACGATTTGTACCTTTGATCATGGTCAATCTCTCATTGAAACAATTACCCCAGAAGAATATGGCTTTACAAGAGGTGAGAAGAAAGAAATTGTGGGAGGAACGCCACAAGAAAATGGCAAGACATTAATTGATATCTTAACAGGTAAAGAAAGAGGATCAAAAAGAGACATTGTTTTAATGAATGCGGGTGCTGGTTTTCTAGCTGCTGGTAAAGTGGAACATTTAAAAGATGGAATTGAGATGGCAAGAGAAATTTTAGATTCTGGTAAGGCCTATGAAACATTACAGAAAGTGATAGAAGTATCAAATTCATGAGTGAAAATATATTAGAAAAGATTGCCAGAGATACCAAAATTCGTATTGAAAAACAAAAAGAGGAAATTCCCTTAAGTTATCTTCAACAACAGGCAAAAAATATATCCACTGCTCCTTCATTTTATGAAGCTTTAAAAAAAGAGGGGATGTCTTATATCTGTGAAGTAAAAAAAGCTTCTCCTTCAAAAGGTTTAATCGCCCCTGATTTTCCCTATGTAGACATTGCCATGGAATATGAAAAAGCAGGAGCAAGTGCGATTTCTTGTTTAACGGAGCCTAAGTACTTTATGGGCAGTGATACTTATTTAAAAGAAATTTGCCAACATGTATCCATTCCGGTTTTACGAAAGGATTTTACCATTGATCCATATATGATTTATCAAGCTAAGGTATTGGGAGCCTCTGCTGTATTACTAATTTGTTCTTTATTAAATGATGAGCAGTTAGTGCAATATCGCATGCTTACACAATCTTTACAAATGGATGCACTTGTTGAAGCGCATGATGCTTTAGAGGTTCAAAGAGCTTTAAAAGCAGGAGCAAAGATTATTGGTGTGAATAATCGTGATTTAAAAACCTTCACCATTGATATGCATAACAGCATTAAACTTAGACAATTAGCGCCAGATCATGTGCTTTTTGTATCCGAAAGTGGGATTCAAACTCACAATGATATTCAACTATTGTATGAAAACAAAGTGGATGCGGTTTTAATTGGAGAAACCTTAATGCGCTCAAGCAATAAAAAAGAAATGTTAGAAACATTAAATGGGGCCAAACTAAAATGAAAGTAAAGATTTGTGGACTTTATAGAGAAGAAGATATTGAATACATCAATCAATATAAACCGGATTATTGTGGTTTCATTATTGATTTTGAAAGAAGTCATCGAAATGTAGATGTTACTTCTTTAAAAAGATTATCTTCGAAAGTGGATTCATCGATTCAAAAAGTGGGGGTCTTTGTTGATGAAGACATTCACACAGTTTGTTCTTTACTAGAAGAAAATGTCATTGATTTAGTCCAGCTTCATGGACAAGAGAATGAAGATTATATAAAAAAAGTAAAAGAGACCAAGAAACCCGTTATTAAATATTTTAAAATCGCATCCCAAGAAGATGTACAAAAAGCGCTTGGAAGCAGTGCAGATTTCATTCTTTTAGATAATGGATGGGGAACGGGTAAAACATTTGACTGGAATTTATTAAAAGATGTCAATAGAGACTATTTTCTGGCAGGTGGAATCAACATAGACAATGTGAAAGAAGCAATGAACTTACATCCATATTGTTTAGATATTAGTTCGGGTGTAGAAGTCAATAAAGTAAAAAATGAAGAAAAAATAAAAGAAATCATATCTGTTATTCGAAAGGAGAAATAAGCATGTCAAAAGGAAGATTTGGGATACATGGAGGACAATATATTCCTGAAACATTAATGAATGCCGTTATTGAATTAGAGGAAGCTTATAATACCTATTCAAAGGATCCTGCCTTTAATGAAGAACTCACAACTTTATTAAATGAATATGGAGGAAGACCTTCTAACTTATATTATGCATCCCATATGACAGAAGATCTAAAGGGGGCCAAAGTTTATTTAAAAAGAGAAGATTTAAATCATACTGGTGCTCATAAAATCAACAACGTATTAGGTCAGGCTCTACTTGCCAAAAAGATGGGAAAAACAAGACTGATTGCCGAAACCGGAGCTGGACAACATGGAGTGGCTACTGCCACTGCAGCGGCTCTAATGGGGATGGAATGTGTCATCTTTATGGGCAAGGAAGATACCATTCGCCAGGCTTTAAATGTGTATCGAATGAAATTATTAGGAGCCCAGGTTGTTAGTGTAGAAAGTGGAACAGGAACTCTAAAGGATGCTTGTTCAGCAGCATTTAGAGAATGGACAAATCGAATCAGTGATACCCATTATTGTTTGGGTTCTGTTATGGGACCTCATCCTTTTCCAACCATTGTCAGAGACTTTCAGGCTGTGATTTCCAAAGAAACCAAAGAACAAATCATGGAAAAAGAAGGAAGACTGCCTGATGCCGTGCTGGCTTGTGTAGGCGGTGGTTCCAATGCGATTGGTTCTTTCTATCATTTTATTGAAGATGAAAGTGTACAGTTAATTGGATGTGAAGCGGCAGGAAGAGGTATTCAAACCAAAGAAACAGCTGCCACTATCGCAACAGGTCGTCTAGGAATCTTTCATGGAATGAAATCTTACTTCTGCCAGGATGAATATGGACAAATTGCTCCTGTTTATTCTATTTCCGCTGGTTTAGACTATCCAGGTATTGGACCTGAACATGCGCATTTATATGATATAGGAAGAGCGAAATATGTACCGATTACAGATCAAGAAGCGGTAGAAGCTTTTGAATATTTATCTAGAACGGAAGGTATTATTCCCGCCATTGAAAGTGCTCATGCCGTTGCGTATGCTTTAAAGATCGTTCCAACCATGAGAAAAGATCAAATCGTTGTCATTACCATATCAGGTCGAGGAGATAAAGATTGTGCAGCGATTGCACGCTATAGAGGGGAGAATATTTATGAGTAAGTTAAGTGATGCCTTTTTGAATGGAAAAGCCTTTATTCCTTTTATTACTTGTGGAGATCCTTCCTTGGACACAACCGAAAAACTCGTTTATGCCATGGAAAAGGCAGGAGCAGATTGTATTGAATTGGGCATTCCTTTTTCAGATCCAACGGCTGAAGGGCCGGTGATTATGGCAGCTAGTGAAAGAGCGTTAAAAAAGGGAGTTACAACCGATAAGATTTTTGATATGGTTTCATCCATTCGTGAACATTCATCCATTCCTCTTGTCTTTATGACTTATGCCAATGTGGTATACAGCTATGGCATTGAACGCTTTATGAAAAAAGCGAAAGAAGTGAATATGAATGGTTTGATCTTACCGGATGTTCCTTTTGAAGAAAAAGAAGAATTTGATCAAGTATGTTCACAATATGGTGTGGATTTGATTTCAATGGTGGCTCCTACTTCTAATGATCGTATTCAAATGATTGCCAAAGAAGCAAAAGGGTATATCTATGTCGTTTCTTCTTTAGGTGTAACAGGAGAAAGAAAAGAAATCACAACGGATATTGCTTCTATTGTCAAAACCATTAAAGAAGTCAGTAATGTCCCTTGTGCAGTTGGCTTCGGGATATCCTCTGTACAAACTGCCATACAAATGGCTAAACCAAGTGATGGTTGTATTGTGGGAAGTGCCATTGTGAAGTTATGTGAAAAGTATAAAGAAGATTGTGTAGATGTTGTCTATGACTATGTCAAAGAAATGAAAGATGCGATTGTCGATATTCGGTAGGAACTCAAAAACATTATCTTGTTTTTGGTTTTGACAGCGTTTCTAGTACTGTTTTACATGTCAAAAAAACACGATTGTAACATTTGGTCATTTTGATGTAATATTTTGTTAAGAAAGTTTAGATTTGTAATAAAATTGTAATTTTCTTTTAGTATAATTGTTGTGTGAGAAAGTGAGGAGACAAAAAATGAATGAAAATTACGAGATGTCTATGGATGATCAATTATTAAGAATGGAAGCATTGTTGACGGTGTTAGATGGAGTACATGAAACAATGGTTAATGTGGAAGACTTTGATGAAGAAGAAAAACAAAAAGCCATTGACCATCTATACATTGTTAGTACTGATCTTCATGATGTATTAGATAAGATGCAAACTCTATTAAATGAAAAATAGAAATCAGTAATTAAGAGCAGAAATGCTCTTTTTTAATTTTGAAAAAAAAGAGCCCAGGTTTAAAACCAAGGCTTTTTTTTGTATTTATCTTCTTTGCATCTGGCTTCCATTGCCAATGTATTGTGAAGCATCGAATCCTAAAATTAAATATCCAATGAAGCTAATAAAGTAAAGAAGGACACCGAATAATGTGGATTTTCCAAAGGAGTAAGCTGTATAGAAGGCAGCACGTACTTCCCAGAAAATAGATGCGAATCCAGATAGTAAGATTAAAATATTCATAAGCATACTTGGATCGTCGCCAGCAAATTCTTTAATGACTGAATAAACAATGGATAATCCTAAAGCAATAATGAAATTGTTTGTATCCCATACATACGTATACAATACATATTCATTATAGATTGGAATTAAGGCTTTCCATCCTGGTTCACCTAATTTTTTAAATACCATCCATAAAGAAATACAGTATACAACAAGTAAGGCAAGTCCAAATAAAATTCCAAATGTGGACGCGATTAATAACAAGATTAAATACATAAATTTTTTACCTCCATTGAATGGATTATACAATAATCATCATAAATTACAATAACTTTTATTTCGGTTTTAAACATACCATTTCCTTTTAATAAAACTTGTTTAAGTAAAATGTTATAAACAAGTTAGAGGTGATTCGATTGAAAGTAATTTTTTTATTTGCCATTCATAATGTCATAGAAACTATAATCTAGATTTTCCTATGGGTTTGAACTAAAATAGAGACGGTAGGTTTGAGGTGATTCACGATGAGTACAACATATCTTATAACATCCATATTTTTATGCATTGTTCTAATGATTATCATAAAAAGCATTCGGGAACGATTGACTCCTGGTGGGGATAACTGGTTTGTATCCCATATATTGGTAGGAGTTACGTTTCTTTATGTTATTATGGACTGTTTATGGTTAATGGAATATCTCAATACGAATACCTTTAACATTGGACTGTTTACATTTTTAAATCTATTGTTTTATCTTACTTATATTACTCTTCCAGTTGCCTGGTTTTGTTTTTCTTTGCACTTTTTGAAGAAATTTAAGAATCGACACTTCTTTTTTACTGTATGTATGATTCCATGGTTAATAAATGTGATTTTAATTGCTTGTACAATGTTGGGAACTGGTTTTCTATGGACGTTGACAGATAGTTCTGTGCTTATAGAACGTTATGTTCGAGGACCTATGTTTGGTCTATTTTCCAAGATTTGTCTATTCTATTACTTTGTACCTGTCTTTATGACACTTTATTATATTGTGAAAAATGAAGAAAGACGCAGATTACTGGATGTTCTCATCTTTTCAGCTATTCCAGCGATTGCCGTATTTATACCTATATGATTCCTTCTGATGTAGTGATGCCATTTCAACCATTCTGTTTTACTCTGGGAACGATTTATGCCTATGTCTTTTTAATTAATCAGGCAGAGAAAAGAGAAAGTGAAAAATACATGTCGGTTATTAATGGTCTTGCTTCTGACTATCAAAATGTTTATGAAGTAAATCTGGATCAGAATTCTATGACGGTTTATAAATACAGTGGAAGAATCAACAGTATGTTTGGAGATTCCTTTACAAAAATGAATTATCTGGATGCAGCCAATGCCTATGTAGATTCGGCTGTACTTGCTCAAGATAAAGAAGAAATGTATAAAATCTTTGAAGTAGATAATGTCAAAAGTCTTTTAGAAGGGGTGCAATCTTTCACAAAGATTTATCGTAATAATGAAGGAAAATACACGGAAATGAAGTGTATTCGCATGGATGAAGATAATAGTCATCTTATTATGGGATTTGGTGTTAAGGATGAAGAAATCCGCAGAAACATGGAAAAAGAACAACTTTTAAAAAGAGCTTTACAGGAAGCTGAAAATGCCAACAAGGCGAAAAGTGAATTCTTCTTCAATATGTCTCATGACATTCGTACCCCAATGAATGCGATTATTGGTTTTACCCAGCTTATGAAAAAGCATTTGGGTCAACCTGATAAGGAAGAAGAATATATAAACAAGATAGAATCCTCCAGCCAATATCTTCTTGAATTAATTAATAATGTATTAGAGATGTCAAGAATTGAAAATGGAAAGTTATCTTTAGATGAGAACATTTGGAATGCGAATGAATTTAATGATGCTTTAAATAATGTATTTGAAGGTGAGATGGCTCAAAAAGGCATTAAATTCACACGCTCTATTGATGTCATACATCCAAATGTGTATTGCGATTCATTAAAACTACAGGAAATTTTTCTAAATGTCTTAAGCAATGCTTTAAAATATACGCCATCTGGTGGATCTGTAACAATGGAGTTAAAAGAGCTTGATAGTGTCATTCCTGGTTATGCTCGCTATCAAACCATCATTACAGATACTGGTATTGGAATGTCAAAGGAATTTTTACCTCATATCTTTGAAAATTTTGCCAGGGAAAAAACGTCTACCGAAAGTAAAGTCATCGGTACGGGACTGGGTATGCCGATTGTGAAACAACTGGTTGATTTAATGAAGGGTAGCATTGATATTGAAAGTGAGCCTGGTAAGGGAACAAAGGTTACGATCTGTTTAGACCATCGCATTGCTACAGAAGCAGATGTAGCCGCTTATAAGAAAAATTCGAATTCTTCCATAGATCCAATAACATTGGCAAAAGGAAAACGCATATTACTTGCAGAAGATAATGATTTAAATGCCGAGATTGCCATGGAGATTTTAAGTGAATATGGCTTTGAGATTGAAAGAGCAGAGGATGGTATTATCTGTGTAGATATGTTGAGCAAACATGAAGCAGGCTATTATGATTTGATTTTAATGGATATTCAAATGCCAAATATGGATGGATATAAAGCTACAGAAGTCATTCGATCTCTTTCCAATGAGAAGTTAGCTCATATTCCTATTGTTGCCATGACGGCTAATGCTTTTGAAGAAGACAAAAAGAATGCTCTAGCAGCGGGAATGAATGGACATATCGCAAAGCCTGTGGATGTGAATAAATTAATGGAACAATTGGCTTTGATTTTAGAATAATTGTTTTGGGAGATGAAATAATGAATAAGAATGAAAAGATGCCTCCAAGTCGTCCAGGAGAAGAGGGAATGTCAGCTGTGTTTATTTGTCCTGTTTGTGGAAAAAAATTTGTTAGGACAAGTAAAGAACAACAATATTGCTCTGTTGCCTGCAAGAAAAAGGCAAAGAATAAAACGGATCAATAGGATAGATATTTACATTTTGTGTTTTAGAGGAGAAAGGAATCATAGAGATGCCAAATATTAATGATGAAATAAGAAAACGGGTCATAGAAACCATAGCCAACAATTATATGTTGATTTGTTTGGTGGATTTGGTTGCAGATACTTACCAGGTGATACAGCGCTCTGATTCTCCAGGATATGATATAATCACTGGTGGAGTTTATTCACAATTCTCTGAAGAATATAATTGTAAATATGTAGATGAGGCCTTTCAAAATATCCGAGGAAAAATAGGAAGTGTAGAATTCCTTTCCAAAGCGTTGAATAGTGATCCCTTTGTTAGCTGTGATTTTTTGATGAAGGATGGCCAAGCCAGGCGTTCTGTCTTTAAATCTTTTGAAATGGATGGTGAAAAAGTAACCAAAGTGATTCTTTATTCCTATCAGCTTGACAGTGCTCGTGCTGGACGTTTAATTGAGCGTCGTAGATTAGAGACAGAGTATAGTATTATAAATGGTCTTTGCTCGGATTACAGTATGATAGGTACCATAGATATTGCTAGTGGTCATTTTCATATTTATAAATACAAACCATTTCTTGAAAGTATTCATCTTTTTGGTGATGAGGGTTCATACAATGGCACGATGCGCTTTTTTAAGGAAAATTATGTTTTGAAAGAGGATTGGGCTTTTCTTGAAAGAGAAGCCACACTTGAGGCAATTCTTAAAAAGATAAACATAGAGGGAAATGCGGACATAGTCTGCCGAACAATTCCTCAATTTCATGGAGGACAACTGCCGGGTTATGCTCGTTTTAGTTTCTGTAGAGTAACGAATGATTCACAACGGATTGTGTTTGGAGCAAGGGATATTACAGATACTGTTTACACCGAATTTGAACGTCGAAGAGAATTGGAACAGGCACTTAAAAGTGCAAAAGAAGCCAATCAAGCAAGAAGTGATTTCCTTTTTCGTATGTCGCATGAATTGCATACTCCACTGAATGTCATTCTTGGATTTTTAGATATGGCAAGAAAATATCCTGGAGACATTCAACGGCAGGAAGAATATCTTAGCCATATAAAAAAATCGGGATTGCGTTTGCTTGAACTGACGGATGAAATGCTTGACGCTGCTGCATCCAGTGGTGATAAAGAAAAAGCCTTTATTATTCGAGAAGCTCAAAAAAATGAAGAACATGTTGCTCTTGAAAATATATCACTTGTAGGGCGACGCATTCTTATTGTGGAGGACAATGAACTGAACGCGGAAATCACCATGGAAATCCTTAGTGATAAAGATATTTTGTGTGAACGTGCGCAAGATGGTGCTGTATGCCTGCAAATGATTGAAAATCACGATGCGGATTACTATGATTTGATTTTAATGGATATACAAATGCCAGTCATGAATGGTTACCAAGCTACAAAGGCAATTCGATCATTACCAGATGTTGATAAGGCTCGAATTCCTATTTTGGCTCTTTCCGCAAATTATCTTCCTTCTGACAGAAAGAATGCTTTGGATGCCGGTATGAATGGTTTTGTGTCTAAACCAATCGATGTGGCAGAACTAATAGAAAAAATCAAAAAAGCACAACCTGTGCAATGATGAATAAATTTGGAAAACCTATGCGATCAAACACTTGGATAAATAGGAATACGTTGATATAAAGGAAGCAGAAATTATGGATGATAATTTTATTTCATTTTCAAAAGAAAATGTAGAGATTATGAGAAAGACAAGAGTCTTACTAGATGAATACAATAAAACGAAGTATGAAGAGCAAGAGATTAGAGATTCCATCCTAAAAAGGATGTTAGGAACATGTGGGGAAGATGTTACGATTCAAACACCATTTAAGGTAACATATGGAACGCATGTTCATATTGGGAATCATGTTTTTATTAATTATCAGGCAGACTTTTTAGATGGAGGAGACATTTATATTGGAAATAAAGTAATGATGGGACCTGAAGTAAAAATATTTTCGGGAAATCATTCTCTCATTCCAGAACAAAGGATGAAAATTGAAAATGGAAAACTTCAACTGATTTCCAAAGCACAGCCAGTTATTATTGAAGATGAAGTTTGGATTTGTGGCAATGTTACGATTTGTCCTGGTGTTAAGATTGGAAAGAGAGCTACAATAGCTGCTGGAGCAGTTGTAACTAAGGATGTACCTAGTGGTTATTTAGTAGGAGGGAATCCTGCCAAAATCATTAAAAAGATAGAAGAGTAAAAAATTTACTTCGATAAATGGTAATAGTTAGCTTAATAAATGTATTGATGAGGAGCATTGAAAATGGCAAATATTCTTATTCTTAATGGAGCACCAAGGAAGAATGGCTCTACAGCTTCACTGATTAAAGCATTCATGGAAGGCGCAATTTTATCTGGTAATGATGTACATGAAATATATATACACGGTATGAATATTAACAATTGTTTAGGATGCGATGTGTGCATGAATACTCATGAAGGCTGTGTGCAAAAGGATGAGGGCATGGCAAAGATATATGACGAGTTAGAATGGTGCGATACTGTCGTTTTTGCTTCTCCTGTATACTTTGGGTATTTTACAGCTCAACTCAAAACAGTCATTGATAGAATGTGGGCTTGGTTTAATCTTCCAGAACACTTCGGCGTGAAAAAGAAAATAGTATTGATTTCAACAGCGAGAGGTACCGATTATTCCATGGTACTGGATCAATATGGTATTTATTCTAAATTTATGGGATGGACAGATTTGGGTCAAATCCTTGGTACAGGTAAAGAGGAAGAGGCAAGAAAGTTAGGTGCATCAATCTAAAATCTTACTGAGACAAATGGTAAGAAGGTGGTGTGATGATTTTTACAATGGCATCTGTTTACACTTATAATGAAAATGAAACTCATCTTTCAATTAGAACAGAAGAAGGGGAATGTACATACTATTCGTGCATTTTATGAAGAATTGTTAAGTGATGAATGGGTGCGTGGTTAATCATATAAATGGGAATTAAATATTAAAGAGGTATAGTTAAATGGAAAATAAAATAGCAATACAAGATGCATATGGTGAGAGGTTCAGACATTGCTGGGGTTGCGGAGCAGATAATGAATATGGAATTCATCTGAAATCATATCCTGATGAGGATGAAAATATATGTGTCTGCAGAGTGACACCGCCTAATCAGTATACTGGTGGAGTGCCCCAAAACTTATTTGGAGGAATGATTGCTACCATATTTGATTGTCATGGTACAGCGTCGGCAGCCTATTTTTCGCATGCAAATAAAGGGTTAAAATTTACGGAGGGTACCGTAATTGGCAGATTTATAACGGCAAGACTGGAAATCGATTTTAAAAAGCCGGTTCCTATGAATGAAGAAGTAACCGTAATCTCCCGGATTGAGGAAATAGGAGACCGAAAGGTTATTGTAACAATGGAAATGCAATCAGCAGGAGAAATCAGGGCCAAGGCCAGAATGGTTGCCGTAGCAGTAAAAGATAATATGTAGTTACTCCAAATGGTAATTGCCTGGATAAGATACTCAAGGAGAATTTTTATGATAATAAGAAAATACAATCTGGATGATCTACCATCCATGATTGCTATATGGAATGAAGTTGTCAAGGATGGTATTGCATTTCCACAGGAGGATTTGTTGGAAACTGAAACAGGAAAAGAGTTCTTTGCCAATCAGAGTTATTGTGGTGTGGCCGATAATAGTGGGATTGTCATTGGGTTGTACATACTACATCCTAACAACGTGGGTAGATGCAATCATATATGCAATGCAAGTTATGCGGTATCATCTGAAATGCGAGGAAAGCATATCGGAGAACAACTTGTTCTGGATTGTTTGAAAAGAGGAAAAGAGCTTGGATTTGGAGTTCTTCAGTTTAATGCTGTGGTCGAGACCAATACACATGCAAGGCATTTGTATGAACGTCTAGGTTTCAAACAACTCGGTACTATCCCTAATGGCTTTCGTATGAAAGATGGTCATTATGAAAATATCTGTCCTTATTACATCGAACTGTAAAAAAATTCGAGTCAAGCTTGCTTAGATAGTTGAAGGTGAGACTTTCATAATATGACAGGTAGGAAATAAAGACTGGAATGGATGGCAGACATATGAAAAAGAAATTTGAATGTAAAAGGGATAATTTGCTGATTCGCGGAAATGAATATAGAAAAAAAGAAGGAAAGCTTCCTGTACTGATTTTGTCGCATGGATATCTTGCAAATCAAAAAATGTGTGCAAAGTATGCAAAATTAGCCAGCAAACTTGGATACGCAGCTTTTACTTTTGATTTCAATGGTGGAGGATTGTTGTCAAAAAGCAGTGGTAAAAGTATAGATATGACTGTTTTGAGTGAGGTGGAAGATTTAAAAGCCGTTATCCAATACATTAAAAAAAGAGAGGATATTGATGAAAAGAATATTTCTCTTCTTGGCTGCAGTCAGGGAGGTGTGGTCAGTGCTATCGTTGCCAAACAATATCCCAATATTCATAGTCTTATTCTGTTATATCCTGCATTCTGCATTCCGGATGATGCTCGTTTAGGAAAAATGATGTTTGCTCATTTTGATCCGGATAGGATTCCTTCAATAATACAACATTTTCCTATGAAACTAAGTAGACAATATGCTTCATGTGTGCAGAAATGGCAGATTTCAGATATGGCGGGAAACTATGATGGCCCTGTATTATACTTGCAGGGTACTAAAGATCAGGTGGTAAAGCTTCATTATGCCAGAGAAGCACAGAGGCTTTATTCAAACATTAAATACTATGAAATTGATGGTGGCGGGCATATGTTTAGAGGAAAGTATGACTCGATTGCCCAAGGTATAATAAAAGAATTTCTCGATATGTGAATCAATGCGAAATAGGAGGAAAAAATGGAAAATTACGAAATATGTTGTGAAAAATTAAGTTATGTCTACAGTATTGGTGTCATCGTTAATTACAAATTGACGGGTAAAGTATGTTATAAGATTGTGGATTCAAAAATCTATGAAATCCAATCAAAGAGTATTTCCATGATGTTTCCAAGGGTAATAGAAGCCACTATAGGAAACTATCTTCAATCTTTACAAGGGTCGAATACAGATCCTATAAAAGTGATTGAACAAAAACAAGAAATCAGTGAGTATGTAAAGAATCATAGTGAAAGACTCAATAAAAACTTTGGAATTGAAGTGACGGATTTAGAAATTGATTCATTTGAATTCATTTCATAAAATCAAATAATTAAGGAGCTATTATGAATCAATCTTTGGATATGGAAATTACACATTGGAATTTGATTAAATTTGCCCTTCCAACTGTGATTGCACAAATATTTATGGGAATTTACTCTATGGTAGATGGGATTTTTGTATCCAATGTGATTGGAACAAATGCTTTGTCTGCCGTCAATATTGTGATGCCATATGTAATGATTGTCCTGGCTTTTGGAGTGATGATTGGAACAGGTGGCAATGCGATTATTTCAGTCCAATTAGGAGAAGGTAGAAAAAAAGAAGCCAAGGAAAATTTCACTCTTCTTTGTATCCTATGCCTTGTAGGGTGTGGCATTATTTCAGCAATGTCTATTATTTTCTGTAAACCACTGCTTACTTTTTTAGGAGCCAGCGATCGATTAATGAATTATTGCACGCGTTATGCCTTACCACTTTTTTGCATCGCACCAATGGCTCTTTTAGGCATGGCCTTGCAGTCCTTTTTTATCGCAAATGGAACACCTGGACTTGGTATGGGATTTTCTGTAGCAGGTGGAGTTGTGAATGTTTTTCTTGACTGGCTGTTGATTGCCAAACTGGGTATGGAAACAACTGGGGCTGCTTTAGCAACCGGGATTGGTTATTCAATTCCAGCCCTACTTGGCATTATATATTTCTTTACAAGTAAGAAGGGAAATCTTCATTTTACCATTCCGAAATGGAGAGGTGGAATGGTATGGAAAACAATCACAAATGGTTCTTCAGAAATGGTGGCAATGATGTCTTCTGGCATTACCACAGCTATGATGAACAATGTTGTCATACGCCTTAGTGGAGAAAATGGAGTGGCCGCTATTTCTATTTTAATTTATGCCATGTCTTTATTGACAAGTGGTTATATGGGTTATGCCATGGGTGTAGCACCAATTACCAGCTATAATTTTGGTGCTGGTCATATTGAAAAATTAAAAAAAGGAAATAAATATAATTATTCGATTATCGCCATTTCACAAATCATGATGTATCTAATTGGAATTTTGCTTCATAAAAAAATTATATCGATTTATGCCAGCGCTGGATCCGATGTTTTTCTTATGGCCGAAAATGGATACTTTATATTTTCAATCGCATTCTTATTTATGGGCTACAATATGTATACATCTTCTTTGTTTACAGCTCTAGGAAATGGGAAAATTTCTGCTTTGATTTCATTTTTTAGAGGGCTGATTTTCTTAAGCTTTTTTGTCTACACATTATCATCCCTCTTTGGTATGAATGGACTCTTTGCTGCTATGCCAGCTGCTGAAATAGTAGGAATTCTATTAAGTTTGTATTTTGTTTTAAAAAAAGGTAAATCATATGGTGTGATTTGAAAAAAATATTGTTCACTATTTTTTAAATTGAATAGATAAAAGAAATTCATTAAATTTCTGTTTTCCATAATCAGCAAACTCTTCTCTACAAATATAATTCAATGAAATATCATACTTTGAAAAACGACATAGTACATATTCACCGAATTGATTGATACCTTGTACAGTATATCGAAAGCTAAAAGATGGATAGGATACATGATCCACTGTTTTTTGGGCAGATTCATATGTTTCTAGAGTTGGTATTTGGTTTTTGATTTTCTTTTCGGTAGCCTTTAGGATTTCATCATTGGATGCATCTTTTCCTAATAAGAAGGGTCTTTTTTTATAAGTGATTGCCATCATTGTATGTTTATTTTCATTATATAAGCCATAGTATTCTTCATTATTAGAAGTCTTAAAAAACGTTTGGTATTCTTCTTGTGTCATTTCTCTCATTTCATATGGTATTGAAAATGTCATTATTTCATGAATGGTGTTCATTGTCTTTCTCCTTTAATTTGTTCAATTATAGCACATATTAAATACCCACATTTTTTAAATTGTGGCATAAGTAACATCCCTTAAAATCAGACCATTGTATTTCATTCAATAAAAATTATGATGGAATCATAAAAGAGAAAAGGAAATAAATACGATGAAAATGTTTGAAAAATTAAGAAATGCTGTTCCTGTGAATATGAGAAGTCCTGAATACAGTGAAGTGATGGATGAAATGAATCGTTCTGGAACGATTGTGAATGAAATTAATAAAAACTGGTTGGAAATGATGAAGAATGGAACGCTGTATCCAAAAGAAGAGGAATTATTAGAAAAACCATTAGGTAAAAATGCGAGTTTTCTTCCACCATTTCAAATTGATATTGGAAAACAAATTACCATTGGTGAAAATTCATTTGTGAATCATAGTTTTACAGCCAGTGCAGCTGGAGGAATTGATATTGAAAATGATGTATTAATTGCACCAGGTGTCTCTATTTTAACTGTTAACCATGATTTTAAAGACACTTGGATTCTTATCTGTAAACCAGTTAGAGTATGTCATCATGCATGGATTGGTGCCAATGTAACCATTTGTCCAGGTGTTACTATTGGAGCTCATTCCATTATTGGAACCGGTAGTGTTGTAACCAAAGACATTCCAGATTATTGTGTAGCGGTTGGAAATCCAGCGAAAGTTATTAAAACCATTGATCCAATCACATTTAGCACAAAACCAGTATCCAAAAAGGAAGATAAACTACAAGAATTAGAAAGAAGAATTCAAGAACTAGAAGATAGAGAACAAATCCGTAATGTATTGGATCAATTTTCAAACACAGCCGATACCAAAGAAATGGAAGCACAGGGTTTATTGTTTACAGAAGATGCCAAAGTTAATCAGCATTTTGGTGAAGCCTTAAATGTGTTAGATGGAAGAAAAGAAATTGTGAAGGCATTCTCAGATTACTTAGATACGGTTGAACTTACTTATCATTTTAATGGTCAACAAACAATTACTTTTATTGATTCAAGCCATGCGATTTCTAAAAGCTATTGCAGTGTTGTACAAATTCTTGAAAGAGAGAATAAACGGATTCAATTATCTGGAGGAGCTCATTATATTGATCAATTCATAAAAGTAAATGGGGAATGGAAAATACAGATACGAGATCAATACCCAGACTACCAAGATCAAAAAGAATTGGCATAGTGTATATGAAACAAAACGACCTTTATCAGGCCGTTTTTGTTTTTAAAAGAAATCTTAATTCTTTCTTAATTATGATAAACTATGAATATGAGTGCAGGTTATGAATTAAAAGAAGGAAAATATAAACAAGGAACACTGAAGGATGATGAAATATGGGCTCATTTTGCGTATTTGTTTTCTTCTAAGTCACATAATGATACCAGCTATAAATTTGGCTTTTTAAAATCCATATTGGATAATCTATATAATACGGATGCTTCTTTATGTCTAACCTTTGATCAATTGTTTTCTAAGTTTGCGGAAATCTATTGGAATTTAGTATTAAAGTATCATATTCTTCAAAAAACACCTGGTAAGTTGAATCGAATGAGTTCTTTGGAAAGAGTATTAATTGAGTCGAAAGATAAATTTGGTTTAGATGAAGATATTCCATATGAATCATTAACCAGTGAAATGATGCTTACCATTAATAAAAAAGTAAAACAAAAATGTAAGGAGAATGTTGTTGGGGCTTTATATGGTGATTTAGGTGGGATTATATATTCTTTTTCTAAAAAGGAAGAATATATCCAGTTCAACCCAATTGTCTATACATTCTTATGCAAGAATAAAACGATTGTAGAAAAATTGAATTATTATGAATGGGCTCGCTTTTTAGAAAAGGTAAATAGTGATTCAACGGATTTACTGACAAAAATTGATGTGAGTTCAAAACGTAATGATTTAACGTATTATCGAAATATATTATTTGAAGAATTTGAAAATCGATGTTTTTACTGTGGCAAGAAATTAACACAATCCAATGTTCATGTGGATCATTTTATTCCCTGGTCTTTTATTAAAGATGATAACTTATGGAACTTTGTACTATCTTGTAGTGAATGTAACTTAAGAAAAAATGACAAATTGGCAGATGTTTCCTTTTTAGAAACATTAATTCATCGAAATAAATTGATTTCAGTGAATAAGTATAAAGAAATGAAATTTTATAATGCAGATAAATTGCATAATATTTATCAATTTGCACAAAACAATGGATATGAACAATGGAAAATAAAACATTAGATTACTATAACACCAATGCCAAAGATTATTTTTATAATAGTCTAAATGTAGATATGGATTATTTATATAAGAAGTTTGAATCTTATTTAAAAAAAGGCAGTATTTTAGATGTTGGATGTGGTTCTGGAAGAGATTTAAAATATTTTAAAGAACATGGATATTCTTGTGAAGGAATCGATTACTGTAAAGAACTATGTGTACTGGCATCTAACTATTCTTCCTGTATTGTACATCAAGCCAATATATTAGAATGGAAACCAATACATAAATACGATGGCATATGGGCATGTGCTTCTTTACTGCATTTAAAAGAAGATGAAATAAAGACATTCTTTTCATCATTGAATCATTATCTAAATAAGAATGGGATAGTATTTTGTTCTATGAAAACCAACATAATTACAGGATATGATGAAAAGGGAAGATACTTTACCAATTTTACTAAAGAATTACTG
>R14__coassemble_538_pt1 | contig 25583 bp, 18 predicted proteins | sample R14__metabat2_low_PE_009 | metagenome-assembled genome bin R14 | reverse complement strand
TTCCAATCCCATACTATTTTTTTCATAAATTTTTTATATCATAGAATACCTTAAGAATTCAATAAGGTAATTTTCTGTTTTCATTCGTTAAAATGTTCGTTATAATAATACTAAGTAGTAAATAAGGAGAGTATACAATATGCCAAGAGGAGTTTATAATTCCGTAACAGATATTCGTCGTAAGGTATTTTGTGCCATCGCTGAAATGGCCTATCAAGACGATATTGATTACGCAAAAAGGATCGAAGAAATCCCATATGAAATTTTACCAGGAACAAAAGCTACCTATCGTAATAATATCTTTTTAGAAAGAGCCATCATTGGTGAAAGACTTCGTTTAGGAATGGGATTACCTGTTCGTACATTGTCTGAATTTGGAACCATTGCCGATGGAATTGAAGATAGCGTTGTTTCACAAAAATATTATGAACCGCCACTAGTTAATATCATTAAATTCGCATGTAACGCATGCCCTGAAAAAGAAATTTTAGTCACAAATGCATGTCAAGGTTGTCTTTCTCATCAATGTACAGAAGTTTGTCCTAAAAAAGCAACTTCCATTGTCAATGGAAGAAGTCAGATCGATCAAGACTTATGTATTAAATGCGGTAAATGTATGGAAGCTTGTCCATACAATGCCATCACAAAAATCGAAAGACCTTGTGCTGCCAGCTGTGGTATGAATGCGATTGGTTCGGATGAAGAAGGAAAAGCAGAAATCAACTATGATCGTTGCGTAAGCTGTGGTCAATGTTTAGTTAACTGTCCATTTGGTGCCATCGTAGACAAAGGACAAATCTTCCAGACAATCCGTGCTATGAAAGAAGGACAAGAAGTCATCGCAGCAGTTGCTCCTGCCTTTGTTGGACAATTTGGTGCCAAAGTAACACCAGATAAAGTCAAAGCCGCTTTGAAAGAATTAGGATTTGCCGACGTGATTGAAGTTGCGATTGGAGCTGACTTGTGTACAGTAGAAGAAGCTGAAGACTTCTTGAAGAAAGTTCCAGCTGAACAACCATTTATGGCAACAAGTTGTTGTCCCGCATGGTCTGTTATGGCAAAGAAAGACTTCCCACAATTTGCACCATATATTTCAATGGCCTTAACTCCAATGGTATATACTGCTCGTTTAATTAAAAAAGATAAACCAAATGCCAAAGTAGTCTTCATCGGACCATGTGCTGCCAAGAAACTAGAGGCAAGTCGTCGTACCATTCGTTCAGATGTTGACTTCGTACTAACATTTGAAGAAGTAATGGGTATGTTCCAGGCTAAAAAAGTTGACTTAGATTCTATCAGTGAAAGTGAACCATTATTAGAAGGTTCTAATACAGCCAGAGGATTTGCCGTCAGTGGTGGGGTTGCCAAAGCCGTTAAGGATTTAATCAACAAAGAACATCCTGAAATTGATGTAAAAGTGCAGGCTGCTGAAGGATTGAAGAACTGTAAGACAATGTTGATGATGGCAAAAGCCGGTCGTCTAAACGGATTCTTACTCGAAGGTATGGCTTGTCCTGGTGGATGCGTTGCCGGAGCCGGTACACTTCAACCAATCACAAAATCAAGTGCTTTAGTTAAAAAATACGCTTCTGAACATTCAATGAAATTGGCAGATGAATCCAGCTACATTGATCGATTAAGTGAAGTAAGTGAATAGTATAAAAGAGTTCCTGTTTGGAACTCTTTTTTATGTTACGATTTCATTTAAGATATCCAGCAACAAATTCTGCATATCTTCATCCATTTTAAATTGTTTAAATACAGTTGATAGTTTTAATTGTTTTAAAGGAAGAAGAACTACTTTATTTAGAGGTGTGTATTTGGTGAGTACTTTTTCTACTCCTGGAATCACAAGGATTTCTTTTACTTTTGAATCACTTGTGATTTTTTGTGGATGTTGAAGACACTTTCCATTGGATTCAATCACCTTTTTATACCAATAAAAGGAATCTTTTTTCATTCTCTTCCCAGTTCCTTTTCCTTGATCATCTAAATCTACATAGATATATCCATATCTTTTTTTCATTTCTCCTGTTGAAAAAGAAACAATATCGATAGGTGCCCAGGATGTATAGCCTAAAACATCCACGCCATCGATTTCAATGGCTTTCATCATTTCCGTGATATGTTTTTCTAAATAGTCAATTCGATAGGTATCATGAATACATCCATTTTCTACTGTATCCACAGCACCTAATCCATTTTCCACTACAAATAAAGGAAGTTGATAACGATCATATAATGTATTTAGAACATACCGAAATCCCACTGGATCCATTGGCCATCCCCAATCACTGCTCTCTAAATACGGATTGGCAATTGCCTTCATGACATTCTCCCCTTTTTTTACCTTGCTAAGCTTTTCTAGAACATCCAAACCTAGTGTTAGTGTCTGATAATAGCTAAAAGAGATAAAATCAACTTTACCATTCTTTAATATTTCTTTATCTTTTTTAGAAATATCTGGCATGACATTGTATCGTTTCATTAAATTCAAGGCTTTATTTGAATACGATCCACGACATTGTACATCCCCAAAAAAGTAGAATAATTCATTAAAGAAATACGCTAACATTTCATTTTTAGGATCACAGTTTGAACTATAGGCTTGCGTATTGGCAAGCATACATCCTACTTTTAAATCTGGATTGGATTCATGCGCCATCTTTACTACCTTTGCACTGGCAATAAACAAATGATGACTGATTTTCAATAGATTTCGTATATAATCTGTATCTTTCTTTAAATTCACACCAACCGAAGCATAGGTTCCAAATATCACAGCGTTGATTTCATTAAACGTCAGCCAGTATTTAACCTTATCTTGATACCTTTGCATAATTGTTTTAGCAAACAACACAAACTCATCAATCATTCTTTCATCCAGCCAACTATTCCACATTTCTGTATAGACATATGGTGTTTCATAATGTGAAATCGTGATTAAAGGTTCCATACCATTTTTGATGATTTCATCAATTAAAGAATCATAATATTTCAAGCCTTCTTCATTGACGATACCATCTCCATTAGGGTAAATTCTTGACCAGGCAATACTGGTACGAAAACATTTAAACCCCATTTCTTTCATTAAAGCCAAATCTTCTTTATAGGTATGATAGAAATCAATGGCATTATGATTGGGATAATATTGATTGGCTTCTACTTTCTCTGTTTGTTTACGAGAAGATGTAGCCGTTCCAACCGTTAATAAATCCGTTGTCGATAAAGATTTTCCATCGATATTATAGGCACCTTCTGCCTGATTGGCGGCAATGGCTCCACCCCATAAAAAATTATCTTTCATATTTCGCATCCAATCCTTTTCCAATCAGCTTCAATGAGTAACATGGACTAATATCTTCTCTGGTAATGACTTGATATAATTTCCATAAGGTTGGTAAAAATACTTCCCAGTTTCCGACTTCTTCACAAGCATGATCGGCCCATATTTTTCCATCACCTGCATCATTTTCACTCATCTCAATGGCACTGCTCATTCCCACAACCCCAAAGTCTGTAGCTTGCCATTGATGTAAACGATAACCAAGGGCAGGATCATCGGCGTGTACATTTTCACCTGTCAAACTAATTCCCGCTACAATAATGGCATGGTCGTATTTTAAATATTGACGCACCTTTTCTGGTACATCTTCCAACCTTTCTGCACGAATATAAATTTTCATAGGGATTCCATTTCCCCATGTTTGTGGGGCAATATGGATGGTTCCTTCCATTCCCTTCATTTCTTGTGGTGATATAAACCATTCAAATCCATTGTGTTGATTTGGATGCCATAAATAATCACACTTGTCCATATTTGACCAAAACCAATCTAATTGGGTTGCACTTACTCCATCCAAACTCCAATCAATATGTGTTCCTACTTCATCAAATGTCACTGTCTTCTTCATAATCGTCCTCCACTAAAATATCTCCTGCATGCATGTATTGTATTTTTTCTTTTAATATTTCTTTCATTATTCCATAAGGCTCCAATCCTGTACAATGACCTGTATAAAAGATTGTATTCATTTTATTGAGTTCATAAGCTGTTTCTTTTATCATCTCTATATCTTTTTTACTATATTCTTTACGCACCATATGAAATCCACTGATGATCACATCAGGATCTTTATGATAAATTTGTTGATAGCGATGAATAATATTTAAAATCCCATTATGAGCACATCCCGAAATCAAATAGTCTTTGCCTTTATTATGAATCACAATATAAATTTCATGATCAAAGGTATCCTGAATATATTCATTTCCTATTTTCTTCTTTAATCTTTTATTACTATATGGCCAAAGAAGTCTTTCCGTAACATGAGTAAAAATGGAAATTTCATCATCAAGTATTGTATCTGAATGAATATAGTGAATATTTTTATAATCCTTTATTTTCGAATCAATTCCAATATAAGTATATTCTGTATTACGAATGCTGTAATAATCAAGAATCGCATTCTTATGCATATACAATGTAACTAAAGGATTCCTTTCAATAAAACTTAAAATTCCACCCGCATGATCGTAATGACCATGGGATAAAAAAATGGTATCAATGGAAGATAAATCAATGCCTAGATTCATTGCATTTTTCCATGTTTTATTTGATTGTCCTGTATCTACCAATAATTTATGATGATTTGTTTCTATATAGATAGATAATCCATGTTCACAAAGAAATGAATTGGTAGATGTATTTTCCATTAAATTAACGATTCTCATGATTCCATTATAAATAAAAAATGCATCGTATGATGCATTATTTTGAATAATTTTCTATTAATTTTGTAACGGTTTGAATCATGACGCCGTTTCCTTCATTTTTAAACAAAGAAGATCCGGCAATATCCAAATGAATCCATGATACATTTTCTTGAACAAATTCTTCTATGAAAGCGGCTGCCAAAGAAGCTCCTGCTTTTTCCCCTGGTTGGGCATTTGTCAAATCCGCTACTTTTGAATTTTGGATTTGTTTGTGGAAATCTTCATCCACTGGAAGTTGCCATATCTTTTCTTTTGTTTCCAGACTTGCCTGTTTTAATTGATTCAAGAATTCTTCATCATTGGTAAAAACGCCTGTATAGTTACATCCCAATGCATTGGCACAAGCTCCTGTCAAAGTAGCCATATCCATCATGTGACTGACATTGAATTCTTGGGCATGTGATATACAATCCGCTAACACCAAACGACCTTCGGCATCGGTATTGGTAATTTCTACAGTTTTTCCATTCAACATAGTAATCACATCATCAACACAATAGGCTTTTTCATTCACCATATTATCGGTTACTCCAAGTATTGCCATGACATTGCATTTAAATTTCTTTCTTGATATATAATCCATCACAGCTAGAAAATTAGCGGCCCCACACATATCGTATTTCATGCTTCTTAAATTCTTCTTTAAAGAATATCCACCGGCATCAAATGTAAGTCCTTTTCCAATCAGTGCTAAATAAGGAGCATCTCCATTTCCATTGTATTTTAGAGTAATCATATAAGCTGGATGATTCGATGCTGCATTGACAGCCAAAATGCCACCCGCATTCATTTTTTCTAATTCCTTATTTGATAAAATTTCAATTTCCAATCCATTTGTTTTGGCAATTCGCACAGCTTGTTCTTTAAATACATCGGAATACATTTGATTGGAAGGCATATCAGACCAATACTTCGCTTCGTTTATACATTCAGCCAATAGTCTTCCTTCTTCCACTTCTTTTTCACATCCACTAAACTGCACATGAATATCTTTCTTCTTTTTAAAATTATACAATCCCAAATAAAGTCCAAGTGATGCTTGATAGGCATATTCTGCTTCAACATACACATTCACATCTTCCTTGATTTCATTTCCTGCCATCATAAAGGCAGTCTTTACATTATCTCCCATCCCTAAAAATAGAATTTTTTCCATAGGAAGCTTATTTAACGTATAAAGAGTTGTGATATGTCCCATTTCATAATCCAGTGGAATTGAACAGCCCAATTTTTCCTTCACTTCTTCAGGAAATCCTTCTTTTACAGGTATTAAAATTGTTTTATTTTCATCCCAAATTTTCATGTTACATCCTCCGTACAGTTCATCATTCTAGCACATTTGTTCATAAATTGCACACTTAACATAAAAAACGAGCAACGATTTGTGCTCGCGTTTAAATACAATCTTCTTTTTTGTGCAAATTAGAATGTGATGGTTCTTGGATCACTAGTAAAGGATGAGAAAGTTGCGGTTGCATTTGTGAAACATAAAATTTCCGTATTATTATCATCCGCTGAATACATATTCTTTAAACTAGGATTGGCATCTAAGAAAGCCACTTTTACTTCATATCTTTCATCAGGAATCAATTCACATTCAACACGTAACCATTCCCCTTTTTTAAATCCACAGATTTCACATTTTGGATTGGTATGTAGTTGTTGTGATACCTTTTTTATCTTTCCTGTTTGAGTGTATAATTTTCCATCAATAATCGCAATTGCTCCAAAAGGACGAACACGTGGTTGATTACCTTCTACTGTTGCCAGGTAGAATACACCACACTCTTTTAAAAACTCATATACTTCTTGCATAAATGTACCTCCATTGCATTTATTCTACCACAAAAAAAGACAATTACTCTTGGTAATCGTCTTCATCTTCATCACTAAAATAATCATGAATCGTCTTTCCATACTTACGACTGACAGGTATAAATACATCGTCCGCCAATACCAGGTGATTACGATAGTATTCTCGAACAAACTGCGTGTTAACGATATAACTAAAATGTACACGTAAAAATGTTTTTCCTAAATTATCAATAAACTCATCTAAATGTTGATAAGTTGTATAGACATCTCCGTAAATCGTATGAACTAACGTTCTTCTTTTATCTCTTTCCACATACAAAACATCTTTATTTTCTAATACATAGACTAGATTCTTCCAGTGCACTAGAATATATTTCTTTTCAAAATCCTGCATATGTTGAATAATCTTTACAATGACATGATCAATATATGGTTCATAATCATTCTTATTCAAAAAAGCCAAATGGTCTACTTCATAGTATTTATATACATTCTCTATGTCGGATCCAAAAAATATTATTTTTAATGCACAACAATTTTCATTACATTTTTTCACAAAGGAAATAATGTCTTCCTTAGTATCTGTATCAATAAATAAAGCCACAAAATTTCCATTTAAAAGGGTTTCTGTGCAAATTGTACGAATTGAATGAAAAGTTGTATAAAAAAGACTATCCAACGGTAACATTTTATTTATTTTTGTTTTAAAAACTTTTATCATTTCTGTGTCCTTTGACACAAATCCTACCTTCATAAAAACTCCCATTCTTTTTTTAGACAAAAAAATCACACAAATCGTAAACAATTGTTTATAAACGGTGTATTTGTCCGTAATCTATTATAACATTTTCAAATTTTATTTAAATTCTATCGTCTACACATTCTGACGTGAATCTTGTCATTTATTACATCAAATTTTAATTGTTCATAAATATTCTTCATAATTGTTCATAATTAATCATATAAAGTTCATTTTGTTTCAATAAAATGTGATAAAATAGAAATATGAAAATTGAATCATTACAGAACAAAAAAATTAAAGAAAGATGTAAACTCCATTTAAAAAAAGAAAGAGATCAAACCAGTCTCTTTCTTATTGAAGATGAGCATTTAATAGAAGAAGCCATTCAAGCTAAGTGTCTTTACGAATTATATGTTTTGGAAGGTGAAAACGTATCGTTTGACTTTCCTTATATTGAATGCTCTCAGCCTGTATTAAATAAGTTATCGCAACAAGTATCCGATTCAAAAATGATTGGTGTTTGTCATAAACCTGTCTTTGAAAAGAATAAAGACCAAAAGGTTTTATTATGTGATGATATCCAAGATCCAGGTAATATGGGAACTTTAATACGAACAGCCTATAGTTTTGGTTTTGATTGTATTTATGTTTCAAGAAAAAATGTTGATATCTACAATTCAAAAACCATTCAATCATCTCAAGGCTCTTTTTTTCATATTCCTGTCATAGTTTGTGATTTAAAAGAAAAGATCAAAGAACTTCAAAGAAAGCAAGTAAAAATCTATGCCACAGCACTGTATGGACAAACCATTTCTCTACAAGATGTCAATGTAGATAATAGCTTTGGGATTGTTGTAGGAAATGAAGGAAATGGAATTAAAGAAGAAATTATTGAATGTTGTGATACATGTATCAAAATTGAAATGGAGGCTTTTGAAAGTCTAAATGTTGCCATTGCAGCCGCCATTGTCATGTATACATTTCAATACGCAAAAAAGGACTAAATGTCCTTTTTAATTGCGTTATTTAACTGTTGTAAAGAAATAGGTCCTTGTCGTAAAATAGCCAATTCCTCTTTTGTGCAATCCACTATGGTACTTGCCTGTAAAGCTTTACACTTTCCAAAAACAATGCCATCAATATTGGGAAGTTGTTCTAAGGCATCTTCATACGTTAATGAAGTCGCTTGTCCTGATTGATTGGCACTGGTCACAAATAGAGGGCCTGTTTGAGAAATCACATTCAGCACAAAATCATCCTCTGGCATGCGAATCGCAATGGTTGGATTTCCATTGGTAAATTCTTTATTGATTCCTTCTTTTAAAGGAAGAATTAAAGTAAGAGCCCCTGGTAAAAAAAGAGAGATGATTTTCTTTTCTCTTAATGTAAGCTGGCAAAAAGATTCGAGTTGTTCGATAGTTGAGACCATAACGGGAATAGGTTTTGTTTCGACTCTATTTTTTGCCTTTTTTAAGCGATTTAAATCATTTAAATTCCCAAACTTAACACCTACTCCATAAACGGTATCTGTAGGAAAAGCTAGAATTTCATGATGATTAAAAGCATCAATCACTTCTTGTATATTATCTTGATTATATTTTTTCATATCTCCTCCGCGTTTATTAGTATACTCCAATGTGATAAAATAAGAAAAGCGAAAGGAGTTTTTTATGTTTGAAACAACAATAGCTGCTATTTCCACAGCCCTGCAGGATGGAGCCATTTCCATCGTAAGAGTCAGTGGTGAAGATGCGATTGATATAGTCCAATCTATTTTTGATCGTAATATAAAAAATGCACAAAGTCATACAATTCATTATGGATTTATTATAGATGAACAAAACAAACCAGTCGATGAGGTATTGGTTTCTATCTTTAAAGCCCCTAAAACATATACAAGAGAAGACATTGTGGAAATCAATTGTCATGGAGGAACTTTTATTACTCGAAAGATTCTCTCTTTAGTTCTTTCAAAAGGTGCCAGTCTTGCTAAACCGGGAGAATTTACTCAGCGTGCTTTCTATCATGGAAGAATTGACTTATCACAGGCAGAAGCTGTTCAGGATATGATTGATGCGGCTAATGATACGGCTGCCAATATGGCCATATATGGTATTAAAGGCAGTGTAAAACAATTACTGCAACCTTTAATTGATGAAATCATGGATATCATTGCCAATATTGAAGTCAATATTGATTATCCAGAATACGAAGATATTGAACAGCTTACCACCAACGACTTACTTCCTAAAACAAAAGACTGGTTAGAAAAAATCGATAAAATTTTGGATAAAGCCCAGACAGGACAACTTCTCAAAAAAGGAATTGATACGGTTATTGTAGGTAAACCAAATGTGGGAAAGAGTTCTTTATTAAATGCTTTATTAGAAGAAGATAAGGCCATCGTAACAGACATTGCGGGAACAACAAGGGATATTGTCGAAGGAAAGATTCAAATTAGCTCTCTTCAATTAAACTTAATTGATACAGCCGGAATCCGTGAAGCCAATGACAAAATCGAACAAATTGGCATTGAAAAATCGCAACAAAAATTAGAGCAGGCACAGCTTGTGATTCTTCTATTAGATGGTTCAAAAGAATTAGAAAAAGAAGATCATGAACTATTAGAAATGACAAAAGATAAACAAAGAATCATTGTCTACAACAAAGCGGATATTCGCTCTTGTTTTGAAGGAATTTGTATTTCTGCCAAAGAAAACAATATTCAGCCTTTATATGATGCGATTATTGACTTATATCAAAATGATATGTTGAAAGAAGATCCTGTTCTTTCTAACGAAAGACAGATTGGTCTATTAAAACAAGCTAAACAAGATATGTTGAATGCCAAGGATGCCATGATGATGGGAGTGGAGCCTGACTTAATTGAAATTGACATTCAAAGTGCTTATGATCATTTAAAAGAAATATTAGGAGAAGTTCATAGAGAAGATTTAATTGATACTCTATTTACTAATTTCTGTTTAGGAAAGTAAAAATGCGAGATGTGTAGTGTCCCCATAAAGTTGGTCTAACTTTGGGGGGTCACTACAATGTCTCGCATTTTTTATAAGTAAATTTTGTTAAGTAATTCTATGATATCTTGCGCACTGACATCTAAGATATCCAAATTTAAAATATCCTGGTCTTGAAGATTCGCTTCGTTAATAAATTGTCTTATATCTTGTTTTATCTCATCATGCCATGGATAAGACTCTAAGACAAATTCCGTAGATAATCGAATTATATCATTTTTGTGCTTTTTTATATTTCGCGAATCCACGTGATTACCCTCACGTTGTTGATTTGTCAAATCAAGCCAAGCCCTTGCCTTAAAAGGGATTAGCCATGTTGGTTTTAAACATGTAATTCCATCAATTATTGTTTTGCCATCTAAAAGAGATTGATAATAAACTTCATTCAATAAAATGGCTGATAAACTTGAAACAGAATCATCTAAATGGATGGGCGTTAATATTTGATTGCCGAATAAATCTATTTCAGTTCTAGAAAATAATTCTATCATTTTTGGAAATGAAAGATTGGATGGTTTGTCAAAACGATAAAATTGAAATTTCCCTTCTCCTTTTATCTTGTTTCGATATCCACCATCATGAATAAATCTCCAAAAAGTATCACCAAACTCCTTATTTATTTTATCTATAACAAGAACCATGTCAAAATCTTTTGTTGCGCGAAAATCACTATCAATTTCATGAAATGAAATATCACATGCAACGCCACCTATTAATACATACTGCTCAGAATACCTCTCAAAATATTTTTTAAAAATTTCTAATCCTCTAACCATATATACTCCTCCAGCATTTCATCAATAGCCAGAGAAATACGAGAATCACCTTTTTCTTCATTTGTAAGAGACAAAACTAAAGATAGTGGATCTATCGCCTTTCCATCTTTAAAATCAATTTTGTAGCCTACTTCTTGTACAATACAAGCATAATCCTCTTCGTAGGAAGAAATATTTGATTGAATATTTTGTGATTTTATATCTTTTTTTAAAACAATATATGTTTCCTTTTGATTATCCTCAATCAAAGAATAATGTTCTAAAGCTGATAAGCCGCCTAATGTCTGGTTTGATGAAATTTTCTTTTTTAATTTAATCGTTTTGATGACAGGATTCCTCAAAATCTTCTTTATTGAATCCCATTCTTTTTTTCTATCTTCATCAAAGTGGAGACACCGGCCTCTATTTTTAATCACTAAATACGGAAATTTTAGTGCCTCTAATTCATCGAAGCATCGACTGATAGATGTTTTTGTTACATTTAAATCTTCTGCCACCTTGCTGACATTCATATTTTTCCAACCATTATATAATCCAATAAGAACCATTTTTTGAGTTAAGAATGAAATTTTTTCACAATATGGTACGGAACGTTTATCCAAGGTATTGATAGACACAAAAAGAAATGGAAGGTAGATTTCTTTATTTTCTATAATAAAGCCAATTCCATTTTCAATACATTTATCCTTTGCGTAATAATTTAAATAACTGGCATAAAAAGCGCATGGATATCCACTAATATTCTCAATCTGTTTATGAATTTTACGCATTTCTGTTAATGAAAAAGTATTTGAAGATTCTATTACTAAAAATTCACACAAATCAACTCTCACTAATGAAAAAACATATTTTTTTCTTAAAGCTAGTGGAAGTTTATCTATTTGTGAATACTCATTTACTTGAATTTCTTTATGTAGTGTTTTATTTAAATATTGTTCCATACATTATTCCTTTTTTTAATTGTAACTTATTTTAGGTTACAATACAAATTTATTCATTCCATATAAAAACACCCCGGAATTCCAGGGTGTTTCATACGATTAAGCAAACGCTGCTTCCACTAGTTCTACGTTGGTGATTAGGATTCCTGTTTCATCAAAGGTATAAAGTATGCCATCAATTTCATGTTCTCCTACATAACGCATACCCGTTTCATCCACATAGTACCAATAGTCATCTTCTTTAATCCATCCAGTTGTAACACTTGGTTGTTCAGAGATTGTTTCATCAACAGGATCTTGGATTTCTTCATTGTCAATTGGTTGGTCTGTTTGTTCCGCCACGTTTTCTTGTTGTACTTCTTGTGAAGTCGTATCTTGTGTTGGCTGTGATTGTGTCGTGTCTGCAACTTGCGTATTATTTGCCACACCACTTGTTGTGATACCACTGATTCGACCAGTCGTTGCCGTTGCACTTGCAGCACTTGTCACAGCTTTTGTTGGTACACTAATTGGATTTGCGAAGGTTACATTACCATAACATCCTTTTAATCCATTCAATGTATAAACATGAACTTGCCAGTCAAGAATTGCGCTGGACCATTCATTGTTCGCGCCATCCAGATTGCCCTCTTGTACCATTATGTAGTCACCATTGACTGCCACAACAATTCCAACATGGTTATGAGACGCATCTGCTGAGAAGACACTTCCTACTACTGGTGTTGAACTTAATACAAACTGATCTGGATGAGCAGCAATTAATTGTGATACACATTCATATCCATTTCCAGTAAATCCTGGTGAATATCCATAGATTTCATAGAATCTTGCCCAGGCAAACCATGTACATTGACCCATATTACCACTCGAATAAGGATTCTTGCTTACCCAGATATCCTGATTAAATGTTGGATATCCTAAACATGTTCCTCCACTGTATTTCAGTGTAGAAGAAGTTAGATAGGTAATATTGAAATCTTCGTAGATATTAAACTCATTGCTCTTTGTCCAGTTTGAAGATAATTGAGCAATATCATCTTTATCCGCAATTTCTTTAAATTGATAAGCAAATGGTTGATTCAGTAAGTCATCGGATAATGTGAACTTGTTGGTATAGGTAGAACCATTCTTTGTTACATAAGATGAAATGTATTTTCTACAAGTCTTATTATTGGAATCTTTATAAGAAACTTCCAACAATAGACGATGACTTGATTGAATCGTAATAACATTGTCACTTAAGTAGTCTTCTATCGCATCGGTAGTAAATGAAGAATCACCTCGTTTTGTTTGATAATCCACCTTTGTTTCATGAACAGAGGCAATCTTATTTGTATCTTTTGATTCCACTTCAATGCGATCGATAAATTGAACATTACTTGTATCATTTAGAATCAATGTCATTGTATCATCGTACTTCAACATCATTTCTGTATGATATCCTTTGACATCTTCTTTAAATGGAAGAATCAATGTACCATTCTTTTGAATCGTTCCTACATAGTAAGAATTGGCACTCATAGAAGAAGTATGATCACTACTACGAGTTAATGAGATTCTCTCATCACTTGTATCAACATAAACATCATAGCCTTCTCCATTCTTTTCAAAATAGATGGAATCATAAATACGTGTTGTTGATAAACTATCATCGATTGACTTACATACAACATATTGCCCTTCTCGATTCTTATACCAGCTTATGATGGATTCATCTTTGGCTTTTATCTTACCAAGATTCTTTGTTTCATCATAATTAGACCAGATAGAATCATCGGATACATATTTAGAAATTGCTTCTACTGCTTTTTCTTTTGAATCATAAGATCCTACGATATTGTTGTAAGAAGTACGCTCTTTACCCGTCAGTGATACAACATATTGATCTGAATCTAAATCAATAGAGATTGCTTTTTGTGATAAAGAATCATCTGTTTCTTTATTACTTAAATTATTCAAAGAATCATAATAAACATCAACAGCACTTGTACTTACATATTCTTTCTCTTCTACAGAGGCACTGGCAAGTGCACTGGCAGATTGTGTAACAACTGTTTGTTCCTCATATCCATACGCATAGTCGGTGACGGTTGTCAGCTTGTATAAGTTAATAGAAGAAGGAGATAAAGAAGCAGAGAATTCATCATCATTATAAATTAAATAACATGTTGTTCCTAAGAAATAAGGAACGCTTAAATATTCTTTTGATGAATATGTCCATTCGTTATATTTATCTTGAACATTCGATATACTCAGTCTCAAATAACTCATTCGTAAGTAATATCTTGTTTCATTAATAGGATTTAATTTACTTCCATCTGTTGTCACAAAGATTGCGTTTGTATCGGTTGGATATTCGATGTAGTCTCCGTCCTTAGTTGCTTCAACTTTTGAGATTGTTCGACTATTATTTCTATTCAAAGTATATGTCAACAAATAACCATCTTTTTCAATCACATATGTTCCGGCACCCAATGAAGTGGTCTTTTCAAATACATCCTTTTCCTTATGCCATCTTGCATACAATGTCATGGTCTTTTCTAACGTTCCAGTAATGTTTCCACTTGGATCAATGACTTGTGTACCAGACGAATCATCTGTTGTATACCAGCCATCAAATGTATAACCAGTCTTTGTTGTTGAAATTGTCCAACTAGTAGAAGTTGCACCTGGTGTAACAACGATTTCTTGGGATGTTCCATTTCCTACAAGTGTCACAATATTGCATTCCGTCCAATGTGCATACAAAGTTGTATCGCCTGTAATCTGTACTACCGTATCGGCTGTGATTTTTACACCTGAATCTTTATATGTATACCAACCTTCAAAGATACAAGCATACCGTGTCGGTGTTGGTAAAGTTCCATACTTACTATCATAGACTACATCCTTGGCATATTGTGTTACACTTCCACCATTGGCATCAAAAGTAACAGTATATGTAATGGCAGACCAATGAGCATACAATGTTTGTGTATCTGTGATTTGAACCTTTGTTTGTGATGTTACTTCACTTCCACCTGTAGCTGCTGTATACCATCCAGTAAATGTATAACCCACTCTTGTAGGTGTTGGAAGAGATCCATAAGTACTATCATAAGTAACTGATTTAGATGTCGTTTCGACTTCTCCTCCATTGGCATTAAATTGCACTTCATAAGAATTGGCTTTCCACTTGGCATACAAATCTAAGTTTCCATAGCTTCCTGTTGGAATGATATCCATTCTAGAATCATCCTCTAATGTTTCTTTTGTATACCATCCATCAAAACTATACCCTTTTTTATTAGTTGCTGGTGATAATTCAATACGTTGTGATTCAATCGTATAAATCGTTGGCTCACTCGGTGCCACTCCTCCATTGGCATGATAAGTAATTGTATATGTCACGAGATTCCACTTCGCATATAAAGTATGATCTGAAGCTGTCTTGACAATTGTACTACTTGTCACTGGTTCTATTAGCTCTTCATCTAAATACCAGCCTGCAAATGTAGAACCATTTTTAGTAGGTTCAGGAAGATTTCCATAAGCTTGATCATATGTCACTGTCATACTTTCTGGACTCACTTGTCCACCATTGGTATCAAATGTGACTAGATAATCATTGGCTTGATAAACAGCTGTGAAAGTTTGGTTCGATGTAATCGTAATGACACTTCCTGCAAAATATTGTGTATCCTGTGAAGTCCAATACAATCCTGTATAACCTTCTTTTTCACTGATTGTTGGCAACTTATAAGAATCATTTTCTAAAACATATTCTGTTGTTGTTGAAGCATCTTCTTTTAATGTCACTTCATATAACGCTCTATATTCCACATTCGATTCATTGATTGTCAATGTGTATGTTGTATTGCCATTCGTTAAGACAACCTTTACAGATACATTTGAACTAGCTGTAGTATCTGTTTTATAAATCGTTCCATTACGGTAGTTATAAATACCTTTTGTTTCAAAATCATCAAATGTTACATAGTAATGACTGTAATCAACCGTTCCATTTTCATAAACCGTATATGTATTTGTACCATCTGATACTTCAATTGTTTTGATATCATATGTGTTTAATACATCTGTTTCTAACGCTTCATATAAGAATAATTTAGAATCCGTATACGTTGGTTTCTCTGTAATAGAACTATAATCATAGCTTGTTCCTGTTGTTTGTTCTGTTGAAGTATCTACTTCTACATATTGACTATTATCAGAAAGTCCAACAACTGGTAATGGTGTTATGTCAACATATGTATCTTGGATATAATCATTTCCATTATACGTATACGAAGCTGTTACTTTCATAGATGTTTGATAACCATATGTCGCAACATTTCGTTGTGAACCATCTCCAGTAATTTCTAACTTATCTTCCTCCGATGCAACAGCGTACCATATCACTTTATCCGTGAACCAGCCTTTTTCTGTTGTATCGCTATCACAATAAGCTTTGAAAGTAACATTTTGATCTTCTCCATAGCGCATAATCAAAGAAGAAGGATTGGCACTAACATTCAAATTAGCTGTTACTTCCATATTGAAAGAAGCCATATATTGACTTACAGAGTCTGTATAGGTAATATTTGTAGATCCATCTTTTAGAACTTTGAATTTAATCTTAAAATTATCTCCATCTTGTTCAAATGAATCAAATTCTACAATGCCATCCATTGAATAAGTAAAGTTTTCCTTTGATATATTACTTGAAATACTATATCCATCGGATGCCATTAATGTTACTTCTCTATAAACATAATCCGTTATTTTATCTTGTTGATATAATGCATCAAAGATATCAACAGAAGCTCTTCCCTCTGACCAATAAATTCCATGTAGTGGCCATTGTCCATAGTGTACATTGACTGTATTTCCAAATGTTAAGTCTGTTTGATTTAAGATTGTAGGGAATGGATAGTTCTTACCTTGTAAAGCTAACTCACTACCAGGGAAACTAAATTTACCATCGATAGCTTTTCCACTATCATCAATAGAAGTGACAACATTCCAGCTGCCATTTCCCTTTTTCATATCTTCTTCTTTCCAAGAAGAACCATCATTATTTAAACAATCCACAAAAGACTTATTATTAATTAAATATTTAGTACGAACTGCCTGATATGTCGTCTCTTTCTTTCCTTCATACATTTTCCCTGTATTTGAAGTATCTTGAATATCTTTGGCATCGAGTACTTTGCCATTTACATCAGTAAAATATCCTTCGCAAATGAGTTCATTATATGCCATTTGTTCATAAGAAACGGCAATTGCCTTTGTACTACCATTATCAACAGTTCTTTGTTTATATTTAATAGATGGTTGATTGTAGTAGTAACAATTTGAAACCACTACTTTATTTGAATTTGGTCCTTCATTATATCCATTGGAAACAATTGGACAAATCGTCTTCACAGAAGAACCTGTTAATCCCGATAAATCTTCATATGTGTAACAATTTTGAATAGTTGGAGCTGTTGTAAGAGTTCCAAAGATACCATCTGAAGAGCTCATATTTCCATTATCACGTGTAAAATATCCACCAACTAAACCACCTACATGAATATTTGTAGAATTATTTACTGAACAATTAATGCTTCCACCTGAGTAACAATTTTCTAATACGCTACCTCTAAATGTACCAACTAAACCACCCACACGAACATTACGATCAGCATTTTTGTATGTAATGGCAATATCCATCGTATTAACAGCCGAACAGTTTGTCATGGCAACATTGGTTAATCCAACAAATCCACCGATATTTGATCCACCATATCCTGGATCATTTCTTCCATCTTTAATCGTATAACCAGAAACGGTACAATTTTTAAAGGTTGCACTCTTTCCTGTTGAATCATTTCCAAGCATGGCTTCTCCAACAACACCACCTAATACATACCAGTTACGATATCCACCTTCTGTCTTCTCTACAGGTAAAGTTTGAATTGTATTGCCATTTTCGGAATATAAAATTAAATTTTGAATATCTGCACTAATGGTAATTCCAAATAATCCAACTGCTTGTGACTGAGAGGCAATCTCTAGATTCTTAATCACATAACTTTGGCCATCATAGGTACCATTAAAATAATTCGCATATAAAGCCGCTGCACCAGAAGCATCTGTCGTTGTTTCACACATGGAACCAATTGGATAGAAATGTTCACTACCATTACTTGTCATATTGGCATCCACATCGTGTGTTTGTAGACAATAAATCTTATTTTGTGAACCAGATTTAGAGTTACCTGTTACATAACCTAAGTAAGTAAAATTAGACCATGATGCAGGAGCACTGTTTTTATTGTTCTTATAATCGGCATAATTCAACCAACTATCTACAGATTTTGTTTGACTATTCCAATTTAAATACTGAAGCTGATCATCATTTCGAATCTCATATTGATTACTACTTGTTCCCGGTTCTTTACTATAATCAACCGAATTGATGACAGGACCATTTGTCACACTCATCGCATTGGCAAAGAATGGTGAAATCGTAAAGGTAGTGGCATTGTCTTTATAAGATAATGTCATTGTTCCATTCTTTTCGGTTCCACTTAAATAAATATAATCAGAAGAAGTATCCGTTGTCGTTGTATAAGGATAGAATGTAAAGCCAGGCATTTGTTTTTCTAAAGAAGCTTTTGCTGCAGCGTTGACTGTTGAACCACTGTAAGCAATATCCGTTGTACTAACGACTGTTACATTCTCTTCTCCACTAATCGCAAAGTATCCATATCCATATTCGGTTACTTTACCACTATCATCATGCGCATTACATAAAGTCGTTCCTGCAAGACTCGTTCCTTCTGAGAAACCAATATAGGTAAACTTATAACCTGCATTCTGTCCATCTTCATATTCCCAATAGAAGACACCATAAGAACCTAATTCAGGATTTAATACCCAGTCACCATAATGGATATAGCTTCCATTTTGATCGGTCACAACTGGTCTAAATGGATAATAGGTTTCATCTGTATTTGGATGGGCTTGTGAACTAGTTGTTTTAGATGAATTTAACTTCTTTAAGTTCTCATAAGATAAACCAGTTCCCGCTCCACCTGCTGGATAGTTGTAAGAATTCAGTTCATTGACATATTCGTAAGTTCCTGTACTTAAGTAGTAACAATTCGTGATTGAACCACCAACTGGACCAAATCCATATACATTTTGTGTAGATCCTGCAGCAACTAAAGCAGTAGCTGCATAGGAATCTGAAATAATACCCGAGTTACGAGCGGCAAATCCAGCGATAATGGTTGTTGAATTTTGTGAATCTGCAACCTTAATATTTCCTAATGCATAACTGTTACGAATGGTACCTGTATTTGTTCCAACAAATCCACCGGCATAACAGTGGGCATACAACATGGATAAACGCAGTTGTGGACAATCGGCAGAACTGTTGATAATCGTTCCCGTATTTCCACCAACCATATTTCCAATGTAGACAGTACTGTTTTCATATCCATAAATTGTTCCATCTTCACCAGATAAGTAATAACCGGATACAGCACAGTTGGAAATGGTACTTGTATTGTAACCAGCTAATACACCAAAGTAGACGGTATTATTGCTTGAAATGGTATCTTTTCTTTGGACATAGTATTGACTTGTCTTATCTGTTGTAATGACAATATTGCGTAAAGTTCCTGTATTGTATCCAAACATACCAATGTAGTTACCACTTTGTGTCACAAAGCTAACATCACTAATTGTGTAACATCCTCCATCATAGACATTATTAAAAGAAGAGGATTGTGTTTGTCCAATTGGCTCTTGTTGACTGATGGTACCTGCATTGTCTTTATAGAATGTATTCCAATCGTATGATGAATATGAAATATTTCTTTCTTGTGTAAAGATAGCTTTTGAACTATCTGTTAAAGTACGGTAACCACTATCATAATATAAAGATAAATCATATAAATGACGAGGTGAACGAATCGAAATCACATCATTTCGTTTTAAGGATGTAATGGCAGCATCATTGTCAACAGAAATCACGGTCTTGGCAAAGTGTGGGTTAAAGTCATAAGATGACGTTTCACCATTTTGTTCAATCACAACGCGTTTATAGAATGAATTTCCTGTAGAAGTTGGATTGACGGCTTCTTTTGGTAGTGGATATACACGATACGTTACACCACTGCTGGCATTCACAAGATAATAAGTTGAAGTGGATTGTAAGGTATATTTTGTTCCATCCACGGTTACTGTAAAGCTTGTAGGAATGTTTCCATCATCTCTAAAGACAACACCATACCCATCTCCAACAATCATTGAAGAATTGATTAATGTTGATTCAACATTGGCCCCATAGAATCCAACAACTCCATTGGCATACTTTTCATAGTAAACCAAAGAACCAGAAATAAATTCTGCTTCCCAATCCCCATAGTGATCCAAATTTGATAGTCGAGGATAAGGATAGGTTGTCAGAGATTGTCCCATTAAGTTGTATGGAGATGTATATCCAGCTGTTGTTGTGGTAAAGTCATTTCCTAATTGTTTTTGAAGTTGGCTACTAGACATACTTCCAATAGAAGATGTTCCAGATACGGTATGAGTACCTGCACTAAAGTAATATACTTTTGAAATCGTAGAAATATCTCTTGCGGTTGAATAATATGTACCTTTGTTTGTGGCATTAATCTTTCCACCGGATAAATCAATACGATTTTTCTTTTGGGCATAACAGCTTACGATGGTATACGAATTCATAGCTTTTCTGACAGAACCATTGACTAAACCAGCACCACTACTGCTTGTTGAATTCAAGCCAATGAATCCTGCTGCATAGCAAGATTCCAAGCTGACAGTTCCACTACTAAATCCAATCAATCCACCCGTACGACTTCCAAAGATATAGCTATCTGCATAAGCCTTTGTCAAATTAGCTGTTCCTGTATTGTTTCCTATTAGACCACCAGACGTACTATTTCCTAATACACTAGAAGCACTACTTGAAGTAATGGTTAGTGTACCAGCATTGCTTCCGACCAATCCTCCTGAAGCCGTTGTACCTGTAATCCAACGTACGGATTCATTATTTTTTAAATCTCCATTGGCACGACTTAAGAATACCTGTGAATTATTAATGGTAACTTTTCCACCAGAAGAGATAGAACCAACCAATCCACCAGCATTTGTACTAGATGTTACTTTGGTACCTGATAAATAAACATCATTCACTGTCAGTTGTTTTTCAACATTCTTAAACAAACCAGCATCTTCACTGCTGTTGGTAATGAGCTGTGTAATACGATATTGTTCTGTTTCATTTTCTTTGTCTGTATAACTACCATTCATTGTTGTCAGGTTGTTATTTTTAATGGCTTTAAAGTTTGGCTCATTTCCAACATAACCATTAAAGTAATTTGTTTTATATACAGAATACCAGTCATCTTCTGCTTCACTGTCATCGTTAAAGGTAATGTCACTCATTTGTTGTGCTTTTGTGACATTTTCACTCACATGGCTTGATTCGTCCAAATTTTGAAGATGGCGACCTTTTGTCAAAACAGCTGTATCATCACTGGAATCATCGGCAAATAAACTATTCGTAGTTGATGAAGAACTACCACTTTGATCCACTGTATAATCAGATGGACAAGTTACGTTTACAGAAATTTTTAATTCCGTACCAGCAACCAGATTTCCTTTATTGTTGTAGACAGCCTTTTCATTATGCCCACTTTCATCTCCAAATGTTTGATAGAAACGCGTACTCTCACTGGATAAATCATCCAATGTGATATTAATGGTATAACTACGTCCAACATGTGTTCCCACATCTGTAATGGCTTGCCAATCATAATTTTGATTGTATTTTTTAGGATAACTTGTGATATCACTGTATGTATCGGAATAATATTTAATATATTTATTTCCCTGGTCATCTTCAAAAGTAACTTCAAAGACAATGTCTTTATCACTGATAGACAATGGTTTTGTACACTTAATCGTAGCCGTTAATTTTTCACCATTATCAATTGTTAGTTTTGGTGTTAACACTTTTGTATCCGATGAAGTAGCTGTTCCCGGTCCACCATAATATCCCACTCTGGCACCTGCACTAATACGGTTCTCTTTAACACGATAGTCATCTAAATAAGGATTACTTGGAGAATAGGATGTTGAAACATCTATCTTTTCTTCACTATAGTAAACACCCCAGACAGCTCCACTTTCTGGATTGTATTCAACAACCCAGTGTCCATTTAATAAATCGGATGATAATACATCCTCATTGACTAGTTTACTGGCAAGAGAGGAAGTACTAGTAAAGTAATATAGACTCTTATTTGTCAGGCCATCTTCTTCACTGGCATCTCCTGGGATTGCTTTTAAAGCTTTGGCATCACTGTTTTCTGGTTGATAGACATCTTCTAAACCAGCCGCATAGAACATGGCCATACGATTAGTAACAGCGGTATAGATTGTTTCTGCTTTGGCATCTAATTCCGTTTGGCGAAGGTTACGTTGAATCGTCACTAAAGAACCGACACCAATGGCCAGCAAAATCACGATAATGGCAACAGTGATTAATAGTTCACCAACTGAATACCCTTTTTTACTCTTTAGTTTATTCTTCAACATATTGACACTTCTTCTATAGATTTAAAGCTTTCACCTGAAAACTTCGATTACTGATATAATCATTTTCATCCGCTTGAATAGACAGCGTGACGGTAAAATATTTAGTTATTAAGTTGTATGTAAAAGCATCCACTTTTACTCTCAATCCATTGGTATAAGCCGCATTGGATAAAATTCGATTGTATTCTAATTTTCCAGTTCGACTATTGGTGTTTCCTAATGCCAGATACCCATATCCGCTTGTTTCTTGTCCCTGTTCATCTAAAGTCATTAGTTTTGTTAAATCGGATTGAATGGCATAGGTTACACTGTAAAATTTTGAAACATTCTTTCCATCCATTTGAACATCCGTTGTATACCTTAGTTCATTGGACAGAATGGTTTGCACTGTATTATAGAGTTCCACTGATTGGGAAGTACGCATAGATTCAAGATATTGCTCTTTGGCAAATCTTGTACCTAAGGTCAAAGACTCACTTACCAGCATCAGTATCAAAACTGCACAGAGTAGTTCAACCAAAGTCATACCTGCTCTACTCTTTAATCGTTTTCTTATCTTACTCATAGTAGTAATACTCGCTATTCGTTTCATATTCCGTTACCGAAACAGTTGAGCTTGAATGATCAGCATGCGTAATGGTAACGGTGGAAGAATACGATGTTTTGATATCGGCTGTATTTAAATCTGTCTTTGTGTCTTTAGCTGCCTTATTGACTTTGGCAGCGGATACAACCCCTGTAGACATCATCACAAAACAAGTTGAAATAATCAGCATAGCCACTAAAGCTTCAACTATGGATTCTCCTTTTTTACTCTTCAGTTTCATGATGTCACCACCTTACTTCCTGATGCTTTACCATCTGCAAAACTATATGTATCAATGACTTTTGTGATTGTCTTGCTGCCTTCTTTCCAACTGCTTGTTTGTTCACTAAAGGTTGAAGTAAAGTGAACGTTCATATTAGCCAAATCATCAACAGACAATAAAATCACAAGTGAATACTCTCCTTCTGATTGAGAAGTTGGTTTTTCATACTTTAGATACATTGTTCCTTGTACATCATCCATATTGGCAATTGACATTGTGAATGTAGTCGAAACACTTTGATCACTCAATTCTAAATCTAATTTTCTAATTTCACTTACTAAATATGTCAGTTCCTCGCAAAAAGCAGATTCAGAATGAGTTGTGCTTTCTTGTTGTTCTGTTTGCTTAGTGACGGTTATCCAGGCTCCATTGATTTGATCGACAATTATCCCTTCAGCACTGGATAAATCCAAAGAAGCTTGTTGATAGTCACGAGAATCATTGACTCTTATCACACTTGTCAAGGATGCATTAATGATGGTTACTGTAACCATAGTGGCTACTAAAAACAAAAATAATGCAAATAGTATAGAGACCCCATGATTATTTTTTACTTTATTTTTCATTTGTTTAAAAATGCTCATAGAATCCCCTTTCTAATAGATACACTAATCCAATTTAATTTTAGCACAGTATGCTTACTTTTTCCATTATGCATAGAAGTCCATATTCATTATAAAATTGTAGATTTTAAAATTCTTAATTTTTCATTTTTAACCCTATTTCCGTAGAAATTAGCTATAATTAAGATATGAAGAAAAAGAACAACAAAGGAATCGCCTTACTTGTTGTGATATTGATTGTTATCATTATTGTCTTATGTGTCATTCTATGCATTCCTTATATACGAAATTATATCAGTGAAGCACAGGCGGTTGGATGTGCAACGCAGCTAAGGACAGCGAAAAGTAGTATTACTATTTCTATTTTAGATGGAAATACTATTGAAGAAGGATCCGAAAACTTTGTGATTATGGATGAAACCATTCCTGGATTTGATGGACAATGTCCTGCAGGTGGAACGATTTATGCCATTAAAGATAATTCCGATCAGGGATATAGTTTAGTTTGTGGATTACACGGTTCCAATTTAAAACAAGTCACCCGGCTCAATGCTTATAATGTTTTAAAACAAATACAAGAAAATGCTGAACAGGTGACAATTAATGGAAAAACAATCACACCGATTCTTGTTAGTGAAAAAGTAAGTTATTCAAAATTATGTTCTAAAGCAAAAGAATCAGGACATCCCATTATTTATTATGGGATTAATGGGAATGGTTTTAATAGTAAAGAATATAAAGAAAATGAAGTTGTTTATATGGCATATGCAGACGAAAACCACACAGCTATTTGGACATATAACTCATCCTGGATGGGAACTTCTATGGAATAGATAAAAAACTATTTGGATTCATACACCAAATAGTTTTTTTATCTTAAATTAATTTTCACAAGTAATCGTCAATTTTACATCACCATTACTCAATAGTGCTGTTATCTCTTTTTCCGATAAATTCATCTTTCCAAGCTTTGTATAAGACCATGAATTTTGACCATAAAATAGGACAATCTGATTGCCACAATACAACATGATATCCCCATTGTTTGCAGTAAGTTGCGTATCATTTCTTGTATATGACTTTTGTAAAGAACCAACTTGTTCCCAATCTCCATACATAGACATATTCACTTCTATCGTTTCTTTTGATGACTGTTCTTTAAGTTCTTTTACAGCTTCATTATTTTCCCAGGTAACGGGAATATTTGTATCATTAATCCATAATTTCATTTCTATTTCCTCCGATGTGATTTCTTTTTCTTCTTCTAAAGTATTTCCAGATTGACTGTTAGTACAAGCGACCAATCCAAAAGACAGGAGCAATGTAAAAACAAAAAGGATCAATCTATAAGATATTTTTTGAATCATTTTCTTTTATACCTTTTTCAAACAATTATAGTTTACCTAAGTTTGAACTACAACTTCAATGACAAAAAGAAAGAATAAGCATAAGATTTGTATAAGA
>R14__coassemble_517_pt1 | contig 26124 bp, 21 predicted proteins | sample R14__metabat2_low_PE_009 | metagenome-assembled genome bin R14 | reverse complement strand
ACCCGGGACATTTTCCCAAGATAACACTTGAGACATTATCACAAGATAGCCACAATTTTATAAGAAAGAAAAAAATTTTAGTTGCAAAAGAGAAAAAGGCATGCTATATTATTAAAGCACTTGATGTGCATCTGCGCCCTTAGCTCAACTGGATAGAGCGTTTGACTACGGATCAAAAGGTTGTGGGTTCGATTCCTGCAGGGCGCGCCATTAAAATAATCGGGACGTAGCACAGCTTGGTAGTGCACTTGATTTGGGATCAAGGGGTCACAGGTTCAAATCCTGCCGTCCCGACCATTTATTTTATTTATCTGGCTGTGTAGCTTAGTTGGCTAGAGCATCCGGTTCATACCCGGAAGGTCGTGAGTTCGAGTCTCACTGCAGCCACCAATTGCTTTTGGACCCTTAGCGCAGTTGGTCAGAGCAGTCGGCTCATAACCGATCGGTCGCAGGTTCGAGTCCTGCAGGGTCCACCAAATTTTAAATAAGAAAGTATCAACCATGGAGAAGTACCCAAGTGGCTGAAGGGTCCGGTCTTGAAAACCGGTAGGTCGTGCAAGCGGCGCCTGGGTTCGAATCCCAGCTTCTCCGCCATCTTATTTAAATCGCGGGATAGAGCAGGGGTAGCTCGTCGGGCTCATAACCCGGAGGTCGTTGGTTCAAATCCTTCTCCCGCAACCAAATGGATTCATAGCTCAGTTGGTAGAGCAACGGACTGAAAATCCGTGTGTCGCTGGTTCAATTCCGGCTGGATCCACCACTTTTCAAAGAATGCCTTTAAGTTATGCTTAAAGGCTTTTTTTTATTCATTAATTCTATCAATAAAACCCTATGGACTGATTTTTAAATTTATGTAAAACTAAAGACATGAATTTACTAGCAGAAATCTTCGATATGTTTCGCTTAAAAATGACAAAAAGCGACTACAAAAAAGTAAAGAGAAAATATCTAAACAAGAAACTATATCCAAAAGATTTAGAAAGAATAAAAAAACTTCCTAAAAAAAGACAAGAAGAAATCTATCAACAATGTGAGTTATGGATGGATGATAAAGAAAAAAAAGAAATGTATGATTATCTTGAAAAGTATACACATAAATATTATTTTCTATCCATTCCCCTTGTACAGACTATTATAGAAGTTGCAGTCGTACTAGCAATTGCGATTGTTCCTGTTACTCTATATGCACAACACAAAAACAATGTTGCATATAACACACTAATCGATGATCAGACACTCACAATAGAAAACTGTCCTGCTATCACACTAATAGGTGACAACTCTATGGCAAATGGTGAAGTCAACGATTATATAAACAATATGATTCTTAAACAGCCACAATTTTTATTAAATAACTGCCAAAATATATACATTTTAAGTAAAGAAAAATTTGATGAATATTCAAGTTCAGAAGATTTAACAGAAAACACCTATGCCTATGCCAAACCTACAGAAAAAAGTGTCTATGTGCAACTATCTACCAATAACTATGATTTAGAATCCTTAACACATGAATTATGGCATGTTTATGATTTTACACATGGAGATTACTATACAGATAGTTCAAACCTAGAGGATTTTCAAGCACTCTACCAAAGTGCTCCCGATTCTATTTCTGAATACGGTTCAACTTCTTCTCGTGAATTCTTTGCCGACGCTGGTACAATGTACATTTATCATCCTGATGAGCTAAAAGAAAAAAACATAGATGTCTATAATTATTTTGACAACCTAGAAAAAAGCTGAAGAATAACCTTCAGCTTTTATACTATTCTGTTTTTGAAAATGCCAGATATGCAGCGCCCAATAAACCACTATCCTCACTTAATGTCGACTTACGTACCTTAACATAAGGCTTAACGACATCAAATACTTTTTCTTTCACTCTGGCTTCAACATCTTCTACAAATCCATCAATCTTTAAAGCAACTGAACCACCTAAGACAATAATTTCTGGGTCCGTTAACGCAATAATAATTCCTATGAAATTGGCAAGATATTCTTTGGCATCATCCATAATTTCTTTTGCTACCTCATTACCCGCCAAAGCAAGATCATTAACATTCCCTGCATGGACAACATCAAGTCCTGCCGCTTTCGCACGAGAAACAATCGCCGTACCTGAAGAAACTGCCTCTATTCCTCCAGGATAAATCGAACCATGACTAGGTCCGTTTCTCCAAACACATGAATTCGCAACTTCATGCGCAAAACCATGGGAGCCAATATAGATTTTCTTATTGATTACCTGTCCACTTCCTAAACCAGTTGATACAGTTAAGAACTGTACATAATTATAATCTTTTCCTTCACCAACGACCGCTTCAGCAAGTGCAGCTAAATTGGCATCGTTTTCTAAATAGACATTTAACCCACAAGCTTTTTTCAGTTCTTCCACAATTGGATACATATGCCAGGGCTTATTCAAATTTGTTGTCTCAAGAATTTTTCCGTTGATTAAATCCAATGGTCCAGGACATGACATACCAATCCCAACAACATCTTCTCCTAGTTCATTAATTGTCTTACAGATTTCTTTAATTGTAACCTGAGGATCATTCACATCTGTAGAAAACTGAATTCTTTTAACTAAATTCATATTTTCATCAACCAATGCCACACGTGTATTTGTTCCTCCAACATCAATTCCAACTGCGTATTTCATAATCTTCTCCTATTTATTCTGTAAACGTCCAGATTTTTCAATCCATTCTCTTGTTTTTTTCATTTCCGAAGGGAATGTTTTAAAGTCTTTCAATTTCCATGTCCAGTTATCATCACTTAATGTACCAGGACTATTGATTCTAGCTTCTTCTTTATATCCACAAATATCCCAGATTGGTAGTACTGCTGTATCGGCATTTGAATCCAAAACATAATGGCATACCATATCATTAAAACTTCTATGATCGTACCCTTGTTTTTTAAAGAAACGGCGTAAACCAATTCGTTTATTTTGATCATAGTCTTTATAGTCCTGATTCAATGTCGCATTGTCATGTGTTCCCGTATAAATAACGGAATGTTGTTTTGCTTCTTTCTTTAATTTTTTTGGTTCCATTCTAAATAAAACAACATCCATACCTGGAATATTAAAGTCATCTTCTAATTCCAGCACTTCTTTTCGAATTAATCCCAAATCTTCAGCAATTAATTCAATATCAGGAACTGCTTTTAAAATAGCTCGTATTAGTGAATGTGCAGGCCCTAAAATCCATTTTCCATCAATAGCTGTAGGACAACTAGAAGGAATCTTCCAGAAAGTATCAAATGCTCTAAAGTGATCAATACGGACCATATCATAACACTTATATGTCCATTTCATTCGCTTGCACCAGAAGGAATATCCATCTTTCTTTTGTTCGTCAAAGTCATAAATTGGCATACCCCATCTTTGTCCTGTAGCCGAGAAATAATCTGGTGGACATCCGGCAATGAATTCAGCATTTCCTTCTTCATCCAATAAAAAGTCTTTTTTATTTGCCCATACATCCGCACTATCATAGTCTACATAAAAAGGCACATCTCCCATAATCTTCACACCTTGTGAATGCGCATGGAAAGAAATCTCTGATAACTGCTTATAAAAAATAAATTGAAGGAATTTAATATAGAACAATTCGTCTTCATAATCTTCTAAATCAATTTCTTTATTTTGAGGATAATCTCTATACTCATCATCCCATTCATTCCAAGGCAGACCTTCATGTAAATCTCTAAACAATTTAAAAACAGCCCATTCATCCAGCCAATAATCTGCTTCTTGTAAGAATGCATTGTACTCTTCTTTATATAAATCAAATTCTTTTTTGAATGTTTTAAATGCACGAACAAAATATTCTTCTTTAAATTCACGCACTTCATCATAATCTACAAAATCTTTAAACTTGTTACAGTTAACAACAGAACTTTGTGTAATTAAACCCATTTCCGCTAAACGATCCAAATTAATATAAATCGGATCACCGGCATAACTAGATAATGCTTGATATGGGGAATGTGTATTCCCAGTAATTTGTAATGGTAGAATTTGCCAGAAGGAATATCCTGACTCAGCAATACAATCTATCATCATCAATGTTTTCTGTCCAAAGTCTCCAATCCCCTGATTTCCAGGAACAGAAAAAAGTGGACACAAGAAACCCGCTCTTCGTGTCATAATATCACCAATTTGAAAACCCTTTCAATGTAGTTAAATTTTAACACAATTCACAATTTGTGAATATAAGAATTCGTATTTTTTCATAAAATGAAAAAAATCCCAGAATTTTCTAGGATTTTCATAGATTTTCTAATGTTTGAAGTGACGTACGCCTGTAAATACCATGGCCACGCCATATTTATTACATACATCGATTGATTCTTGATCACGAACGGAACCACCTGGTTGAATAATAGCTGTAACACCTGCTTTGATAGCAGCTTCTACAGTATCTCCAAATGGGAAGAATGCATCAGATGCAAGTACAGATCCTTCTGATTTTTCACCAGCTTGCTTAATTGCGATTTCAGCCGCACCTACACGATTCATTTGTCCAGCACCAACACCAATTGTCATATCGTCTTTTACTAAAACAATGGCATTTGATTTGACGTGCTTAACAACTTTCCATCCAAATAACATTTGTTTGATTTCATCTTCTGTTGGCTTACGATTCGTAACACAACGTAAGTCTTGTTCACTTACTTGTTTGGTATCCATTTCTTGTACCAATAAACCATCGTTTACATTTGTGTATTTAAATGAGTTAGATGGTTGAAGTGTTGTATCCAACTGCATTAGTCGAATATTCTTTTTAGCAGTTAAGATTTCCATTGCTTCATCACTAAATCCTGGAGCAATAATAATCTCTAAGAAAATTTTAGATAATTTTTCTGCCAAAGGTTTTTCTACAACATCATTTAAAGCAACAATTCCACCAAAGATAGATACCGAATCTGCTTCGTAGGCTTTATCCCAGGCTGCTTCAATTGTATCTCCAATCCCTACTCCACATGGATTCATATGTTTTAATCCTACAGCGGCATATTGTCCTTCGAAATCTTTTAAGATTTCAATAGCAGCATTTCCATCTTGAATATTGTTGTAAGAAAGTTCTTTACCGTGTAATTGTTTCGCATTCGCCAATGAATATTGAGGATTCATTCCTTTATAGAAAGCTGCTTTTTGATGTGGATTTTCTCCATAACGTAAATCCTGTACTTTATCAAAAGTAATTGTTAAGCTTTCCGGGAATTCTTCTTCTGTCTTCTTTGTTAGATAATCAGCAATCATACTGTCATATCTGGCTGTATGTCTAAATACTTTCGCTGCTAATTTTTCTCTTGTTTCTAAAGTTGTTTCTCCATTTTCTTTGATTTCAGCTAAAACTTTATCATAATCTTTAGGATCACAAATAACCGGAATAGAAGCATAGTTTTTCGAAGCACTACGCAACATACTAGGTCCACCAATATCAATGTTTTCAATAATTTCTTCGTGCGTTACACCAGCCTTTTGAACTGTTTCTTTAAATGGATATAAGTTTACACATACTAAATCAATATAGTCAATTCCTAATTCTTGAATTTGACGAACATGATCTGGATTGCTTCTTACACATAATAAAGCTCCATGTACTTTTGGATGCAATGTTTTAACACGACCATCCATAATTTCCGGGAATCCAGTAACTTCACTAATTCCAATCGGTTTTAAACCCGCTGCTTCTAGTGCTTTTTTTGTTCCTCCAGTTGAAATAATTTCATATCCACAATCAACCAAACCAGAAACGAATTCCACTAATCCTGTTTTATCAGATACACTTACTAATGCTCTTTTCATAGTACTTTTACTCTTCCTTCCTTTACTTGTATTTTTCCATCGCAATATAATGCGACCACTTTTGGTAAAATGATATGTTCTATTTCTAATACTCTTTTTTGAATATCTTCAGCTGTTTCTAAATCCGCAATAGATACAGCTTCTTGCCAGATAATAGGTCCTCCATCCACTTCTTCCGATACAAAGTGAACAGTAGCTCCACTTACCTTACTTCCTCTTGCCAATACCGCATCGTGTACATGCATTCCATACATTCCCGGTCCACAAAAAGACGGAATTAAAGATGGATGAATATTAATAATTTTATTTGGATAAGCTTCAATTAAATCATGACCCAAAATAGCCAAGTATCCAGCTAATACAACAAAATCGATTTTTTCTTCTTTTAATTTGTTCAATAAAACACTTTGGTCTTTGGTCACAAATGTAGGAATGTCAGCTTTTCTCGCTCTTTCTAAACCACCAGCATTTTCCTTATTAGAAACAACCAGGGCAATCTGTCCATTAATGGAATCACGATGATCAATAATTGATTGAAGATCGGTTCCTCCTCCTGAGATAAGGACAGCCATTCTTAACATAGTTCAACCCCTTTTTGCCCATCAACGATTTCACCAACTACATAGCAGGTATCACCTGCTTTTTCTATAGCTTTCATTGCTGCATCAACATCACTTGGATCAACCGCAATGACCATTCCAATTCCCATATTGAATGTGTTATACATCATTTTTTCTTCCACATTTCCATTTTTCGCAATTAAGTCAAAAATAGGTGGGACTGGATAACTATCTTTTTTGATGATTGCTTTGGCATTGTCTGGTAACATTCTTGGAACATTTTCATAGAATCCACCACCTGTAATATGAGAGCATCCCTTTACAGTTACCCCTGCATTCTTAACATTCTTTAAAGCTTTAACATATATACGAGTTGGAGCAATCAAAGCTTCTCCTAATGTTTTTCCCAATTCATCATAGTATGTATTTAGTGATTCTGCACTCATATCAAAAACAGAACGAACTAAACTAAATCCATTGGAGTGTACACCTGTAGAAGCAATTCCAATTAAAGTATCCCCTGCTTTGATATTAGAACCATCAATAATATCTTTTTTATCGACAACTCCTACCGCAAATCCAGCTAAATCATATTCATCAACTGGCATTAATCCTGGGTGTTCGGCTGTTTCTCCACCAATCAAAGCACATTCACTTTGTATACATCCTTGGGCAACTCCAGATACAATAGTTGCGATTTTTTCTGGGTAATTCTTACCACATGCGATGTAGTCTAAGAAAAACAGAGGTTCTCCACCAGAACACGCGATGTCATTAACGCACATCGCAACAGCATCAATTCCAATTGTATCATGCTTATCTAGAACAAAGGCCAATTTCACTTTTGTTCCACATCCGTCAGTACCCGATAGAAGAACAGGTTCTTCCATATTTTTAATTTTACTTAAATCAAAGGCACCGGCAAATCCACCTAATCCGCCTAATACTTCAGGGCGCATTGTTTCTTTAACGTGTTTTTTCATCAATTCTACGGATTTATATCCGGCTTCAATATCCACACCTGCTTTTTTATAATCCATTTTGTTCTCCTATCTTATTTATGTGTAAAGTAACGAACACCATTTTCAAATATGTTTTGATCTTTGTTTCCAGCAATATTCTTGAATAATCCTTCTTCCCAACGTTCAGAGTGTCCCATCTTTCCAAAGATTTTTCCATCTTCACTAAAGATTCCTTCAATAGCCATACTAGAACCGTTGATATTGTCTACACCATCCATTGTTGGTATGCCTTTTTCATTGACATATTGCGTAGCTACTTGTCCGTTTTCTAATAATTTTTCAAGTACTTCCTTACTGGCAACAAACTTACCTTCTCCGTGACTCATGGCAATGGAATGAATTGTTCCTGCATCAATTCCCTGCATCCATGGCGATTTATTAGAAGTAACACGTGTACGTGCAATATGAGAAACGTGTCGGTTAATATTGTTTCTAAACAACGTAGGGTTATTGGCATCCAATTTTTCAATATCACCATATGGAAGCAATCCCAATTTAATCAATGCCTGGAATCCATTACAGATACCCAAAATCAATCCATCATTTTCTCTCATAATCTGGATTGCGTTCCAAATCTTTTTATTTCGTAAGACATTGGCAATAAACTTACCTGAACCATCTGGTTCGTCTCCAGAACTAAATCCACCTACTACCATCAAAATTTGTGCTTTTGAAATTTCATCAGCAAGAGTATCAATGCTCTTCTTAATATTTTCAACCGTTAAGTTATTAAAGACAACCTGATGAACTTTAGCCCCAGCTCTTTCAAACTTCTCTGTGGTGTCGTATTCACAGTTTTGTCCAGGGAAAACCGGAATAACAACAACTGGTTTTTCAACAACCACTTTTGATTGTGAAAGTTCTACAGAAGTCATAGGAGTTGGAACAATTTCTTTTCCGTTATCCACTGTCATTGGATAAATGTCATGATAACGTTTTTCCCAAGCCTTTAGAGCATCTTCTACTTTTATAGATTCTTCATTGATGACGATTTCTTTTGAATCATTAACAATTCCCAGCAATGTGAAATGAGGATCATTTATTGCCTCTTTTGCTTCAACAACCATTGATCCGATGTTTGTGCCATAGACATCTTCATCTGTCATGATTGCTACACCTAATTTATTTCCAAATGCCATTTTCGCAATGGCATATCCAATTCCGCCAAATTTAACCGAACTTGCGGAAACAATCTTTCCATGAAGCATATAGGAATGAACTGTTTTAAAGTTATCTTTCAATTGTTCATAGTTAGGCATATTATCTTCCAAACGATTATGTTTAACTAAATAAACATAATTTCCTGGTTTCTTAAATTCGGCTGAAATAATATCTTTCGTCTTGCAAGAAGTTACCGCAAAAGTAATGACTGTTGGCGGTACATGAATATCTTTGAAGGTTCCAGACATACTATCTTTCCCACCAATACTTGGTGTTTCAAAAGCTAATTGCGCATCAATTAAACCAAGTAAAGCTTCAAAAGGACGTCCCCATTTCACTGGATCGTTCGCAACCCTTTCAAAATATTCCTGATTTGATAAACGACAAGTTCTATAATCAGCACCTAAAGCTGTAATACGAGTCAAAGCCTCAACAACTGAATAAGCAGAACCTAAATAAGGTGAATATTTCGAAACTTTTGGATCGTATCCATATGTCATAACAGAACAAGTTTCTGTGAATCCATGAACTGGAAGTTTTTGAACAGAACCTTCTTCAGGCGTTAATTGATAGAATCCACCAAATGGCATTAAAACCGTACTCTTTCCAATAGACGCATCAAACATTTCCGCTAAACCAATTTGACTGGCAACATTTTCATCTTGAAGAACTTCCAATAAATTTGTATCTTTCCTATCAAATGGCTTTTCGTCATATTCACTTGGTGATACTTCCACATCCTGATGTTGACGAACTCCATTTGTATTTAAGAAATCACGTGACATATCAACGATTGTTCTTCCTCTAAAGTTCATCACTAGACGATTTGTATCTGTTACATCCGCTACTTTAATAACATCTAAATTTTCACATGAAGCAATACGCTTAAACTCATCAAAATCCTTCGCCTCAATAACACAAGCCATACGCTCTTGTGATTCAGAAATCGCAAGTTCTGTTCCGTCCAATCCCTGATATTTAACTGGAACAACATCCAAATTGATGTCCAGACCATCAGCCAATTCTCCAACAGCCACAGAAACTCCACCAGCTCCAAAGTCATTGGCTTTCTTAATTAATTTCGTACATTCAGGATTTCTAAATAGACGCTGTAGTTTTCTTTCAACAAGGGCATTTCCTTTTTGCACTTCGGAAGAACATTTTTCTAATGATGTATCGTTATGTTCTTTTGAAGAACCAGTAGCTCCACCAATTCCATCACGACCAGTGGCTCCACCAAACATAATGATAATGTCACCTGGTAATGGTTTTTCTCTTTTTACATGCGATTTAGGAGCCGCACCAACAACAGCACCGACTTCCATACGTTTCGCAACATATCCATCATCAAAGATTTCATCTACAAATGTAGTTGCCAACCCTATTTGATTTCCATAAGAAGAATATCCTTGTGCAGCTTTCTTAGAAATTTTTGATTGTGGAAGTTTATGTTCCATTGTTTCAGAAATAGGTTTTGTGATGTCACCCGCTCCCGTAATACGCATAGCTTGATAAACATATGCACGACCAGATAATGGGTCACGAATGGCTCCACCAATACAAGTACTAGCCCCACCAAACGGTTCAATTTCTGTAGGATGGTTATGTGTTTCGTTTTTAAACATCAATAACCAATCTTCATCTTGTCCGTTCACATCAACTTTGATTTCAATGGAACAAGCATTAATTTCATCACTGATTTCAATATTGTTTACTTTACCAGATTTTCTTAAGTATTTTCCGGCAATAGTAGCCATATCCATTAAAGTTCTTTCTTTTTTGTTTCCATGAACTTTTTCTCTTAAATCCATATATCTTTGGTAAGATTGTTGAATTTGTTCTTTTAATGTATCAATTTTAAAATCAACCGATTCCAAAACTGTTTCAAACGTTGTATGACGACAGTGATCAGACCAATATGTATCCAACACTCTCATTTCTGTCATTGTACAATCTCTATTTTCTTCATTTTTAAAATAATTTTGTACATGTTCAATATCATCTTGTGACATTGCCAATCCCAAAGATTCTCTTAAATCGGATAATTCTTGTTTGGTCATGGAAGTAAATCCTTCAATAACAGGAACAGGAGTCACATCTACATCCTGATTATCTTCTAAGATGCTTAAATCTTTCACTCTAGCTTCCACTGGATTGACCATATAATGAATAATTTTATCCATTTCATCTTGCGATACTTTGCCTTCAAAAACAAGTAAAGTACCTGAATGAATACTGACTGTTTTCTTGTTGTTAAGAAGCATCAAACATTGCATCGCACTGTCAGCTCTTTGATCATATTGCCCAGGTAAATATTCATATGCCAAATATTGTTTATCACTTAAATCCACAGAATCAAAAACGTTATCTGTCACAACTTCACTGCATACATTTTCTTTTAGTAATTGAATATCACTTTCATCAGCATTAAAAATATCGTAGATATTATATTGCGTTAATTGAAAGTCTTCCGCTAAAGAAAGGGATGTTTTTAATTCGTTACACAAAGATTCGCTTTCAACTTGAAACTGATCTTTTTTCTGTACAAAAATACGAGTATTCATCTTTTTCTCCTATTCTACATATGAATCTGCCAAAACTTTTTCAGCTTGTTGTTTCTTAAAATCAATAATTGTTTGTTGTACATTCGCATCCGCCAAACCTATCATTTGTGCTGCTAAGATTGCTGCATTTTTAGGACCCGCTTTGCCAATCGCAACCGTTGCCACAGGGACACCGGATGGCATTTGTACAGTGGATAATAAAGAATCCATACCACCCAGAGCAGAAGTTTGTACAGGGATTCCAATAACAGGTAATGGAGTAGAGCTAGCAATCACCCCGGCTAAATGAGCTGCTCCTCCTGCTGCCGCAATAATAACCTGGATTCCTTTATCTTTTGCTTGCTCACTCAATTCAATAACGGCATTTGGTGTACGATGAGCACTTAAAATGCGCACTTCATATCCAATCTTAAATTCATCCAGTTGCTGCATACAACCTTCCATGGTAGGCATATCTGAACGAGATCCCATCACAATTAATACACGTTTTTCCATAATATCCTTCCTTTCATGAAAAAAAGTGCCTCTAAACTAGACGCACTTAAAAAAGCAATGTTGATTTAAATTTTTGGAAAATGTTACTTAAGACCATAAGCAATTCCTCCAACAGCAGTTTGTTTCTGCTCCTTTATTGTATCAAATTTGCTTTTTTATACAAGAAAAAAAGAAGGAACTCAATCCTTCTTGTGATAAATTTCGTACAATTCGTTTTTTTTCATTCCCATATCTTTTGAAACAATTGAAATAGCTTCTTTAGCACGCATTCCAGAATCCACTAATTCCTGTACTTTCAAAATTGCTAAATCAACATCAACTTCATGATTGGTCAAAGGTTTTCCTTCTACAACAATTACCATTTCCCCTTTGCAGCTTCCCGCCACTTCCAACACTTCTTCAACATTTCCACGAATATATTCTTCGTGCAATTTGGTTAGCTCTCTTGCTAAACACATTTTGCGATTTCCAAATACTTCCAAAATATCTTTTAAAGTATCTTCGATGCGATGAGGAGCTTCATAAAAGATAATTGTATAAGGAAAATCAACTAATGTAGATAACTGTTGTTTTCTTTTTGAAGATTTATTCTCTAAAAAGCCATAGAATAGATAATGTTGACAAGATAAACCACTAGCAACCAAAGCATTGGTGGCAGCATTCGCTCCAGACATAGACACAACCGGATAATCCAATTCAATAACTTCTTGCACCAATCTTTGCCCAGGATCTGAGACCAATGGGTATCCTGCGTCCGAAACAACCGCTACACTTTTCCCTTCTTTTAAAAACTTTAAAATTTTCGGGATACTTTCTTGTTGATTGTGTTCGTGATGAGATATCAACGGTTTCTGAATTTGATAGGCCATTAATAATTTTTTTGTATTTCTAGTATCTTCAGCAGCAATTACATCTACACTTTTTAGTGTATCTAAAGCACGTGGTGTCATCTCTTGTAGATTTCCAATTGGCGTTGGCACCAGATATAAGGTAGGAACGTCTTGTTCAAAGCTACTTTGTCTTTTCATGTCCTTTTCTCTTTTCTGGCCACAATTCATCAAAAGGTACAAATAATACTTCTTCTTTTGTTTCTAATTTCGCCACTTTTTGAAGTACATTCATGCTTGTTAAGCGATATTTATTCCCGTTGTATGTGATAAAAGAATTCATCTTTGGTAAATCTTTTCTTAATTCTGTATACATATCATTTTCATAACGTAAACAGCACATTAATTTACCACATTGACCGCTTAGTTTTTGAATATTTAAAGCCAGCAATTGATTTTTAGCCATATTAATAGAAATGGAATCAAAATCGCAAAGGAATCTAGAGCAACATGTTTCCATGCCACAATTTCCGATTCCCCCAATCATCTTTGCTTTGTTTCTTGGACCTACTTGTCTCAATTCAATGCGGCAATGCAATTGGGCAGCTAAATCTTTTAATAATTGTCGGAAGTCTACTCGATCATCCGATACATACGTAAAAATAACTTTAGAACGATCTAATGTATATTCTCCACTAATAAGATGCATATCCAATCCAAGTTTTTCAATGCATGATTGACATACCTCCATGGCATCTTTTGACTTTTGAATGTTTTCTTCTTTTTGGGCTAAATCGTATGGTGTTGCCAGACGAATAACAGGTTTGATTTCTCCTTTCACTTTCTTTTCATCAAAGTTTTCACAAGGAGCACAAACTTTCCCCAATTCTTTTCCTCGTACGGTTTCAACCACGACAATATCGTCTACTTTGTATGTTAGATTGGAACCAAAGGTATAAGCTTTCTTTGATTCTTCAAATTGTATCTGTACAATATATTTAAAGTGACTTGCTTCGATTTTTTGATTGTCTTGACTCATTCACTCACGACCTTTCGTATCTGATTATATATTTTATCCAAAAAAAGCGCTAAATCAACCGGACTGCGCAAAATATCAATTCCTTCAATTAAAATTGTTTGAATTTTTGCTTGTTTTTCTAAAGGAAAATCCTTCATTTTTTTCATTAAAAACAAAACCCATTGCATCCATAACTGGATATTATCTTTTGTCATCATCTCTGATTTGGGAATAAAAATTTCTGTCTGCATTCGATAGATTTCATCTATTCGATTCCAGTTCTTTATATAATCCTTCGCTGCTTCTTTGATAATAGAAAAATATTCTCCTTGCAGCCATTGTTCTGCTTTGTTGTAATTGTATCCACTGTCAGCCAGCATTTGTGCATTTTCAGTATCGGTTATTGATGATAAACTTAAAACCAATTCTTTTTTTGAAGCTGGTTTAAAAGTAATATTTTGGCAACGAGACTGAATGGTAGGTAAAACATTTGTTTTTTCATCTGCAATTAAAATCGCATAAATTTCGCTGGAAGGTTCTTCAATAAATTTCAATAAACTATTTTGTGCATCCTTAGTAGCATAGTCAAACTGTTCCAGAATATAGATTCTTCGTGATGTTGTTTCTGCACTTGTGTTAGAAAAGAATTCCTGTAAGTTCACAATGTCTTTTTTCTTAATGCGTGTATCATGAATCCAATGAAAATCAATAGATTCTTCGTTTTCAATTCGTTTACATGTATCACACTTTTGACAAGCAAAACCATCTTCATCTCTGTGTTCACAAACTAAACTTTGTGCAAACAATAGAGCTGTTTCTTCTTTAATAGATCCTTTTGGTCCACTAAATAAATAAGCATGTGCTAAATGATTATGGACTAATGCATTGGATAAAACTCTATAAACAACAGGTTGTTCTTTCTTTAACTGATTTTTATCTATCATTTTATAACCTTCATTACTTCTTTTAATGTATTTTCAAACACTGTTTGTTTGTCTGGTTCAGCATCCACAACGACAATCCGATCTTTAAATTCTTCAATTAATAATTCGTAGCCTCTACGAACATTTAAATGAAATGATCGATTCTCTAAATCCAAACGATTTTTATCACCTCTTATATCCATTCTCTTTGCTCCTGTTTCCATAGAAACAGATAAAAAAATCGTCTTATCTGGCATGCAGTCTTTAATCGCAAACTCATTGATTTCCCAAACTTCTTTCATACCAATGCCTCTAGCATATCCTTGATATGCCAAAGAAGAATCCACAAACCGGTCACACAATACAATCTTACCCTGTTCTAATGCCGGAAGAACCACTTCAACTAAATGCTGGCGTCGGCTTGCAGCATACAACAACGCCTCACATCGAGGATCCATTGCTGTATTCTCAACATTCAAAATCACATTTCGAATTTCTTCAGCAATTTTTGATCCACCTGGTTCTCTGGTATAGACAACATCATATCCCATTTGTTCCAATGCTTCTTTTATTTTTAAGCAAACGGTTGTTTTTCCACTTCCGTCATTTCCTTCAAAAGTAATAAATTTTCCTTTGTTCATTATAATCACCTATTTGATTATATCAGATTTTTTCGTCATAATACGTATATGTGTGGTCAATTTCACTTAGAAAAAGAAGCTGTGTATCGGTTGTCAAAAGAATATTCCCTTCCTAAGGAAGTTCCTTTATTTGACATCAAGCCAACACAACCAGCCTTGGTCCTTTTAAAAAATAAAAAAAGCGATATTTTTCAATTTGGTTTATCCCGTAAAACTTTAATTATTAATGCCAAATGTGAAACAATTTTTGAAAAACCAACTTTTCAAAAAATCATAAACAACACCTGTATCATTCCTGCTTCCTATTATTATGAATTGGATAATCTTTCCAATAAAATCACTCTATATAATAATGAAATATTGTATTTTGCTGGCTTATACAATCATCATCAATTTGTGATTCTAACAACAGAAGCAAATGATTCCGTCAAAAAAATACATACCCGTATGCCTTTGATACTGAATAGAGAAGAAAAGGAAGATTGGTTAAATAATAAAAATATGGATGTCTTACTCCATAAGATCCCTTCTTCTTTAAAAAACAATCAAAAAATAGAACAACTCACACTTTTCTAAAAGTTGTGATACTATTTGTGATGAAAGAAGGATGAATATGAATAAAGAAGTAATAGAGTCATTAAAATCTTTGGAAAATGTTACAGTAGTGGCTGTATCTAAGACAAGAACAAAAGAAGAAATTGATGCAGTTGCCAAAATGGGTCTAACTGTTTTTGGAGAAAACAAAGTACAAGAATTTGTAGATAAATATGATAGTCGTTATACATGGCACATTATCGGTCATCTTCAAACCAATAAAGTCAAATACATTATTGGAAAAGTAGATGTAATTGAAAGCTTAGATTCCATTAAACTAGCAAAAGAAATTGAAAAACACGCTATCAAACAAAATGTAATCCAACAATGTCTAATTCAAATAAAAATTTCTGATGACGAAATGAAAACCGGATTACCATACCAACAAGCTCTTGATTTTTTAGAAGAAATGAAAAATTATCCCCATATTGAAATCAAAGGATTTATGTGTGTTGCATCAAATACCGATGATGAATCATTAATCATTGAAGAATTTGATAAGATGAATAAATTGTTTGATGAAGCCAAGAAGAAGGACAACAATATCGATACATTGTCCATGGGCATGAGTGATGATTATAAACTGGCAATAAAACATGGTTCAAATATGATTCGTGTAGGAAGCGCTATTTTTGGAAAAAGAGACTACTCAAAAAAGGATATAACAGATTAATTTTCTGTCATATCCTTTTTACTTGCCAAGAAAATACGTACTTCTTCAATACGGTTTTTTTCTAATTCTTTCACTTTTATTTTGATACCATCTTCTAACATAACAGTATCATTAATTCTAGGCATACGTCCTAGTTTATCAATTACTAAACCACCGACCGAATCAAAATCTTCACTGTCTAAATTTAAATCCAAAGCATCGTTTAAATCATGGAGATTAATATATCCTTTTACATCATAAACGGTATCATTTACCTGGTGAATGTTGTCATTTTCGTTTTCATCGTATTCATCATGAACATCACCAATTAACTCTTCAATAATATCTTCCAACGTAATGATTCCTGCTAATTCACCATATTCGTCCATAACAAAAGCCATGTTGAAGGCAGAATGTTTCATTTCAATCATTAACTCTGAAATCTTCTTGTTTTCAAAAGTAAAGTGTGGTTTACGAATGTAGTTTCGAATTTGAAAATCTTCTATATCATTGTTAAATAATAAATCTTTTATGTTGATAAACCCAATGACATCATCCACTTCTTCATCAAAAATAGGTATACGAGTATATTGTTCCTCTTTAAAGATATGAATCAATTCATCTTTCGAAGTCGTAACATCCGCCATGACTACATAAACTCTTGGTACCATAACATCTTTTGCTCTGGCATCTCCAAAATCAAAAACATTATGAATGATATTTTTCTCATCTTCTTCAATAACCCCTTCTTCGTGTGATACATCAACAATCGTTCGAAGCTCATTTTCTGTCATAAGAGGATTAGAATCGTTTATATTTACGCCAAATAATTTTAGAATCAAACCACTGATCGCATTAATAAAGAAAATAACAGGTGTTAACACAACCATAAGAAGAGCAATTATCGGTGCATAACTCAAAGCCATTTTTTCGGCATTCTTTGTTGCCATTGTTTTAGGAGTAATCTCTCCAAAAATTAAAATTAAAAGTGTAATAATAAATGTCGCAATGCTGACAGCCGCACCTCCAAATGAATAGGCGATGGTAGCTGCAATGGATGCCGAAAACGTATTTACCAGGTTATTTCCAATTAAAATAGCGCTTAACATTTTGGATTCATTTTCAAAAATTTCTAGTACTTGTTTTGCTCTTTTGTTTCCTTCATCTGCCAGTGAACGCAAACGAATGCGATTAACCGAAACTAAAGCTGTTTCTGCAGACGAAAAGAAAGAAGATAGAAAAAGTAAAATCACTAATATAATAATTTGTATGCCGATTTCCGAGTCCATATACCTCTCCTTCATGTAGTAACTATTCTAACATATCTATTTCTTTTTGGGTAAAAGAAGACGAATCATGTTTGGTTCAATTTCAATTGTTGGATTTTTTATTGGATGAATCTCACCATCTAAGTTAATCATGATTTCTTTATTTTCTGTATCTAAATGACAAGTTTTCGCTTGAAAAAGAGATGCTAATTCAGGATAGTTCACATGCTCCCCTTTTTGGTATTTTGAAGCCATACCCAAAATTTGTGTTCTCTTTATATCTTTAATTAAACAAACATCCATAAATCCATCATCAATCAATGCATTGGGACACGGTTTGTATCCACCTCCATAAAAGCGTGCATTTGTAAAGACTACAAATGAAAAAATATCTTTTATTCTTTGATCATCAATTTGAATAGAATACTCTTGACTGATAGGGCCCATCAAATTTCGAAGAACACCTAGGTAATATGCCATTATTCCTTTTAACGGAAGGATGTTTCTAAATTCATTAACATGTTGAGCAACATTGACATCGAAACCAAACGAAATGGTATTAATGGCATATTCACCGCCACATTTTAATAAATCACAGTTCATTTCAACGCCATCTTTATAGTTGCTTAAGTCTAAAAAGTCTTCTATTGTTAAATCTTCAAAATATTTCACAAAATCATTCCCTGTCCCTACAGGAAGAATCGACAATTTTATATGTTTTGCTCCAGCCAAACCATTTACTATATGATGTAGTGTTCCATCCCCACCACAAACATACATATGAATTTCTTCTTCTGTTTTTAAAGCGTATTTACGCGCCAAAAACTGGACATGTTCACTGGATTGTGTTTTCTCAATAATCACCTGTTGTCCGGGATAATTCTTTTTGATTTCCTGCATCACACGATACAAACCATCTTTTTTTCCATTGGGATTAACAATAAATACTGTTTTCATTTCTGTATCCATTCCTTTGTTTCTTCTATGATTTTATCTATATCTAAGGCGTTATACCAACAAACATCCATTTGATGTTTAAACCAGGTATATTGTTTTTTTGCATATTGTCTAGAATGCGTCTGAATATCTTTTTTTATTTCTTCCAAAGTTTTTTTATTTAGAAAATAATCTTTAAATTCTTTATATCCAATACCTTGAAAACTTGTGTAATTCCATGTTTCTGGATTAGAAAACAAAGAGATTACCTCTTCTAGCAATCCTTTTTCAAACATAAGATCCACTCTTTTGTTGATTCTTTCATGAAGCAAGTCTCTATCCACATCCAATCCAATAAAGCGAACCGGGTATAAAGGCTTATGTTGTTGAAGTTTCTCACGTTGTGATTTTGTTTGCCCGTTGTGCGCAATCTGCAAAGCCCGAATGATTCTTTTTCGATTATTGGGATGTATTTTTTCTAAAGATGCTTCATCTATCTCTTTAAGCATTGAGTATAATTCTTCATTTGTTTTAGATTGTAGAAAATTTGTATATTCTTTATCTTCTTGTTCTTCTTCAAATTCATAGTCATACAATGCCGCTTTTAAATACAGGCCTGTTCCTCCACAAAGAATGACTTGTTTATTTCGTGACTGTATATCTCGAATAGCTTGCCGACATAAATCTTGAAACACCTTTACATTATATGGTTCTTCATAATTTTGAATATCGATTAAATGATGAACAATTCCCTCCATTTCTTCCTTCGTGACTTTAGCTGTACCAATATCCATCTTTTTATAGACCTGCATACTATCACAAGAAATGATTTCCCCGTTTAATTCATGTGCTAACCGAATGGATAAACTCGTCTTTCCTATTCCTGTTGGTCCAACAATCGCAATAATCTTATCCACGTTCAAACTCCTTTTGAAGTTCCTTATCACTTATTGTTATGACAGTTGGCCTTCCATGAGGGCAATGATAAGGTTGTTCACACTTTTGTAAATCATAAACTACTTGTTTCATTTCATCCATTGTTAAAGGTCGATGAAAACGAATAGAACTATGACAAGCCATTGTCGCTAATACATGTTTTCTCAGTTTAGACATGTCGACTTCATCATTTTGGATAAAATAATCAATTAAATCCTGAAAAAAATCAATTTCATGTACATTTTGAAACCAAATAGGGATTTCTCTAACAATAATTTGATCATTTCCGAAAGGTTCAAATTCAATTCCAAAGAACCTCGTTTTTTCATTAATTGTATTTATGCTGGAAATCACATTGGCTGTTACATTAATTTGAATAGGTACCATTAAAGGTTGTGTAGTCATGCAAGGTGTTTCCAAACATTTTTTTATTTGTTCGTAATGATAACGTTCCTGGGCTGCATGTTGATCAATAATTACCAAGCCATCCTGGTTAGAACAAAGAATATAAGAGTCATGCAGCTGTGCTAATACCTGAAGGTGATGAAAGAAAGTATGTCCTTTGGAATAGTCTTCTTGCACCAAAGGTTCTTCATAAGTTGCTGTTTCTTGTTTTTCTACTTCATATACAAAAGGTTCTTCTTGCACTTTTTGATAAGTGGAGAAAGAAGCTGTATAATCAAATGTATTTTGTTCTTGTTTTCTTTCATATTTCTGATTTTCATATGATAAATTTAATTCCGGCTGTTCGATTTCAATTTTGGGTTTTGGTGTAACCTTCACTGTTTGCAGTGATTGTTGAAGTGTGGAACGGATTGTTTTTTTAATAAGTTCCAGTACCTGATTTTGCTTCGATAATCGAACTTCCCATTTATTAGGATGAACATTGACATCCACCAGTTGGGTATCTGTTTCTATATTTAATACAACAATTGGAAAACGGTTCGGTGGCATAAAATCGCTATAGGCATCGATAATCGCATTCTGAATATGACGCGAACGAATCAATCTTGTATTTAAGGAGATAAACATAAAATATTTTGTTGCCCGATTAATCTTTGGTTGAATCACATATCCACTGATTTTAAAATCGTCGTCTGCTTCTTCAAAAGGTAAAGCATTACTTGAAACTTCTTTTCCATACATTTGATAAAGAATTTCCTGAATATCACCATTTCCTGATGTCTGAAAAACAACTCTTCCATCACTGGATAAAATAAAACGAATTTCTGGATGACTTAATGCCATTTTATTTATTAAATCCGCAATAATCGAAAATTCATAAGAAGGACTTTTTAAGTGCTTGAATCGGGCTGGCGTTTTCACAAATAAACCAGACACTTCGATTTTGGTTCCTTTAGGACAGTCACATTTCTCTTCTAATATTAATTTTCCATAATCATAACGAATCAAAGTTCCCTCTTTACCATCACAAGTCATCAACTCGACCTGAGCAACAGCCGCGATGCTTGGAATAGCTTCTCCTCGAAAACCCATTGTACCGATATTAAATAACTCTTGTTCAGAATGCATTTTACTAGTGGCATGGCGCATAAAAGCGAGATGGGCATCTTCGTTGTCCATACCGCATCCATCATCCGTAATAACTAATTTTTCAATTCCACCTTGAAATACTTCCACTTCTATGACTGTTGCTTTTGCATCGATACTGTTTTCAACACATTCTTTTACAATACCAGATGGTCTTTCCACCACCTCACCAGCTGCAATCATATTAGTAAGATGTTCACTTAATATTTGAATTCGTGACATAATATCTTACTCCATTTCATCCGCTAATTTTTTTAATTCATATAAACAATCCAATGCTTCTCTAGGTGACAAAGAATCTATATCCATATCGTGAAGACGATCCATCAACAAAGATTTTTTAGGTTGTACCGGATCCATCACAAACAAACTTGGCTGATAACCTGCACGATTATCCTGATTTTCATATTCATTTAGCAATTGATTGGCACGATCTAAAACAACCTGTGGTAAATGAGCCAGTTTAGCGACATGAATCCCATAAGATTTATCTGCTTTTCCTTCAATCACACGATATCTAAATTCTATTTCTTTTTTGATTTCACGAACGTCTACATGAACATTTTTTACACTTGAATGACTCTGTGCCATTTCAGTTAGTTCATGATAGTGAGTTGAAAATAAGGTCTTGGCGTGAATCACATCTTCGATATACTCCAGCATTGCCTGAGCTAAAGCCATTCCATCATAGGTTGCTGTTCCACGACCAATTTCATCAAATAAAATTAAAGAATGCTCGGTTGCATAACGTAATGCAACGTTGGCTTCCATCATTTCCACCATAAAGGTTGATTTGCCTGTCAAAATATCATCACTGGCTCCAATACGAGTAAAGATGCGATCAAAAATTGGTAAATCCGCTTTTTTAGCGGGCACAAAACTTCCGATTTGAGCCATTACAACAATTAAAGCATTTTGTCTCATGTAAGTTGATTTTCCACCCATATTTGGCCCTGTTATTAATTCAATCGTATTTTCCTTTTCCATACACCAATTATTCGATACATATTTTTTCTTTTTCATACGATCATCTAATATCGGATGTTTTCCTTCTACAACATTTACACTCATATCACAATGGAAAGTTGGACATACATAGCCCTTATCACTTGCCAATAAAGCAAGTGATACCAATACATCAATAGTTGCTAACGCTTTGGCACAAGCATGTAAATCAAATAAATCTTCTTTAATACGCATTAAAAGTCTGTTGAATAAATCTTGTTCCAATTTCACTTTTTCTTCTTGGGCATGAAGAATTTGTTCTTCTTTTTCTTTTAGTTCTTGTGTAATATAACGTGTTGCATTCGCTAATGTTTGTTTAGGATGATATCCAAATTCTTCTTTAATCGCACCTAAATTTCCATTACGAACTTCAATATAGTATCCAAAAACTCGGTTATATCCAATCTTTAAAGATTTAACACCTGTTCTTTCTCTTTCTTTAGCTTCTAATTCCAAAATAAAATCTTTACCTTTGTCAGCAATGGTTCTTAATTCATCTAATTGATCATTATAACCATCTTTAAAAACACCTCCATCTTTTAAAGATAGTGGTGGATTTTCGATAATCGCATCACGAATTTCCAAATATAAACTTTCGCAATTTGGTACAGATTGAAATTCAGGATATGATTCCAGTTGTTGTCCTAAATTCAATATAGGCTTTGCATGTTCTAAAGTCGATACCAGTTGTAAAACATCTCTAGGACTGGCGTTTCCATAAGCCATACGAGAAGCTAAACGTTCCATGTCATAAACATAGACTAAATGTTCTTTCAAATTTTCTCTAAGCATGAAATTCTTTTTTAACTCAAGAACTGCTTTTTGACGCTTTGCGATTTTATTAACATCTATTAAAGGCATTTCAATCCATCGTTTTAGCTCACGAGATCCCATTGCACTTTGGCAATAATCCATAAAGGACCATAAGCTTTCAGATTTTGCACTAGAAGAATGTGACGTTACTAATTCCAAATGATTTTTTGTTTCATAATCCATGATAAGAATTTGTTCTTTGTTCATTGATTGAGCTGGTAAAAAATGATCAATATGTTGTTTTTGTGTATCATTTAAATAGGACATTAATTGGGCTAAAGCACTCACAACAATTTCTGGAGCATTTTCTTCTAACAATTTTTCATCCTGAGAATCTAATGTTGATTTTCTTTGAAATGATAAAACTACCGAATCCATTTCTTCTAGAGCGGCAACCCATCTTTTATCAAAAGAAATAGGACAAATAACTTCGCTAATTGATTGTTCAAGAAGTGCCTTTTGAAGGGCAACCAGTGATCTTTCAATAATTTGATATTTTAACTCTCCTGTACTTAATTCACAGAACAAAACACAGACTTCCCATCCAGTCATGGTTACAGATGCCATATAGTTGTTCGACTTAGCATCCATTACTTCATCCATATAAGTACCTGGAGTAATCACTTTAATAATTCCTCTATCAACTAATCCTTTTGAAGTAGAAGGATCGGATAGTTGTTCGCAAATCGCAACTTTGTATCCTTTTTTTACTAATCGCTGAATATATGAATTGGCTGCATGAAAAGGAATTCCACACATTGGAACTCTATCCTCTAATCCAGCACTTTTTCCTGTTAATACTAAATCTAATTCTTGACTTGCCAGTTTAGCATCATCGAAAAACATTTCATAAAAGTCACCAACACGATAAAACAAAATATATTCCTTGTTTTCTTCTTTTAGTTTTATATAATGTTCCATCATCGGGGATAGTTTCTTTTCTTTCATAAATTGCCTCCAATAGACCTATTATATCAAATTTTCATATATTTTTTTAATTGTGTTATACTATTATCACATAAGGGGTATTCAATTGAAACAGACAATCATTATTAACAATAAAATCATTAAAATAGATATGGGTCTTATCTTTATTTTAATCATCATGTGCTTTACAAGCTTATTTTCTTTATATAATGCTTTCAACTTGATTAAAACTGGTAGTGGTATATCCTATCTATTAAAACAATTATTATGGTATATCGTTGGATTTGCGACCATGATTTTTTTATCTTCTCTACAAAATGATGTTGTCTTTAAATATATGAAAAGAGCCTACAATATTTTAATGGGAATGTTAGTTTATTTGGTTGCTTCTAGACTTCTCTATTCTTTTGTAGGTTATTACCTACCCTTTGCACCAATTATCAATGGTGCCTGTTCTTGGTTCTCTATTCCATTAATAGGAAGTTTCCAACCAAGTGAATTTATCAAAATTGTACTTATCGTTTTATTAGCGCAAACAATTAATGAACATCAGCAAAAACATAGTAACCCAACCTTAAAATCCGATTTTTGGCTTTTATTAAAAGCTGCACGACTATTAATTCCAGCATTAATTTTAATTTTTATTCAGCCGGATACTGGACTATGCATTATTATTTGTTTTAATGCGTTAATAATTTTATTATGCTGTGGATTAAGAAAAGAATACATTATTATTCTTGGAGTAATGGTTGTTGGTGTGTTAGGACTATTCTTTTACTTATATACTTATCAACAAGATTTATTGGTTTCTTTATTTTCCAGCTATCGTGTCCAAAGAATTGAAGCATGGTTAGATCCTGAAAGTTATATTTTAGGAAGCTCAAATCAGTTATACACTTCTCTTTTATCATTAGGAAGTGCCGGATTAACAGGATTTGGAATGCAGGCAAATATCATCTCTATTCCAGAAGCACAAACAGATTTCATATTTGCTGCAGTTGGTCAATGTTTTGGATTTTTAGGAACAACTTCTATTTTATTAATTTGTTTAATTTTAGATTTATATTTATGTAAAATTGCCTACAATACAGCAAACAAAACGGACCGCCTTATCGTTGTTGGAATTATTGGAATGTTAATGTATCAACAATTACAGAATATGGGAATGATTGTAGGCTTGCTTCCGATTACTGGAATCACGCTTCCTCTTATTTCTTATGGTGGAAGTAGTATATTATCTTATTTCATTGCTTTCTCTATCGTTATCAATATTTCTCCACCAACAAAAAGAACGATAAATTTATTTCATCGTTCAAAGTCTTAATAAATATTCTTTAATCTTTCCAAATAAGAATAGGTACGATATCTCGCAAATCGTACTTTTTTTTCGGATGTACGAATATGAATTTCATCCACATTTCCTATATTCATAACTAAATGATCATAACAGGCATTGGCATATTGTAATTCACCTTTAACTGTAATCTTACGATCTTCTCTCATTATATATGCATTCTTTAAAGAATGATGTGTTTTATTAGAAATAGGCATGATTTCACAAAGTTGTAAAACATCGATTCCATTATCAACAACAGCACCGTTTAACGCTCTGTTAATAGCACTAGAACCCGCTTGTGTACTTACACAAATTCCTGATGCTCTTGTTTTTTCAAAAAATTCCCCATCTATATAAATATCAAGTTTCAGTGTTTTTAATATACTTTCAATACGAACTTCATTGAATGCATAAACAGTATGATTCATAGCAGGAATTTCTATTTCCAACATAGGTCTATTTTCTATTTTTGGAATTTTATGCACTAAATCATAAATAAAAGCATCCATTTCCTCTTGTACATAGTCCGTCAAAAATCCAAGAGTACCAGTGTGTAATCCGACAAACATAACTTGATCTAATATAATTAAATAGTCATGAATTGCTCTAAGAATCGTTCCGTCTCCACCTACACAAATCACAATTTCAGGATTATCAGGGTCATAAATCCATTTGTTTTTTTCTAATGTAGAAATTAATTTATGTTTTATTTGAAATGAATTTTCATCATCTCTCTCTTTAACTACAAACTTCATTTTCCTCTTCCTTTTTTTAATATTGGTATTGTATCATATTTTTGGGTGATGCATATGTTTAATCAATTAGAAAGAGAACTAAAATGCTTAGTTTCAAAAGAAAAATATGAAGAAATCATAAAATTATATGATTTCTCAAATCCTATAATTCAGGTCAATACGTATTTTGACACAAAAAATAAAGATATAAAAAATAAACACGGGGCAATGCGTATTCGTACTATTAATGATAAAAGAATATTTACCTTAAAAATAAGAATTGATTCTATAACACTTCATGAATATGAAAAAGAAATTAATGTGAGTGACGTGAATC
>R14__coassemble_513_pt1 | contig 26273 bp, 23 predicted proteins | sample R14__metabat2_low_PE_009 | metagenome-assembled genome bin R14 | reverse complement strand
ATTTCTTCAACAACGATTTCCAACTCTTCTTGTTGATTATCTTCTTCTATTTTTTCAGCAATTTGTTCTGATTCAGCTTCTACATCATCAACGCTTTCTTCTACCACTTGTGAAGCAGCATCTATGGATGGCTGTTGAACAGGTCCTTTTTTGACAATCTTTTCTATAACAGAACCCTCAGATTCATTCTCTGTGTTTTCAACAGGGAATAAATGGTTAGAAACAATATTATTCATTTCTACCAAAGCATATAAAACAATTGTCAAAACCAATGGTGCATAAGCATTCCCAATTACATATAGAACAGCATCTGAAGTAGAGGCATATTCACCATAATAAGAAATATATGTATTATATGAATTAAAGATAACGTAACATGTATAAATCAATGACAAAGCAATACAAACATATAAAAGAATAGATAATTTTTTTGACTTTTTCATAAGAACCTCCAAAAATGGTGAGGCCGATGAGACTTGAACTCACACGAGCAAATGCTCACTACCCCCTCAAAGTAGCGTGTCTGCCATTCCACCACGACCTCATGCCTTTTATAATACAACTTTAAAAAAAACTATACAATTCACAACTTCACTAATTTTGCGATATTCTCCAGTCCCAATGTTTGTGCGAACATATCCACTGGTTGAATTTTTAGACAATGATACCCATTTTCTTGAAATAATTTTAAATCTCGAAATAATGTTTCTGGATTACAAGAAACATAGATGATTGTATCCGGTGACATCGTTAGAATATCGTTAATTCCTTGTTCACTCATTCCTTTTCTAGGTGGATCCACAAAAAGGACATCAATCTTTTCATTTTTATGTTTAGCCGCAAACGCTGAAGCATCCATACATATACAAGTATAATTTGAAATAGCGTTTATTTTCGCATTCTCATTGGCATTTGTGACAGCTTCTGGTACAATCTCAACACCCGTTACATAGTTTGCCTTCGAAGCAATACTTAAGCCAATTGTACCTGTTCCTGCATATAAATCAATGCAGGTTTGATGCCCATCTAATTCAGCCATTTCAATAGCGCATTGGTATAACTTTTCCATCTGTATAGGGTTCACTTGAAAGAAAGATTTAAAATGTAGCTGTATCTTCAATCCAAGACACTGTTCATAAATAAAATCTCGTCCATATAATACCTTATATTTTTCACCAATAATCACATTATCATTACGAGTATTGTAGTTAAATAAAATCGACACAATATGGAACTTAGATTTCAAGTCATTGACCAAGGGAAGCAATCTTTTTTCACTTGCACCAATAAAAACAACCTGTCCTTCTTTTGTATAATAGGAAACACGAATAAAGATATGGCGTAATCCATTTGCCATATCAGGTGTTAATTTTGATTGAATGTATTTATAAATTTCATTAATTTCATGAGATTGAATCATGCACTCCTTACAAGGAACAATATCATTAGAGTGATTGCGATAAAACCCCATTTTCACTTCATTGTTCTCAACTCGTACAGGAAATTGTGCTTTATTGCGATAATAAAAAGAATCCTCACATCCAATGACAGGAAGAACATCAATAGATTCATCTACATTACGACCAAATAAATCTTTCATTTGTCTTTCTTTTATTCTTAACTGTTCTTTATATTGAATATGTTGATAACTGCATCCTCCACAAATACGTGCATGAGCGCATTCTGCCTCTTTTCTAAAATCACTTTTCTTTATGATTTCTTCAATCCGTCCATAGGCATAATTTTTATTTACTTTAACAATTTTAATCTTTGCTACTTCCCCTATTAAAAGATTTGGCACAAAGACAACCTGATTATCTACTTTTACAATACCTGAGCCCAATCTAGTGTCATCTAAACAGGTTAGTGTATAAATTTCATTTTTTTTCATAAATTCAGTTTACATTCCTTTTGCTTCATTGACAAATAGTTATTCCATATTAAAATATAGTTAGCTATTAAATAGCTCACTATTATATAGTGAGCTATAAAATGAATGGAGGGATTCGACAATACATGAAATCAAACGAAAAGTTTGGATATGGATTCTATTTCAAATGGATAGACCAGGCATGTAAGAAAAGTATGGATGACATTCTTGTCGAATACGACTTAACAAAATCACAAGAAGAAATTCTACGATTTTTACACTATCATGAAAATGAATCCATCATTCAAAAAGACATTGAAAACTTTTTCCACATTTCTAATCCAACTGTAACAGGCTTATTAAATCGTCTGGAAGCAAAAGGGTTCATAACGCGTGAAACCAGTGAGGATGACAAACGTGTAAGAACCATTAAGGCAACCACAAAATCCAAAGCCATGCGTGAAAAGATGAAAAGAACAATTCAGGCTAACGAATCACAACTAGTTCAGGGATTTACCAAAGAGGAAAAAGACATGTTGTATCAGCTATTGATTCGCGTAGCTGATAATTTGCACAAGAAGGAGGAAAGTAATGATTAAAACTTTATTAGCCCAGGTCAAAGAGTACAAAAAGCCCTCTTTACTGGCTCCGTTCTTCGTTATTATTGAAGTCATAATGGAAGTCATGATTCCTTACCTAATGGCCGACTTAATTGACAAAGGTATTTCTGCAGGAGATATGAATGTCATTGTTCGCTTAGGTCTGATCATGGTTGTCGCTTCGATTATTTCTTTAATTTCCGGTGTACTAAGTGGGCGCTATGCTTCTATTGCTGCTGCCGGTTTTGCGAAGAACTTACGTGAAGCAGAATTCACTAATATTCAGAATTTTGCCTTTTCTAACATCGATAAGTATTCAACAGGTGGTTTGATTACCCGCTTAACAACTGATATTTCAAACATCCAAATGGCTTACATGATGGTTATCCGTACTTGCGTACGTTGCCCAATTATGTTGATTGCGTCTCTTGTCATGGCATTTAAAATCAATAGCCATTTAGCGCTTATTTTCTTATTAGCCATGTTGTTTTTGGCATTCTTCTTATTATTCATCTCATTAAGAGTTCATAAAATCTTTGATGTCATGTTTGATAAGTATGATGCTTTAAATGCATCTGTACAAGAAAATGTAACAGGAATTCGTGTTGTGAAGTCATTTGTTCGTGAAGACTTTGAAATTGCTCGATTCCATAACCGTTCTGCCAATATCTTCCAATTACAGAGAAAAGCAGAAAAGATGTTGATTTTAAATGGTCCTGCCATGACATTCTGTATGTATGCCGCTATTATCTGCATTTCATGGTTAGGAGCTCACTACATTGTAGTGGGTGATATGACAACTGGTAACCTGACAAGTTTATTCTCCTATACAACATCTATCTTATTCTCATTGATGATGCTTTCTATGGTTCTGACAATGATCATTATGTCACTTGCCTGCATGAGACGTGTTAGTGAAGTCATCAATCAAAAGAGTGATTTAGTATCTCCAGAAAACGGTGATAAAGAAGTTGTTGATGGATCCATCGATTTTAAATCGGTTTACTTCAACTATGGAAATGTAGATGAAGGACACGTATTAGATAATGTCAATATTCACATTGATTCTGGAACAACATTTGGAATCTTAGGAGCAACTGGTTCTGCCAAAACATCCTTTGTACAACTAATTCCTCGTCTTTATGATGTAACGGGTGGTGCTGTATTAGTTGGTGGAAAAGATGTAAGAAGCTATGATTTAAAAACATTGCGTGATAATGTAGCCATGGTACTACAAAAGAACGTCTTATTCTCTGGGTCTATTAATGATAATATGCGTTGGGGAAATCCAGATGCAACAGATGAAGAAATCCAGGAAGCTTGCCATTTGGCATGCGCGGATGAATTCATTGAAAAGATGCCGGATAAATATGAAACACATATTGAACAAGGTGGTTCCAACGTATCTGGTGGACAAAGACAACGTTTATGTATTGCCCGTGCTTTGTTGAAGAAACCAAAAATCTTGATTTTAGATGACTCAACAAGTGCTGTCGACACAAGAACAGATGCCATGATTCGTCAAGCCTTCCTAGAGAAAATTCCAGATACAACACGCATTATCATTTCTCAGCGTATCTCATCCATTCAAGATGCAGATAAGATTATGGTTATTGAAGATGGTAAAGTGGCTGCTGTTGGAACACATGAAGAATTATTAAAGATTAGTACACAATACCGTGAAACATTCATGGAACAACAGAAAGGAGGCGACTTCGATGAACAATAGAAATAGAGGACAAGAAAGACCTAAAGATATGAGCGGTCTTTGGCGAATTATCAAACAAGTTGTCGCAAACTATAAATTATATTGTTTAATCGTTGTATGTTTAATCATTACCTCTGCTGTTATCAGTGCTTATGGATCTTTATTCCTACAAAGCTTAATTGATGATTATATTACTCCAATGTTGTCAGAAGATGTACCAAACTATACACCATTATTTACTGCTTTACTTCGTTTAGCTTGTATTTATCTAGTTGGTTTAGCTTCACAATGGGGATGGAATCGATTAATGATTGAAATTTCCTTAGGTACATTAAGAGATACTCGTGACCGTTTATTCTCTCATATGGAAACATTACCAATTCGTTATTTTGATACACACCCACATGGTGACATTATGTCCGTCTATACAAACGATACAGATACATTACGTCAATTGATTTCACAGAGTTTACCACAATTTATTTCATCTGCCTGTACAATTGCTTCTGTATTAACATCCATGTTGATTCTTTGTGTTCCCCTAACATTGGTCACATTATGTTTCTCATTAAGTATGTTGATTATCAGTAAGAAAGTTACAGGAATTTCTGGTAAATACTTCCGTAAACAACAAATGCAGTTAGGTGTTGTCAATGGATATATCGAAGAAATGATTGAAGGTACAAAGGTTGTTAAGGTGTTTACACATGAAAAACAAACCATTGAAGATTTCAATAAATTAAATGGTGAATTATGTGATGCAGCTACACAAGCTAATATTTATTCCAATATCTTAATGCCAATGCTTGGAAATATCGGTTACTTATCTTATGTAGTAACAGCTGTAGCTGGAGCTTATATTGCCTTACATGGATATGCCAATATCACAATTGGTACTTTGATTGCCTTTCTACAATTGAACCGTTCTTTCAATGGTCCAATTCAGCAGATTTCCCAACAGTTAAACTCTGTTGTTATGGCGGCTGCTGGTGCAGGAAGAGTATTCGCCTTATTAGATGAAGAACCAGAAGACAGAAATGGTATCGTAACGTTAGTTTCTGTTACCGAAAAAGAAGGCGTTCTTTGTGAAACAAATAATCATACAGGTCGCTGGGCTTGGCGCCATCCAAGAGAAAATGGTGTGGAATTAGTGGAATTAAAAGGTGATGTTCGCTTTGATTCTGTTACTTTTGGATACAATCCAAACAAGACTGTACTATATGATATTTCCTTATTTGCCAAACCAGGTCAAAAGATTGCCTTTGTTGGAGCAACTGGTGCTGGTAAGACAACCATCACAAATTTGATTAACCGTTTCTATGACATTCAAAATGGACAAATCACATATGATGGAATCGATGTGAAATTAATTAATAAATCCGACTTACGTTACTCATTAGGAATCGTATTACAGGATGTCAATTTATTTACAGGTTCTATCATGGACAATATCCGTTATGGAAACTTGGAAGCTTCAGATGATGAATGTATTGCCGCTGCAAAACTTGCCAATGCACATGATTTCATCAAGCACTTAGAGCATGGATACAATACACAAATTGTCGCTGGTCAAGAAAGCTTGTCACAAGGACAGAAACAGTTGTTGTCAATCGCACGTGCTGCCGTTGCTGACCCTCCTGTATTAATTCTAGATGAAGCCACTTCTTCTATCGATACTCGTACAGAACGTATTGTTCAAGATGGTATGGATAAATTAATGCATGGACGTACAGTATTTGTCATTGCCCACCGTTTATCAACGATTCAAAACTCAGATGCCATTATGGTATTGGATCAAGGACATATCATTGAACGTGGTAACCATGAAGAATTAATCGCAAAGAAAGGTGCTTACTATCAGTTATACACTGGAAACTTTGCCGACAACGCATAAAAAAAAACAAGGCGTCAAATTACGACGCCTTTTATAATGCTCAAATCATATTAGTGACAACAAGAATGGATGGCAAGTTCATTGGCAATTAGTTTTCCTTCTAAAAACTCTTTTAATACCTCATCGGTATTTCCAGATTGTCCAGCATAGACACTCACACCAACAGAATCAATAGCTTCTTTGGCATGCATTCCCATGCCACCACAAATTAAAACATCGGCATGCATTTCTTTTAAGAAAGCAGCTTTTGATGCATGGCCCGATCCTTCTAACTGATATATTTTTTTTGATTTCACTTCTTTATTTTCTACTTCGTATACAACAAAATATTCACTCTTTCCAAAATGGGGAAAGATTTCTTCATTTAAATATGTCATTGCGATTATCATGTGTTTTCTCCTTTTAAATTTATCTAAAATACTTCTACATTTCCAAATAAAGTAATAGAATCTTTCACAATCATTCCACCTTTTTCACCTATGGCATAAACTGGAATGTGTTTTTCATTTACTACTTTTTTTATATACTGCTTTTGTTGGTTGCTTTTGGCATAATGTACTTCCACATCAAATCCTGCTAGACATCCAAGTCCTCTTTCATATTTAAAATCAGGATATTCATCATCAGGAGTTATATGATATTCATCTAACTGAGCCATAGCTCCCGCACTTACACCAATCATAGTTCCTTTATAATTCTTTAAAGCTCTTTTTAATTTACACTCTTTAACCCTTTTTAAAAACCAGTCTGGTGCTCCTCCAGGAATATAAAGAATCGAACTATTTAAAATCTTACTCAACATTTCTTCTTTCGAATCTGTAAAATAATGAATCCATTCTATTTGTTGAATCCCATATTTAAAAAACACATCATTATTCATGCGATACATATATCCTTGTCCTTGTTTGTACTGTACATTCCAGTCTCTTTCATTTTTGGTATCATCAAAAAATGTAAGAGCACAGACACAGACTCTATCATTTGGCTTGATTATTTTTTTTAAAGAAGGATAGGCCCAATTCTGATCAAAAGCGCAATCACTTAATAAAATATGTGTACAATCCTTTTTATAATCTTTTTCATAGACAGCATATTCTTTAATGGATTTTGTATAAAAGAAACCATTTCTTAATATGGCATTCTTTGAATCAAAACCATATATCACGTCATACTCTTCTTTATTTAAATACAAACTATTCCATGTATAACATTTCACTTCTTCTTTAAAGGATAAAGATTCATTTCTTTTCCCGCAATAAAGTATTTCCATAAACTTATTCTACCATAATAAAAACAGAATCCCAATTACTCGGATTCTGTACTAGTTTTGGCTAATAATTCCTGAATTTCATGTACTTGTTCAATCGTTAAATTTTTAATACCCGAAGCACACTTATGTCCACCTCCGCCATATTGTTGAGCAATATGACGAATATCTAAGGTACGTGCACGAAGTGAAGCGTTATACTTCTCACTATTTTCCATACGAGTAAACAATCCCCAGCATGTAATGCCTTCTACACCTGAAAGAGCATAAACTTTTTCTTTGGCACTTGAAAAAGTTTGCCCACAAGATTGATAATCTTCTCTTTCCATAATCGAGATTAAAGAATTTTCATTCTTAATTGCTTTAGCACGCACCTTTGTTTCATATTCAAAGTCAGAATAAGATATAGAATAGTTGATTAAATCCGCTTTAACTACATCCACTCCACAAGTTAATAAATAACGAGCTGCTTCAAATGATTCAGGACGTACACTGGAAATCGAAAAGCGAATATTATCTGCGGTTAAGCCACAATATAAGTATTGGGCTGCTTTGGCACTGATTTTAATATCATTGGACGCAAACAACAAAGCCAGCATTTCACAAGCGGCTGTTGCCTTGGTTTCAATCCACTCTATATCACACATTGTTTCTGTTTGCACATGGTGATCAATGCGGATACTTTTAGATGCCGTTTTAAAACGATCATCATCTACTCGATCAGCATTTGCAGTATCTAGAATAATCGCTAAAGATGAGGCAATGACCTGGTCATTTGCCTCATCCATTTGAATTCCTAATTTATCACCCGTAGCTGTTGTTTGTCCCAGACAATAAACCTGCTTATTCGGATATGTATCCCGAATCCAGGTTGCCAGTCCAAACTGGGAGCCAAAGGCATCCATATCAGGAAATTGATGTCGATATATTGTGATACAATTTGCGCTTTCGATTTCTTTTAAAATCTCACTACGCATTAGCCATTAAATCCTTATAGGCATCACGAGCAATCATTAATTCTTCGTTTGTAGGGATTAACCAAACCTGCATTTTAGAATCATCCGTAGAAATTAATGTTTCTTTTCCACGAACATTATTTCTTACATCACAGATTTTTACACCTAATGCAGATAAACCATCACATACAGCTTTACGAGTTGCGACATCGTTTTCTCCAATTCCGCCAGAGAATACAATCGCATCAGCACCACCCATTAAAGCATAGTATCCACCAACGATTTCAATAACACGAGCATAGAACATTTTTTGTGCTAATTGTGCTCTTTCATTACCATTTTCTGCAGCCGCCTGGATATCACGATTGTCACTAGATACACCAGAGATTCCTAACATACCTGATTTTTTATTCATGATGTTGTCTACTTCTGCAGCTGTATATCCATATTTCTTTTGTAAGAAAGGAACAATGGCAGCATCAATATCACCACAACGAGTTCCCATAATAACACCAGCCAGTGGAGTGAATCCCATAGAAGTTTTTAATGATTTACCATTCTTAACAGCTGTAATAGAACCACCATTTCCTAAATGGCATGTAATGATATTCATTTGATCAACTGGTTTGTTTAAAATTTCAGCTAAACGAACTGTTAAGTACATATGGCTTGTTCCGTGCATTCCATAACGACGTACTTTATCATTTTCATAATATTCATAAGGTAATGCATATAAATAATTTTCTTTTGGCATAGATTGATGGAATGCAGTATCAAATACAAATGTATGTGAACAATTAGGTAAAGCTTCTTTGAATGCTTTGTATCCAACTAATCCTGCAGGGTTGTGTAATGGTGCCAATTCACATAATTCTGTAAATTTTTCAATTACATCATCAGTAACTGGTACAGAATGATCAAAATATTCTCCACCATGTACAGCACGATGTCCAACAGCTTGAATATCTTCTAATTTTCCAACAATTTTATTTTCTAATAAAGCATCAATAATCTTTTGTACTGCCACACTATGATCAGGAATGTCAGAAATTTCTTCAATTTTTTGCCCATTGAATTTCATTCCAAAAATAGAATTTTCCAATCCAATTCTTTCTACATTTCCTTGTGCTAAAACTTTTTCTTCAGGCATTTCAAATACCTGAAATTTGAATGATGAACTACCAGCGTTAACGCTCATTACAATTGCCATAATTTCCTCCTTATAATAGTTCTTCTACTTTTTTTCGCAGCTCTTCTTTTTCTATAAGCTGCAAAATTTGTTTCGATTTATGTATATATTGTATCACAGATTCATACTTTTCTAATTGTTTAATTGATTTTCGAACAGAATCCTGCACAGCAGCTCGAGAGATACCTAATTCTTCACTAATTTCAGTATAAGAAAGATCTTCACGATAGTATAAATCTAATATTTCCTGTTGTCTTGAAGTTAACAATTCACCATAGACATCAAAAAGCTCATTGGCTTCAATATGATTCAACATTACTCTTCCATTCCTTTAGTAATACCCATTAAATACGCATTGATATCAAACGGTTTTAAATCTTCTGGTTTTTCACCCAGTCCCAAGAAACGGACAGGAATATGAAGCATATCACGAATTCCTAAAACAATTCCACCTTTTGCAGTTCCGTCCATCTTTGTTAGAATGATTCCGGAAACATCCGTCGATTGCATAAATAACTGTGCCTGAGAAATTCCATTTTGCCCAGTCGTTGCGTCAATAACAAGCCATACTTCATGAGGAGCATTGTGAATTACTTTTTGAACCACACGATTCATCTTACTCAATTCTTCCATTAAGTTCTTTTTGTTCTGAAGACGACCTGCTGTATCCGCAATGATAATGTCCACATCATGATCTAGTGCATACTTTGCTCCATCCATAATGACAGAAGCTGGATCTTGATTGGGTCTTCCTTTTACACAATACACACCTAATCGATCTGCCCATACAGCTAATTGATCTACTGCACCTGCTCTAAAGGTATCGGCTGCAATTACAGCCACTTTCTTTTCTTGTTGTTGATAATATTGGATTAACTTAGCAGTGGTTGTGGTTTTCCCTGACCCGTTCACTCCAACCATAAAGATAACAGTTGGGCCTTCTTTATTGTAATGAATGTAGCTGTCTGTATCTATTTCATAGAAATCATAAAGAATGGAGATAAAGTAATCTTCCATAGAATTATAATTCTTGATTTGTTTTGCGTTTTCTTCAAACATATCCACAATTTTTTGTGCCGTATGAATGCCCACATCACTCTCTAATAGAATGATCATAATTTCTTCTAATAATTCATCATTTACACCATTAAAGCTATTGGATAAGGCACGGATGCGATCTCCAAAGCTTTTCTTAGAGCGGTCCAGTCCACTTAGGTATTTATCTTTATCATCATTCTTTACAAACGCTTCTTTAATCTTCTGAAAAAATGCCATTAGTTAACCGCCTCCTTTTCAGCCATTGATACAGCATCCTTTAATTGTACTTTCAACAATTGCGAAACCCCATCTTTCTGCATTGTTACGCCATATAATGTATCACATTGTTCCATTGAACCAGGTCGATGGGTTACAACGATGAACTGTGATTGATTTCTAAAGTGAGATAAATAGCGAGCAAATCTCTCTACATTTGCCTGATCTAATGCAGCTTCTACTTCATCAAAAATACATAGTGGCATTGTGCGTGCTTTTAGAATCGCAAAAAGAACACTAATGGCAATTAATGCTTTTTCTCCACCTGAGAAAGATTGTAAGTTCTTAATTGTTTTTCCTGGAGGCTGTACTTCAATATCAATTCCTGTATTTAATACATCCTCTGGATCTATCATTTTTAAGACAGCTTTTCCCCCGCCAAACATAGCTTTAAAGCTTTCATCCAATTCTTTATTAATCTTTTCAAACATATCAGTGAATTGAACAATCATGGTTTGATCCATTTGTGAAATTGCGTTTTTGATTTGATTAGAAGCCTCCAACAAATCCTCTTTTTGATGTGTCAAGAAATCATATCTTTCTTTCACTTCTTCATATTCTTGAGGCGCCTCTAAATTCACATTTCCTAATTTAGAAATTTCATTACGAAGCCAGACCACTCTTTCTTTAGCTTGGTCAATATCCACACTCTCTTTATGATTTAAAGCATATTCAAAGGTCATTTGATAATCGGAATTCAAACGATTTAATGCATTTTCTTCTTTCGTTGTATATTGCACTTGTTTTACTTCTAAAGTATGAATTTCACTTTGAATTTGATTCATTTCACGACGTTGAAGACGTACTTCGTTTTCTAATTGTTCAACTTGTCCACCAATGTTCATTCTTCTTTGGCGAAGTGTTTGAATGCTGGCGGTTAAGTCATCTATCTGGGCATGCATTTTTGACATTTGAACAACTAAATCATCTTCCTGCACTTCTCTAGATGCATCCTGTTCACTTAATCCCAATTGTTGATATTCTGCCAATAAAGACTCATATTTTTCTTTCTTGACATTATAGACATTTTCCAACTTGGCAATTTCAATCTGTAATTGCACACAGGTATCTGTTTCCTGATCCATCTTACGATTTAAAACATCCACTTCATTTTTCAAGTTTTCATTCTGAAGCTTGTGTCCTTCTATCTGGGCTTCAATTTGACGAAGTTCACTGGATAAAGTAACCGGTGTACTTTGATTACGAATATATCCACCTGTCATAGAACCACCTGTATGAACAATGTCACCATCCAATGTAACAATCTTTACTTGATATTTTAATTGTTTGGCAACTTCATTGGCATTCTCAAGATTATCCATAATCAAGACATTTCCTAACAGCTGATCACGAACCATGTCATACTTTGCGTCGCATTCAACACTTTCATTGGCCCAGCCAAGATATCCTTTTGCCTGTGCTGCGATAAATTGGGCACCACTACTTGCCTTACGAGCACGGCAGACTGTCATTGGAAGAAAAGTAGCTCGTCCGCTGCGATTTTTCTTTAAAAAGCCAATCGCATAACGTGCGGCTGACTCATCACGCGTTACGATATGGTAAACGGAACCTCCTAAAGCCGCATTAATAGCCTGGGCACGGTTATCTAAAGGCATAAGCAATTCTGAGACAACCCCTTCAATTCCGGATAAAGATCCTTTTGCACGCATTACAGCTTGTACACCAGCCTGGTGTTGATATGGCTGTTTAATCATGTTTTCCACGACTTGTTTACGATTTAATAGTTGTTGGTAAACTGTATTGGATTGACGATATTCAAAAGAAACACGATTTTCTTTATTCTTGTATGTTTCTAAATTCTTGGTATGCAGATTATAATCTGCTTTCATATCCACTAAACGCTGTTGTCGGTCTTCATATTCAAAACGCGCTTCTGTAAGCATTGTACTCAACTCTTTTTGGCGCTCTTTTTTATCCGCTATTCGCAAAGCATACTTTCTTTTCTCATCTAGTTCGACTTTACGTTTTTCTAGTTTATAACTATCCTCCATAGCCTGAGTATAACGAATCTGTAATTCATTCACCTGAGCATCTAAAGAATGCATTTCTTTTCGAAGTTCATCAATTTGGATTTCATGAGCATTGATTGTTGCTTCTTTTGATGTATAGATGGTACGATTTTCAAATAATTCTTTTTCAATATCCTGAATATCTTTATGTAATGATTCAATATCTTCAACCAATACGCTAATTTCAATTTTGGATAGTTCTTCACGATACTCCATGTAAGTCTTCGCTTTTTTACTTGCTCTTTCCAATGGTCCTAACTGACGATTTAATTCATCAATAATATCCTGAAGACGATCTAAATTATCTTGTGTTCTTTCTAACTTATGTAAAGATTCTTTTTTTCGTTTTTTGTATTTTGCCACTCCAGCTGCTTCTTCAAACAAAGCACGTCTTTCTTCTGGCTTGGCATCCGCAAAGCTGGAAATGTTCCCCTGGGTAATGATAGATAAAGAATCTCTTCCTAGTCCGGTATCCATAACCAAATCATTAATATCTTTTAAACGGCAAGGTGTTTTATTTATAAAGTAGCTGGCTTCATTGGTAGAACGAACCAACTGACGTGTAATCTCAATTTCTTCAAAATTCGAATCAAAAACATGGTCCTTATTATCAAAAACAAGGGTAACCTTCGCTAAATTCACTGGTTTACGATATTCACTTCCTGAGAAAATAATATCTGACATGCTGTTACCAGAGCGAAGAGATTTTACACTCTGTTCTCCTAAAACCCAACGAATGGCATCATTGATGTTACTTTTACCACAACCGTTAGGACCAACGATTCCAGTAATATCATCATCAAATTGAATCACTGTTTTATCCGCAAAGCTTTTAAATCCTAATAGTTCAATTCTTTTTAAAAACATAGTCCACCATCCTAGCCTATCCATTATAGCAAAACCCTCAAAAAAAAGCGATAAGCTTTCAAACTTATCACTTTTCGACTTTGTCAAGGGCCTCATCTGTTTTTTCATCAATAAACTGTTGACTATATAGTTGATAATAATATCCTTTTTGAAACAACAACTCTTTATGATTCCCACTTTCTACAATTTTCCCATCTTTCATAACAAGTATGATATCTGCATCTTTTACTGTCGATAAACGATGCGCAATCACAAAGCTGGTTCTTCCTTTTGTGACAGTAGATATACAGGTTTGGATTATTTTTTCTGTTAATGTATCAACCGAGCTGGTTGCCTCATCTAAAATAAGGATTTGCGGGTTTGATAAAATCGCCCTGGCAAACGATAAAATTTGCTTCTGGCCTGTGCTTAAAAGATTTCCTCCTTCACCAACCTGGGTATCATATCCTTTTTCTAATTTAGAAATAATAGAATCACCACAAACCAAATGAACAGCTTGTTCAATTTGTTCCATTGTGGCATTTTCATTTCCATACTTTAAATTTTCCAATATAGTCCCACTAAATAGTTGTGGTGTCTGTAAAACATAACCAATATGTGAATGCAGCCATAACTGACTTCTTTGTCTGGCATCTTTTCCATCAATTAAAACCATACCAGATGTAGGTTCATAGAACCGACAAACCAAATTCACAAGTGTACTTTTACCAGCTCCAGTTTCTCCCACAATGGCCACCATCTGTCCTTGATTTACTTTTAAATTAAAATGTTCTAACACATTTTCATGTCCATCAGGATATCTAAAAGTAACATCTCTAAATTCAATATCTCCTTTAATATCTTCCCAGTTTTCTTTCTTAGGATGAAAAGTATCGCCATATTTTTCAATCACTTCTTTTGAATCTTCAACATCCGATTTCGTGTTCAATAGCTTTTCAATTCTCTCTATGTTAACTTGTGTGTTAATTAGATTCGAAATGGTCCCTACCAAATCTTGTACATAACTTCCAATCGATGTAGCATAGTTCATAAAGACAGATAAACTGCCAATGAGAATCAAACCAGATTGACTTAAATATCCACCTTTCCATAACACCAATGCCAGAGCTATGGAAGAAATAAAGACAATACTTCCATGAAACAAGGATCGATACCATACCGCTTTAATAGAAGCTAATTTCATTGCCAGAGTATCTTTTTCAAACTCTTCTTGAATCTTATCTTCAATAACCAATGATTTAATGGTTTTAGCCCCTGTAATTCCTTCATTAAAATCGCCGGTAATAATACTATTAAATTCACGAACTTTACGATTTTCTTTTGTCAAATGATTTTGAAAGTAAATTGTTACCAACACTTCAAAAGGAACCACACAAAGTAATAAGAATCCCAAAATTGGATTCAAACAAAACATGACAATAAAAATTCCTATTATATAAATAAGATCGTAAATCGCATCCATTAATCCCCAGGAAATAATCATACCAATCCGATTGGGATCGGATATCACACGTGAATGAATATAGCCAACACTATTTTGATTAAAGTAAGAAAAAGATAATGTTTGTACATGATCAAAGCAGGCTTGACGCACATCCTGATCAACAACAACTTCTGCTTTAAAGGCCGCATAACACCCAATGGCATTTAAAATTGTCTGCACCACCAACAAAGCGATAAATAAGGCAATAAACAGTGGCAATGTATCCAGTGTATTAAGACCAATAAAATGATTAATCGCATAGTTTTGAAACATAGGATAAATCGCATCAATTCCACTAACTAAAGCCATAGAGATTACTATTGATTCGATTAATCTTTTATGAGGTCTAATAAATTTTAGAATAGCGGGTATGCCGTACCATTTTAAATGGATATTTTCTTTATGATTCATACACACCATCCTTTCCTTGTTGAATATCGTAGATGGTTTTATATAATCCATCATGCGCTATCAATTCAGCGTGACATCCTCTATCTTGAATCCTTCCATCTTCTAATACTAGTATCTGGTCGGCATCCATTAATGTAGAGATACGATGGCTAATAAAAATAATGGTTTTTTTATTTTTAAAACGCATTAGATTTTCGCGTATTCTGGCATCCGTTTGTGTATCCACTGCACTTAAGGAATCATCAAAAATTAAAATAGGAGTATCCAGAGATAACGTACGTGCAATGGCAACTCTTTGTTTTTGCCCTCCTGATAAAGTGACGCCTCTTTCTCCAACATAGGTATCAAAACCCTCAGTAAATTCATCAACGGTCTTTTCCAAACAAGCATATCGTGCATAATCTTTGATGTCTTCTAGTTTCATATCCTTGCTTGTGATAGAGATATTATCGGCAATACTTCTTGAAAACAAAAATGGTTCTTGTAAGACAAAACCAATATTTTTTCGAATCCATTGTCTTTGTATGTCCACAATAGATGTATTTCCAATGGTGATACATCCTTGATCACAATCATATAATCGGGAAAGTAAATGAGCAATCGTACTTTTTCCACTTCCAGTTGAGCCCAGTATGCCAAGTGTTGTGCCAGCAGGAATCGTAAAAGAAATATCTTTTAATAATTCATCTTGACCAGGATAAGAAAAAGAAACATGAGAAAAAGTAATATCTTGGTCCATATCGACACATTTACCATGTGTGCTGTTCTCTTGGTCCGATTTCATAATTTCATATAAACGCTGAATAGAAACCCCTGTTTTGCTCATTTCACTTAAAAGTCGTCCCATAGAGCGAACAGGACGAGTCAGCATTGTCAAATAGGAAATCATCGCCAAAAGGGCTCCGACGGTAAGAGTATGATGCACACACATGACGCTTCCTAGAGCCAAGATAATTAAATATACTAAACCAGTTAATCCATCAGACATTGCCCAAAAAGAGCACATAAATTTAGCCAAATCGACCCAATGGCTCGTTACAATATTATTTTGAGTCGCAAATTTTTCTTTCTCTCTTTTTTCTTGCCCAAAGGCACGAACAACACGAATACCAGTTAAATTTTCTTGAGCGATTGTCGAAAGAGTCCCTTCGCTTTCATCGCACTTTAAAAAACCAGCTTGTATTTTTTTATGAAACCAAAAAGAATAAGCCACCATAACTGGAATACTGATAAAAGCAACCAATCCCAATTGAAAGTGAATTTGGAACATAAAAATAAAAGCCAGTATAATGGTAATCAGCATTTTAATGAGATTGACTAGCATATCGCTCAAAAACATCTTCACTTCTTCAACATCCGTTGTACATCGTTGAATAATGTCACCAGTTTGATGTTCACTATGCCATTGTACAGATACGTGTTGAATATGAGCAAATAATTGATCACGCATTCTTTTGACAAACGTTTCTCCAGCCTTAATAGTAGCCATTTGATATAAATAGTTAAAAACAACAGAAACAAATGTACAAAGAACGATTAAAAGAGCAGGAATCCATAGATGAGATTGGATATAAGATAGTCCACCTATTTTTTGAATCCAGATTATTAAATAAGAGGGAAAAGAAGAGAGTTCATTATCTAATATACCATCGACTGTATATTCAATAATTTTAGGTCGAATCATTTCCACTAAAGATGATAAAGTCGTAAAGAAAAATGCATAGACAAAATATCGTTTAGAACCCTTTAGAAATTCAGTCAACATTTCTTTTTTTGTATATTCTTTCATAAAAATCCTACTTAACCAAAGAAGCTGGTAAATCCCTCAATTTTGTTCAATAAATCATTTAAAGAAGATAAATCAATGGATTGAAGAGATTCGTTAATCGTATCGAGTGTTTCATTAATGGTTGTCATGGTTGTTAAAAATTTTGTCATAAAGACAATTGAAAATCCAATAATAAATACCGTTAATATGAATAAAAGAACCGTGATTAAACGTAAATAAAAAACTTGTTTTTCTTCCATTTCTATTCCTCCCACTCTTTTAGTGTTGTCTGTACGTCATTCAGTTTTTGTTTTGTATGATAAACAGAAAGTCCACACCATCCAACACAAATCAAAAGGTCTAAACAAATAATGCAGCATAATAGTAAAATAAATTGGAGATATCGTTTCTTTTTCATATGTTCCTATTATAGAAAATTAAGGTGTCAAAAAAAAGAGCTTTCGCTCTTTTAAAATTGAATTTTCTTTTCTGCTTTGAATGGGACAATATGTTTAATCGCATCTTCCAATGAGATTTCAACATCTCCATTGTCAATGTCAATCAACTTGTATTTCATATTTCCCATACCCAATTGGTGCATATAAGATAATTGACGTAAACCATGACGAGAGTTAATACGCTCTACTAAATCACCATTGTCTTTTTCATCCATCGTATAGACCAAATCAACCGATGCACTATCAATTGCACAGATATCTTTTGAAGCTAAAATTCCTACATTTGGCGTAACAACAGGAGCAGCCATCACACCTTCACAATCACAAGAAATAGACATATTACGAAGAACATTGACATAAGATACTTTATCACCAAAGTAATCTATAGTAGCCTTTGTACTTTCGCTAATTCTTTCCATTAATTCATCCTGATCAATTGACCAAGGATTATCAGATCCTTCTCTTTGATGAATCATTTTCTTACCAATACGACCATCAGCGCACCCAATTCCAATGTTTTTATTGGAACCACCAAATCCACCCATTTGGTGTCCTTTAAAATGCGTTAGCACAAATAAAGAATCGTAATCTGTCATAGTCTTTCCAACAGACATTTCTGTAAACCATTTCCCACCATTTACCGGTAACATTTTAGTTCCAGTTGAATCCATAATATCCACTGGGCAGAATGTCCATCCATTCACTTTTAATGTTTCTAAATGAGCTTCTGTTGTATAACGGTCACCTTCATAAAATGTATTGGTTTCTACAATGGTTCCTTCAGGAATATCATTTTTAATTAATCGTTGCACCCATGGTCTAGGAATAATATTAGGTCCTAATCTTTCTCCTGTATGCAGCTTAATAGCCACTTTCCCTGTCATGTTGTCATTGACACGCTTGTAAATTTTTTCTAATCCTTCTTCAGATAGATCACGAGTGAAGTAAACAATGGATTCTTCTCCCGTTCTTTGATTATAAGGAATATAAGTGTTTGACATAATAATTTTCCTCCTTTTTCTTATAATGTGATTTAATAGCGATAATCGAATCTATTTTCTCCCTTTTTAATAGGAACATTCTTCATATCATAATGGTCAATACGAATATAAGAATCTTTTTGAAGTCCTCGAATGCATTGATTGATTTGATCATAATCGCCTTGAATTTCGGCTAGAACGGATCCATCTTCTTCATTTTCTACCCAGCCAGTTAAGCCTAGACTATCAGCTAAATGAGCAATTGTAAAACGAAAGCCAACTCCTTGTACTCTTCCATAAAACTGATAACGTAAACGGACTGCATTTTCAGATAATACGATTTCCTTTTTTTCATTTTCATTTCTAAAAAACCACATAATTTCACCTATGTTTATTATAAAATTAAATCATAAAAAAAAGAAGTCAAATCTGACTTCTATGCACACAATGCTTGTTGAATAATATGGGTAAAGTTCCATGTTCCAAAATCATAAGAACTGATTTTATGGATTTTGTTGCCATATTCTTCTTTATAATCATCCATGATGTAGGCAATCTGGGGAGCAAAAAAGACGACATCATAATCATCAATCACACTTAATAAATTTTCTACTGGTGTAGCTGCCGTTTGAATATCCAAGTGTCTCGCCTGCAATTCTCTTTCAATCTCTTCCGCAAAATAAGCAGAAGACCATCCTGCAGAGCAGACAAATAGAATATTTTTGACTTTTGTGTCTTCAACAATTAATTCAGTTTTATGATTTAGGCTTTGATTTGTTTCATTCCACAAAAAATCAAAGAATGTCTTTAAATAGTGACTCGTATCCTTTACATTACGGATTTCAAAATGAAGGTAGAATAAGTACTGATCCTTATTTTCTTTGGAAACAGCTTGTAGTTCAACTAATCCATTTCCCACAAAAGAAACATACCCAATTTTATCTTCCATTTCAAAACAAAATACATTTTTCTTCTGTTCATTACCATATGGAAATGATTGAATCCAATGATAAAAGAAATTTTCCAAAACAGATGATTTTTCCAGGCTCATCTCAATCATCCTTCCCTATATTTTCTTACTACAACGATAATTTAAGGGATAGAAACTGTCTTGTCAAAGAAAAAATCAACTATTTTCAACAATGTATTTTTCATGAAATTTTGAAAGCTTTTTCACAATTTTTTCGCATTTCAATCAATTTTTTATGATTCTTTTGAACCATCCCAATACTTTCAAATCCAAGATGAGAATATAGTGAATAGGCTACTTTGTTTTCTTGATAAACAGCTAAGGTAATTTGTTTGACAGAAAGAGAAGATAAATAATTCATCATCATGATCATCATCTCTTTTCCAAAACCTTGATTTCTTTTAGATTTAGAAACAAGTACATACGATAGACGTACCCTTTCAGGATTTAAAAAAGTAACACAGATTTGACCAATTCTTTCTCCATTATGAATAAATACAAAGGGATATAGGTTATGTTCATAATAATATCGATCCAGTATATCGCCGCTGATTGGGTATTGTCCAAAAGTGTTGGAACACCAAAGCTGATATTCATCTTCATTTTCTATCCAGGATACGATTACATCGCCATCCTGTCTACTGTACATTTTCATTTCCATAATACTCACCTAAAAGGGCCAATCGGATTCATAAACCAATTGAACTTCTATATTTTCTTCTATTGTAAGAATCGCGTAACTGCACTCACTACCATCCCGATTGTGTTGAAGAGATCCTGGATTAATCAGTAAAATACCTTCTACTTCATCTATACTGGGTACATGTGTATGGCCATAACACACAATATCACAATCATTCTGTTTGGCATAAAATGCCAAATCCTGTTTGCGCGTATGAGAAAAGAACTGATCTCCATGAATAACTAGAATCTTATGATTTTCCAACTCAATTTCTAGCTTTTCCTCACAATACCAAAGCCAGTCGTTGTTTCCTTCTACACATTCCCAGGGTTCATAGTAAATTGGATCATCTTCTAGATCACCACAAAAAAGAAAATAAGAGGCGTCCTGGTAATAATAAGGAATTAAATCCAATATACTGTTTCTTCCATGAGAATCACTCGCAATAATAATTTTCATCATCTTTTCTAATTCATTGGATACAAACTCAATTGTACTTTTTGTTTCTGTTGATCAATATTGGAAACCCAGACATGGACAATATCACCAACCGATACCACTTCACTTGGATGCGATATTTTTTGTTTGGACATTTTCGAAATATGCACTAAGCCATCTTCATGTAAACCAATGTCAACAAAAGCACCAAAGTCTACAACATTACGTACTGTTCCTTCCAGTTCTTGTCCAATACGCAAATCCTTAATATCCAAAATATCTGATTTTAATAAAGGTGCATCGTATTTATCACGATAATCTCTTAATGGTTCTTGTAAAGCATCGACAATATCTTTTAGTGTGTATTCATCTGTTTTTAATTCTGAAGCCAAAGACGGAATATCTACATCAAATTTTTCTCCTAACTTTGTGACATTGTATTTTTTTAGAATCGCATTGGCAATCTTATAACTTTCTGGATGAATTCCTGTAGCATCCAAAGGATTCAGACCATCCCGAATACGCAAGAACCCTGCACTTTGTTCAAATGCTTTTGGTCCTAGTTTTTTCACATTTTTAATTTGTGAACGTGATGTAAATAAACCAACTTCATTACGATAATTTACGATTTCATTAGCTGTTGTTTTATTTAAGCCAGATACGCGCATCAACAAAGCAGGTGAAGCGGTATTGATATCTACACCAACACGGTTTACCGATTTCACAACCACAAAATCTAATTTTTCAGCCAATTGTTTTTGAGGTAGGTCATGCTGATATTGACCAACGCCAATACTTTGAGGATCTATTTTAATCAATTCAGATAGAGGATCCAATACCCTTCGAGCAATCGATACAGCACTTCTTTCCTCTACTTGTAAATCCGGGAATTCTTTTCTAGCTTCTTCTTGCGCACTATAAACAGAAGCACCGGCTTCCGAAACAATTGTGTATTCACATGATAAATGATTTTCACGAATCACTTTTGCGACTAATTCTTCACTTTCTCTAGAAGCCGTTCCATTTCCAATGGCAATGATTTCAATCTTAAATTTATTGATTAATTGAACCAACGTCTTTTCCGCTTCCTTCTTTTTATTTTGTGGAGCATGTGGATAAATTTTATCTACTTGCAGTAATTTTCCTGTTTTATCCAAAGTTGCCAGTTTACATCCATGTGCATAACCAGGATCAAATCCTAATATTGTCCTTCCTTTTAATGGCGCCTGCAACAATAGTTTTTCTAAGTTCATAGAAAAGACTTCAATAGACTGTTGTTGCGCTTTTGTTGTCAGGTCATTGCGAATTTCTCTTTCAACGCTTGGAAACAATAGTCTTTTACAACCATCTTCCACAGCACTTTGAAGAATGTTAATGACTGGTGTTTGACGATCATGAGTAATCCCACGCAAAGCATAACGAACACTGTTGTCTTCGTTAAAATCAAAAGACACAGTAATAACTTTTTCTTTCTCTGCACGATTAATGGCCATAATTTGATGATTTGCGATGTATTTTACGGGCTTTGAAAAATCATAGTATAGCTTATAGACAAATTTCGTATCATTGTGGTCTTTTTTTGCCTTTGTGCTTAAACGACCATAGTTTTCAATAGATGCCTTAACATTCCATCTTAATTTGGCATTATCGCTTACTCTTTCCGCAATAATATCTTTCGCTCCCTGCAAAGCATCCTTTACAGTAGGTACTTCTTCATTAATATATTGTTTCAACTTATCTTCATCAAAATAACGAGGACATGAATAAATATAATCCGCTAATGGTTCCAAACCTTTGCGTATCGCCTCCGTTGCTCTTGTCTTTTTCTTTTCCTGATAAGGACGATAGATATCGTCTACTTGTGAAATTTTAGTACAATTCTCTATTTCTTTTTTGATTTCATCCGTTAATTTTCCTTTGGTCTCAATTAAACGGCATACATCTTCTTTCCGTTTTGAAAGATTCACCTGATACTGATACTCTTCTTGAATGTACTGAATTTGTTCTTCATCTAATGCACCCGTTTGTTCTTTACGATAACGAGCAATAAAAGGAACCGTAGCCCCTTCTTCTAACATCTTTAATGTGTTTTCCACCTGCGTTATTTGAATTTTTAATTCCTTGGCAATGGGTTGTAGTAATTGTTCCATAAATCATCCTCTTTTTAACCATTCCATTCTATCACAAAAAAAGTGCAAATCGTTAGACTTGCACTAGATTGTAAATTCATCGGATAGAATAGGTTGATACATTCCATCATCACGCTCTTCAAATTCACGAATAATTTTATTTAATACCATTGGTTTTGTGTATAAGTCATAGGCTGAACCAGCAATTACCTTGGCAGCATATAGAGCCCCTTTTTCGCCAATTGTTGTACCCGCACTAGCAGAAGATTGCCATGTATGTGGTGAACAACCAATAGGCCAACATGCAGTTGTAAATAAACCTGTTGGCATAATATAGCTGACATCTCCTGTATCCGAAGAAGCGGTCATCATAGATTTCTTCCACAGTTCACGATCTCCAACTCCCATAAACATGGCACAATCATTTTGCCCATACAAGTTTTGTGAACGCATCACAATGGTAGAATCCACTGTATCTTGTAGATCCTGAGCAAATTTCAACTCTTCTTCTGTATACTTAGGACCATCCGCTTCAATTAAGTTTGCGTAGCTTAAGTCGCCAAACGCTGTATTTTCTTGAAATTCACAACATCCAAAACCGTGTTCAACTTCTACTTCTGTCTCCGTCATCATGGCCGCTCCCTTAGCGACTAATTCAACTCTTCGAGCTGTGTCTTTGACATCCGCAATGTGAGGAGCACGAACAAAATACCACGCACTGGCTTTGTCAGGGACTATGTTAGGAGCAAATCCTCCACTATCTGTTGAATAATGAATACGCGTTTTATCAACAACATGCTCTCTTAAGTAATTGCATCCAACGCTCATCAATTCCACAGCATCCAAAGCGCTTCTTCCTCTTTCAGGGGCAAAAGCTGCATGACTTGTCTTTCCTTTAAAGAAGAACTTCATTGCGGTATTGGCTAAATAGGCTCCATCATGAGCAACATTGTAGTCCATAGGATGCCAGCTTAAAGCTAAATCACATCCTTCAAACATTCCTTCCGCAATCATTTTGACTTTCCCCATCAACAATTCTTCTTCTGGACATCCGTAAAAGCGAACTGTTCCAGAAACAGCATTCTTTTCTAAAAATCGTTTGATTGCGATGGCACCCACTGCAGCAGCAGATCCTAATAAGTTATGCCCACATCCATGACCACAACCACCTTCAACAATCGGTTGTTTATAAGGTACTTTTTCCTGGGATAAATTGGCCAGAGCATCATATTCACCCAATATGGCGATAACGGGATGCCCATGTCCATATTCAGCATAAAAAGCAGTTGGAAGGCATTTAGAATCAGTAATTGTGAAGCCTTCTTCTATTAATACATTTCGATAATAGTCAGCCGATTCTTTTTCTTGCCCGCTTAATTCTGGATGAGACCAGATATGGCGAGAAATTGATTGAAGTTTTTCCTCTAATCCCTGAACTTCATCGTAGATATTTTGTTTAATCATTCTTATTTTCCTTTTCCATAAGTCAACATTGCGACGATAATTGATAAGAATACACTTGTCAAAATTCCTAAATAGTTACTTGCTCCTGGAAGCCAAGAGAAGATACCTAAATTTAAGCCTACATTAATCAAAAAAGCGAAAACCAAAATTCCTAATGTATGTAGTTTTTTAGTCATTCCAAATTGTACCAACAAAGCACCAAATAAAGCAGGTAATAAGTAATTTAAAGCTGTTGTTACAGATTCTGGCAAACGTGCTAGAATTGAGCTTCCTAAAATAACACCAATTGTTAATACAGACACATTAATAATGATTGATACTGCCATACCAATTGTGGCAATGATAGATCCTTTTTCACTACCAGGTTCAACATCAGCAGCCACTTGTGCCATAGATGCACATGGGACACGCATATTGGAAATGTTTCCTGAAAGGAATGCCATGTATGTTCCAACAGGTCCTAATACAGAGAAATAAGAAATAGGTTCTACAAACCATAGCACCCCAAAACTGCTGGCTCCAGCAATAAATGCTGTTAATAAAGCAGCTGGTTTTGGTAAAATGCCATAAACAACCGCTAAAACCAAACAGGGTACAAAGGCAATTAATACACCAATTGTTCCCGTAATTTTTCCAATACGGTTCATTTTAGGCATATAATCTTTTTCAAAGAAATCTTTATTATCCATATTCTTATCCCTCCTATACTAATGCGGCAATAATCATTGCCAAGACAATCGCAATTGTTAAATTCCATTCTTTTAAAGGTTTAACCTTTTCAGATATCTTCATCATAATAAACATGATGACACCACCTAAAACACAAGCCAAAGCATGCTTGCTTCCAACAAATGACATTGTGGAAAAATCAATTACTTTTACTAAATGTTGAGCAGACATAGCAGAGAAAACACCAATAACAGCAGCTGTTGAAATACTAATTAATTTCTTTGCATCACCACCAGATAATTTTGTTTGAATTTTATCCATACGGCTAGCGGAGAATGTAGCGAAGATTACCCATCCAACAGAACATAAAACCATTGTCCATAAAGCCATTCCCAATGCTTCCAATGTCAAAGTATCCGTTCCTAACGTTACACCAACAACATTCGTTCCAATTCCTGCCGCTATGGCTTCAAACATTACCGAACCTATCATTGATAAACGCATCCAGGCAATAGGACCACCTACAGTAATCAACAGTGACAACATTCCACTTAAAATCACAATACTTGGCCCAATAGAAGTAATCGCACTACTCTTAACGGCTTTCTTCATCTGATCTTTCGTTAATCCTACTTTTTCACCAGAATCATATGCATTTTTCAAAAACAATACAGCCTGCACAATAACGACAGAAACTGCGATTCCACAAGCTATCCACATTGGAAAGCTATTCGCAATTGACATTGCATCCATTTTAATTTCCTCCCTCTTTTTGAATATGAAAAAAGTGTACCCACTTGGATACACTAGACTTATTCTCTGTCCTTTTGCCTGAGAGATTCGCATCATTGCGTTGCCCCTTCGGCCTCCAAATGGATGTCTCCAGAGTGCAATCCATTATCAGTCATCCTGATAATTTCATCTTGCACATATTCAAAATTTATAGGTGCATAATATCAACAAATCAGAAATATATCAAGTTTTTTTGTTCACATTTAATACAAATTTGTTTAAATTTTATGAACAAAAAGTTTTTGTAGAATAAGAAAATACATTATCTACTTTTATGATTCTTATTTTTTCATTAAATTTCATTAAAATCCATATCCATCCCTACAGTATAGGAA
>R14__coassemble_499_pt1 | contig 26870 bp, 21 predicted proteins | sample R14__metabat2_low_PE_009 | metagenome-assembled genome bin R14 | reverse complement strand
CTCCCGCTCCTCGCGAGCGCTCATTTATATTACCAAATACCTCCATTCGAGTCAACACTTTTTTTGAAAATTTTTTTCATAGTTCAAAACCCCTTATTTCATCGGCTTTTCCCTCATTTTTTAGTGAATTTTTATGTTGCAAATTTAATATCTTTTACAACAAATTTTTAACCATAGTTATTATTTTTTTGAACTACAACTTCAATGACAAAAAGAAGGAAAAGACATAATATTTATGTAAGATTGGCATAAGATTCAGGTCATATTTTAAATTTCTTCAACTTTTTTGCATTTTTTTCTGACAAAATCATTTTTTTTACGAAATTTATAATGGATGGTTAAAAAAAACATCCTTGGCAAATAAAGGAGGAAATAGAATATGCCTGCAATTAATCGAAAGTTCAAAGATACATTGTTTAGGATGCTGTTTGTTGATAAGAACAACCTTCTATCCCTTTACAATGCTCTGAACAAATCTCACTATACAGATATCAATCTGTTAGAGATCAACACTATTGAGAATGTCATCTATATATCCTATAAGAATGACCTCTCGTTTCTGATCTATGATGAACTCTGGGTCGTTGAACATCAAAGTACTGTCAATCCCAATATGCCTCTTCGTTCCCTTTTCTACTTTTCCCGTCTGTATGAAAAAATCGTAGATACAGGTTCGAAGTCTATTTATGGAAAAGATTTAATTAAAATCCCTACACCACATTCTATTGTGTTGTATAATGGATATGACATAAAACCTGATAAAGAAATTCTAAAGTTATCTGATTCCTTCATCAACGAAGACAATTCAGGAAACTTTGAATGGACAACAACGGTCTATAATATCAATAAAGGGAACAACAGCGATTTATTGGATACATGTCATATATTGGATGAATATTCATTCTTTGTAGATAAAGTCAAACAAAACAGAAAGATATATCCAACTGACAAAGAAGCGATTGAAAAAGCAATCGATGAATGTATCAAAAAAGGAATACTGGCAGATTTTCTAAGAAAACACAGAGCGGAGGTGTTAGATGTGTGTCTAACAGAATTTGATCAAGAAAAATACGATAATACGGTAAGAGAAGAGGGATTTAAAAAAGGAAGAGAAGAAGGACGTGAAGAAGGTGAATCTAACAAAGAAAAAGAAATGATACTTGCGATGTATGAAGATGGTGATTCTATTGAAAAGATTGCTCGTATCGCAAAATGCACTACTGACTATGTCCAACAAATCATAGACAACAACAAATAATCTATTAGGATCTATTCACTTGAATAGATCCTTTTTAGCATTCAAACAATCTAAGCCTAAAAGATACTTTGCAATAAATTTCAGCAATCCAATCCATTTATTATGTAGATAAATAATCAATTAAAGAATCCTATTGAAAGGTTCCATGAATTTCGAAACATAAAAAATCCATCTCCCCTTTACGGGGAGATGGATAGACATCTTCACTTTTAGTAATTAGATATTTTTAGTGATTATTTAGCTGTAAAAGTAGCTACATTATTAGTTGAATCATAACCTACTGTCCATCCAGTTGTAGAAGCCTCTACAGTCGTGACACCACCGATATCTTTTCCCGCATCACTTTGCCAACCAGATTGAGTTTGTTTAGCTGTTACTTCTATTGGAGTTACAGTTCCTTCGTTTTCAAGAGCTTCAACCATAACTTCTGCATAAGCTGCACGTAGGTTAGCTGCATCTGTTGCTTCTCTTGATTTTTCAAGTTGTGAAGTGAATACTGGGATTGAAATCGCAACTAATACGGCAATGATTGCTACTACGATCAATAATTCAGCTAATGTGAAACCTTTCTTGTTTGTTCTAATTTTTTCTAACATAATCAATTCTCCTTTCCTATCCATCATTTTTTTTGATTGATATGTTTTCTTTATTTCTGATTCCATTATAGCTATGAATTCATAAAAAAAACGTTTTTTGTATTTTTAACGTTTTTTTTGTTGAAATTGTGATAGAGTTGTTATTTTTTGCTATTTTTTGTTGAATTTGGCATATAAAAAGCGACTTATTGTCGCTTAATACGTTTCATCTGTTGATGTTGTATCCTGTGCAATGGCACTATCTTCTGGTAAAGCTGCATCTGCTTTTCCATCCACCATTGTTTCAAAGAATGTGGCATTGGCGGATACGGAATAAGTTCCATTGGTATTAGACATACTGCAATCATTAATCAGGCATCGATATTCAGAATTGGCAATCTTTTTCATAATGGATTGTACCGTATCGTAACTTGTCGTTTTAAATGAGAAGTAGAAGTTTCTACGAATTTGATTTCCTTGTCTTGTAACATCATTAAAGGAAATGTTGTATTCACTTGCAGAAGCAAAGATATCATTTAATAAAGCGGTTTCCTTCTTTGTTCCATTATAAGACAACATATAAGTTGCATTACTTCCATCTAGTTCTTCTTCCATCTCAGCTAAACTATCCAGTTTGGTATTCACTACTTGAAGTTCTGTCTCTAAAACTTCCTTTTGTGAATTGGCAGAAGCAATACCAGAATTTACGGGTTCAAAAACTAAAAAATAATAGACTAAACCAAGGGCGACAACAGAAAGAACTAAAATAATAATCTTTTCTACAAATGTAAAATCACGACTAAGAATTTTCATTGTCATCCCCTCCTTTTTCTAAGTAAATGGTAAGCGTGGCATCTGTACTGTTGCTTTTTGAAGCCGTTTGTACAGAGCAATAAGATACAATGCTCTTTTCTTCTAATTTGCTTGCTAGATTGTTCACAGCAGACAAAGAAGCACCAGATAATTCTAGAGATAACTCATTGCCATTTAAATTCCATTTTGTTACGGAAGCCGTTGGCATGACATCATTCTTAATTAAATCCATAATGGCACCGCGATCTACTAATTCCAATTCATCGACTGTCATACCAGAATAGCTGTAGTGTGCATACTCGCTTGAAATTTCTTCATAGGATTCAATTTTTTCATAGGCAGCATCCACTTGGGATTGAATACTTGCCACTTCACTTTGTGCTTTAGATAACGCCATTAAACGGTCCACAACTAAGAATTTAGAAAATAAAATCGCAACAATAATAATCAGAACAATTCCAATTGTGGCATATTTAGGATTAATCTCTTCTTGTCCAACGGTCACAAAGTTAATGCTTCTTTTGGTTGGAATAGAAGATGTTTTGACAACTTTTTTCTTAACAGGAAGTTTTAAATTCATATTCTTTATACCTCCTATTCTAATGCGATTCCAATGGCCTGAATATTAAAGGCATTGGCATCGGCTTGTAAATGAGAAACATCATGAACATTTAGATCCACTCTTTGGGTAATGATTTTTACTAAGTTTTCAATCATTGAACCACCACCACACAAATAGATATCATTTAATTGACTTTCTGGATTATTAAAACGATAGAAATTTAAAGCACGTGTTAATTCCACCGTAATGTTTTCAAAAGCTGAAGTACATACTTCACTGTTTTGGCAGTCTTCATAATTATTGACAAAATATGTATGTGCTAAGTGTACATCCACATTGAAATGATCGGCTAATAAGGCATCCATATCTTTCATACCAATTTCAACCTTACGAGTAACACTGTAAGCATCCCCAGTAAAAATATGAATACGAATGGATTCATAACCAATATCAACGAAACAATATTCTTGTTTGTCATCCAATTGATGAATAAGACCGGTATAAGCAGATACATAAGGAGCTAAACGTGATAAGCTTAATCCTGCTTTTCGAACCATCGCTTTATATTCCTCAATTAAATGCGATGGACAAGCTGAAGCAAGAATTTCCATCGTCTTGTTGTCACCTTCTTGTTCTTTGATTTGTTCTGGTGTGGAAATCATCGCAAAATCATAGACATAATCTTTTAGTTCCTCTGTGATATAGTCTTTGAATTCAAAAGGAATGTTGTATAATAACTGTTCTTGTGTCATAACGGGCATTGTCATGGTTCGTACAAAGACATTATCTCCATTTAATACAATAGAGGCTTTATTCACATTCATATTATTTTCTTTTAAAGCATTTTTTATTAATTCGCCAACCGTTTCAATCGAAACAATTCGACCATCCTGTACTAACTTATCAGGAAGATCTATTTCCACATTAGAAAGTAAATGACTTCCTTCCATTAATACCAGTTTCATCCGATTGGTTCCTATATCGATTCCCAATACTTTTTTACTTGCCATAATACAACACACTCCTTACATCAAACTAACATACCAGTCAATTAATGGTTGCCCATATAATAGAACAAACCATAGTGCTAATGAAATAGCTGGTCCAAAGGGAAAATGCATTTCTTCATCTTTTTTAGAGACAAAAGATAAGATGATTCCAATCAAACAAGCTATAAATAATCCAAACAATCCACCGACTATTCCAAGATACAATCCCATTACGGCAATGAGTTTAATATCTCCTCCACCCATGCTTTCTTTATGCAAAAAGTGATCCATAATCAAGGATAAAACCAATACTCCGAATCCATACACAAAGAAGGATACAACATGAGAAATTAAATTCTCATTTAAAAATGGTGCTGTCACAACCCATGTGATAATAGGTAGAATGATACAACTGTCTGGTATTTCAAAAATATCTAAATCCACTAAGGATAAAGTAAACAAACAACACAATAAGATATAATTTCGAACAAATTCTAAAGTTAAGTCAAATTTCAATAAACACAATACACTCATTGTTGCCATAAACAATTCCGTTAAAGGATACCGAATGGATATAGGCTCTTTACAGTATCGACATTTCCCTTTAGAAAATACCCAGCTAAAGATAGGAATTAAATCCAAAGGGCCTAATACGTGGTTACATTTAGGACAATGACTTCTCCCTTTTAGAAAGGATTGACCATGAGCAATTCGATAGGCTACACAATTTAGAAAGGAGCCTAAAACAGAACCAATCACTATCGCTAAAAAGATGCAGTAAACAAAGATTCCTGTACTTAAGTGTATTGACATAAAAACTTCCCCTTACATAGCGGCATACATTTGGAACATAGCCATATAAATAGCCACAACAATAAATCCAGCGACACCTGCCATAACGACAAGAATGGTTGGTTCTAACTTCTTTAAGGCTGAATCAATGGCCATTTCTAATTCTGCATCATAATATTTGGCAATGGTATCCAGTGTTTGTTCCATTTCACCTGTTTCTTCTCCAACAGCCACCATATCCACTAGAATATCTGGCAAACAACCTGATTCCTGCATACAGTACGCTAATTGTTTTCCTTCTTCGACTTTTCCTGCCATTTTTCCTACTTCATGACCAATATAATAGTTATCAAAAATTTTGGCAGTAATGGATATCGCATTGTTCAAAGGTAAACCAGAAGCCATTAAAATAGACATATTATTCGCAAACTGACTGGCAGCATTTAAAGACGCAATATTTCCTAATACAGGTAGTTTTAACTGCACTTTTGCCATATTTAAGCGACCATCTTCGGTATTGGTATAGAACTTATAGGCCAATATCGCTAAAACAACAATTAAAATCATGACTAAGTAAAATTTCGCAAAGAAATTCGAAATTCCAATCAGCATACGTGTAATTAGAGGCAACTCGGCTCCATAGCTATCAAAGATAGAAGTAAATGTTGGAACAACTTTAACCATTAAAACAATCACGACGACAATGGCAATCACTAATACAAAAGCAGGATAAGTTAAAGCACTTTTTACCTTCCCTCTCATTTTTACTTGTTTATCAAAATGTTGATACATGGATTCAAAAGAACGAGCTAAATTTCCAGATTGCTCTCCTGCATAAAGCGTTTCTACAAAAGTGGGAGGTAATAAATCTTTCCCTCTTTCTTCAAAAGCAGCCGAAACAGAGCGCCCTTCTTCTACATCTGCAGCTACCTTGGTCAACATTTTCTTTAATTTTTTATCGGTTGTCTTATCGGCAATCAGATGCACAGTCCGTGAAATAGGAACACCCGATGAAAGAATAATCGAAAATTGGGAGCACATCACTGTAAAAGCCTTATTATTTAACCTATTCCCACCAATTTCCTGGTTTAAGAATCCTTCTTTTTTCTCATCCACTCGTGTCAAATTCAAAATGATATCACAATTTTGTTTAATTCTTGTAGCGGCATCGGTTTCATTGAAGGCTTCTACTACACCATTTACCTTTTGCCCGTCTTTTGATACGGCACTGTATTTATAGGTTTCCATACTTCACTCCAAAAGAACTATAATGCGTTCTTTTTTACATAATTTTTATCTTTGGCATATGATATTGCCTCATCACGGCAAATCATATTGCTTCGAACTAATTTAACTAAAGCCTGATCCATTGTTTGTCCACCAATGGCAGCACTAGTGGCAATGGCATTGGCAATCTGTGGGGTATTTCCAGAACGAATCAAGTTACGAATCGCATCGGTCACAATCATTAATTCACAGGCAAGAATTCTTCCTCCTGTTTTCTTTTTAACTAATCGCTGGGTAATAACAGCTGCTAAAACCATTGATAACTGTAAACGAATCTGGTTCTGCATACCTTCCGGGAATACTTGAACCATTCTGTCAATGGAATCAGAAGCACTACCTGTATGCAACGTTCCAAAGACCAAGTGTCCTGTTTCGGCTGCTGTAATGGCTGTTTCAATGGTATCTCGATCACGCATTTCGCCAATTAAAATCACATCTGGATCTTCTCGCAAAGAAGCTTTTAATCCACTCGAGAAACTCTTTGTATCTCTTCCTATTTCTCTTTGGTTAATCGCGCATAAATCGGGTTGATAAATGTATTCGATTGGATCTTCTAAGGTAACAATATGGGCTTTTCGATGATGATTAATATAATCCAGTAAAGCAGCCAATGTTGTTGATTTACCAGAACCAGTTTCACCTGTTACCAAAACGATACCGGAATGCATATTCGGTAAATCCAGAACAGCCGGAGGTAAACCTAAAGTTGTCAAATCTGGAATGTATTCATGCAACAAACGTAAGGCTATGGAAGGAGAACCTTGTTGTTTAAAGATATGAATACGACAACGATTATTCGCAAAGGTATTCGATAAATCCAATTCGCCTTCTTGTTCTAATTCATCATATCGCCCTTGTGCTAATTCTTTGGCATAGGCAATACAGTCATCTTTATATAATGTGTCTTCTGCCATATTTTCCAATTCGCCATCGACTCTATATTTAATGGGCAATCCACAAATAAAATGGATATCACTGGCCTGTTTTTGTTGGGCCATTCTTACTAGTTCATCAATTGTTTTCATAACTATTCCTCATTGATAACACGTAAAACTTCATCGGATGTTGTGATGCCTTCTTCCACTAAACGTAAAGCATTGTCATGAAGGGATACGAAATCTGTTGTTTTTAAATAGTCTTCTATGTCTGTTCTTTGTGCTCCTTTGGTAATCATAGAACGAATGTTACGATCAACAGGAAGCATTTCAAAGACCGCAATACGTCCACGGTATCCAGTATTGAAACAATGTGGACATCCTTTTCCTTTATAGAAGACTTTCTTTACATTTGCTGGTAAATTTAAATCCATCAATTCATTGGCATCGGGTTCATACTGTTGGCGGCAATGTGGACAAATACGACGAACTAAGCGTTGTGAAATCACCCCTTTTAAAGCCGAAGCTGTCAAATAAGGTTCTACACCGATATCATTTAAACGCTCGATTGTTCCAACGGCATCATTGGTATGAATTGTTGATAATACAACATGCCCTGTAATGGCAGCACGCATGGCAATATCCGCGGTTTGACCATCACGAATTTCTCCTACCGCAATAATATCTGGGTCCTGACGTAAAATAGAACGTAGACCAGAGGCAAATGTTAAGCCGGTTTTTTCATTGATTTGAACCTGGTTTACTCCATCAATATTGTATTCAACGGGGTCTTCTAATGTAACCATGTTCACTTCTTCGGTATTTAATTCTCCAATCATTGTATACATGGTGCTTGATTTACCAGAACCAGTTGGTCCAACAATTAAAACAACACCACTATGGCAATGAATCATCTTATTATATTTATCTAAATCTGAACCAGATAAACCAATTTTTTCCTTTGTCAGGATATTTCCTGTTTTATCTAATAAACGAGCCACCACTTTTTCACCATATACAGTTGGTAATGTGGAAATACGTAAATCGATATCTTTATCTTTTATGCGTACATTAAAACGTCCATCTTGTGGGATACGACGCTCCGCAATGTTCAAACCACTCATAATTTTAATACGAGATACAACGGAACCCTCTAAGTTTTTAGGAACAGATAAAATGTAGTGCATAATTCCGTCAATACGCATACGTACGCGCAATTCAGTTTCACAAGGTTCTAGGTGAATATCACTGGCTCTTTCATTCACAGCCCTTTCAATAATTGAGTTAACTAAACGAATGGTAGGAGCGCTGTCTACTGCATCTTGTCCTAAGACATTTGTCACAAAAGCAGAATTTTGAATTTCATCTGTGCCACTGACTTCTTTTTTCATATCTTCAATGGCTTTGGCTGCTCCTTCGTTTCCATATAAAACCTGCACAGCATAGTCCATAGATGAAGAGGTTGTCACCATTGGAATGACTTTCTTTTTAGAGGCTTTTCGTACTTCTTCAATGGCATAGAAGTTAAGAGGATCGACCATCGCTAAATAGATATCCCCTTTATCTACTTTTACAGGGACAACGCGATATTTCTTTGCGATTGTTTGTGGTACATAAGCTGCCAATTCAATTGGGATTTCCGTTTTTGTCAAATCAATGTAGTCAATTCCCAACTGCATTTGCAGAGCTTCAATTAATTGATCTTCAGTAATGATTCCATTATTAATTAAGACCGTTCCTAAACGATCTTTCGTTCCTTTTTGTAGTTGTAAACCTTGTTGAAGTTGTTCTTCTGTAATGGTTCCTGTTGCGATTAACAGTTCTCCTAATCGTCTATATACCATATTCAACACCTCGCAATACGTCATTTATAATTATAAGCCATCCTTTCAAGATTGAAAAGAGTTGACAAAATCGGTTCCAAATTTGTTGAAAACAAACATAAAAAAATTGAACTATAAGTTCAATGACAAGCAACATTATTCTTCCTATAATAGATGTGGACAACCCATATTCTTGTAAATATGAAGTGGTAGGTGGTTATTCCGATAAAGCGGTTTAGTTTATCGGAGCTTAATTTCCTTTTTTAAGGAGGGGATGGCATGACAGATTTCGAAATCTTAATGCTTGTCTTTACTGTAATTGGATTACTGATAACAGTACAGATATCATCTAAAAAAGAAAAATAACTACCTCACTCTTTCACAATTGGTAGTTATTTACTAATTAAAGAAGAATAACCACATCCTGGTTGTCCTTTTCTATTTCCATTATATCAATTTCTTTTATGACATCAATATAAAAAAATCATTACCGTAACTATTATAACGTTTGTAATCTTCTTTGTCATTGAACTACAAGTTCAATTCCTATGAGCTAAAAAAAGAAGAACGATTTGTTCTTCTTACTTAATTTCACTATGGTATTCTTGTAAAGACTTAACCGCATGTTTACCATGACGTTCCATCTCAACAATTCCTTGTAGGCTTGCTTTGGCAGCTGCCATATTCGTCATATAAGGAATGCGCATCTTGATAGCGGCTTTACGGATATAACTATCATCATGAGCCGATTGTTTACCACTTGGTGTATTAATAACCATGCAGATATCTCCATTAGTAATGATATCTTCAATGTTTGGTCTTCCTTCATACATCTTATTGACTCTTTCAACAGGAATGTTGTGCTCTTTGATCATATCATAAGTACCACCTGTCGCAATTAAATCAAATCCAGCATCATAATAACCTTGTGCCAATGCAACTAATTCTGGTTTATCACGATCATTTACCGAAATTAATACTTTTCCTTCTGTAGGAAGAAGTGTTTGCGTTGCTTCTTGGGCTTTAAAGTATCCTGTTCCAAAAGATGTTCCAAGTCCTAATACTTCTCCAGTTGAACGCATTTCTGGTCCAAGAATAGGGTCAACTTCAGGGAACATGTTGAATGGGAAGACAGCTTCCTTAACACCAACATGAGGAATCACTTTTTCCTTTAAGCTAGGTACAGGAGAAGATCTTCCTGTTAATGGGCAAGTAATAATTTCTGTAGCAATCTTAACCATATTAATATCGCATACTTTCGATACTAGAGGAACTGTACGGCTTGCTCTTGGATTTGCTTCTAATACATAGACTTTATCATCCGCAATCGCATACTGCATATTCATTAATCCACGAACATTCATTTCGCGAGCGATTTTCTTTGTGTATTCCTTAATGGATTTTAAATGACGTTGAGGAATATTTAAACTAGGAAGCATACAAGCAGAATCTCCTGAGTGAATACCCGCTAATTCAATGTGTTCCATAACAGCTGGAACAAAGACATTTTCTCCATCACTGATCGCATCGGCTTCGCATTCTGTTGCATTGCTTAAGAAGCAATCAATCAAAATAGGACGATCTGGTGTGACTCCAATGGCAGCAGCCATATATTCTTTTAACTGGTCATCATCATAGACAACTTCCATTCCACGTCCACCTAATACAAAGCTAGGACGTACCATTAGAGGATAGCCAATTCGTTTTGAGATTGCCAAAGCATCTTCTACAGTAACGGCCATTCCAGATTCTGGCATAGGAATTCCTAATTTTTCCATCATACTATTGAACAAGTCTCTATCTTCAGCCATATCAATGGTTTCTGGTGTTGTTCCTAAAATATTGACACCATTTTTCTTTAAATCATTGGCTAAATTTAGAGGTGTTTGTCCACCAAATTGAGCAATAACACCCACTGGTTTTTCTTTTTCATGAATACTTAATACATCTTCTAATGTTAGTGGTTCAAAATATAATTTATCAGATGTGTCATAGTCTGTAGATACAGTCTCTGGGTTACAGTTTACAATAATGGTTTCAAATCCTAATGCTTTTAAAGCAAGTGAGGCATGAACACAACAGTAGTCAAATTCAATACCTTGTCCAATACGGTTTGGACCACCACCAAGAATCATGACTTTTTTACGATCGCTTACTTTGTCATTATCGCCTTGAATGTAACTAGAATAGTAATAAGCGCTGTCCTTTGTACCAGATACATGAACGGGTTGCCATGATTGAGTAATGCCATTATCCAATCTTTCTTGACGAATAGAAGCTTCTTCCTTACCTAAAATCATAGATAAGTATTTATCAGAGAAACCATCTTGTTTTGCTTGTTTCAAAACATTAGCTGGAAGTTCTTTTCCTTTATATGCTTTTAAAGCTTCTTCCTCTTCAACCAACTCTTTCATTTGTTCGATGAAATAGTGTTTGATTTTTGTCAAGTTATATAATTCATCAACCGTTGCCCCTTTTCTTAAAGCTTCATACATGATGAATTGTCTTTCAGAAGTAGGAACTGTCAATTTTTGAAGTAACTCTTCTTTAGAAAGCCCATTAAAGTTTTTGGCATATCCTAAACCATATCTTCCTGTTTCTAAAGAACGAATGGCTTTTTGGAAAGCTTCTTTATAAGTTGCACCGATGGACATAACTTCTCCAACGGCTCTCATTTGTGTTCCTAATTCATCTTTAGAACCTTTGAATTTTTCAAATGCCCAGCGTGCAAATTTGATAACGATATAATCACCATCTGGAACATATTTATCCAATGTTCCATATTTACCACATTCAATTTCATCAAGCGTTAATCCAGCTGCCAACATTGCAGAGATTAATGCGATTGGAAATCCAGTTGCTTTTGAAGCTAATGCCGAAGAACGAGATGTTCTTGGATTAATCTCAATAACAACAATTCGATCAGATACTGGATCGTGAGCAAATTGTACATTGGTTCCACCAATGACACCTACACCTTCTACAATTCTAAAGGCTTGTTCTTTTAAACGATCCTGCACTTCTTGAGAAATAGTGATCATTGGAGCTGCACAGAAAGAGTCACCTGTATGAACTCCCATTGGATCAATGTTTTCAATGAAGCATACAGTAATCATATTATTTTTCGCATCACGAACAACTTCGACTTCTAATTCTTCCCATCCTAAAATAGATTCTTCAATTAGACATTCATGTACCAAACTTGCTTGAAGTCCTCTGGCTACAATTGTTTTTAATTCTTCGATATTGTAGACAAGACCTCCTCCGGCTCCACCCATGGTGTATGCAGGACGAACAACGACTGGATAGCCTAAACGAGTCGCAATATCCAATGCTTCGTCTACGCTTCTGGCAATTTCTGAGCGAGCCATTTCAATTCCTAAGGCATTCATTGACTCTTTAAATGCTAGTCGGTCTTCTCCTTTTTCAATCGCATCTACTTTTACACCTAATACTTCAACACCGTATTTTTCTAAAACACCGGCATTGCTTAATTCAGCACATAGGTTCAATGCAGATTGACCACCTAAGTTAGGTAAGAAAGCATCGGGTCTTTCTTTTTCTATGATTTGTGTTAATCGTTCAACATTTAATGGTTCGATATATGTCACATCCGCAATTCCTGGATCTGTCATAATCGTTGCAGGATTGGAATTTACCAATACAATTTCATATCCTAATTTACGTAAAGCTTTACATGCTTGTGTTCCTGAGTAATCGAATTCAGCAGCCTGTCCAATAATAACGGGACCAGAACCAATCACAAGGACTTTGTTAACGTCATCTCTTTTTGGCATATTAATCTCCTATTCCTATAAACCCACATGGTATTATACATTAAAACAGTGAAAAAAGACACAAAAACTTGTGTCTTATGCTCTTAAAAAGTAATTTCACTTGAATTCACATCAATGATTCGTACGCATCGATTTTGACTGGCCAGTTCTTCTATATGATTTCCATTTTCATCCAAATCCTCTACATGCCAAGGATCATGAAATCCAAGACCCATCACATTTAATCGATTCTCATCAATTCCATATGTATTTACCAATATATCTTTTACAGCCGTTGCTCTTGATAGAGATAAGGATTCACAAAAGTCTTCATCTCCTGTTGCTGTGGTTCCTACAATGTAGACGGAGTGCTCAGGATAAGCATTCAACTGATCAGCTACATAAGAAATGGATGAAATAGCGCTTTGTTCATCTACAAATTCACTGCTGTCTCCAACAAATTGAAGAGAGGCTTCATCTAAAGTAATGGTATCCATTACTTCAATATTTTTGCTTTCAGTTGAAATCACACTCACACTTGGAAGATTGGTATTAGGATTATTGGAAGCAATATCACTTGTGAATGTTACTTCGCTTGCTCCCCCTTCCAATAGAATAGCTTCATATATCTTTTCTAATTTTGCCTTTTGAGATTCACTTAATTCCCCTTGTGGACTGGCACATTCTCCACAATAAGCCCATTGGATGCGACAGTTCGATACATCTGGAATCGCATTTTGTTGTTTTAATTCCTTAACAATATCTTCAGGATCCATGTCCAATAAACCACTTTGGCAGAAATTCAAATAGCCGGTTGTGGATACTCCACTGCTTAATACTAGAATCAGTTTATCGCCTTCTTTATCCGAAAGCATTTTTCCAGCTAAGCGAAGGCTGTCTAAGACATCCACTTCTTCATCATTGGCTTCTATATCCGCCAGTGCAGTTTGTAGTTGCGAGGTATAATTTGTGGCAAATTCATCTTTTTTATGGTCTGATAAGTTTGATTCAATTTCTGGTATAGTTGTTTGATAGGTCACTTCCGGATTTCCATCAACATTGATAAATCCCACACTCCCAGCAGTATAGCTTGTATTGTATAAGGCATTATAGATAGAATCACTATTCAATGATATTGAATTCATATTGCTTGTATTTTGAACAAGAATAGCTAGGTTACAGGTTTCACTTTCTTCTGTGTTTGAACACCCGCATAATAAAGTCAGCATTAAAATAGGAATTAATAATTTTTTCAAGATACCCTTCCTTTCAAATCATCTAAAGTTAACGTAATTTTTGGAACATCATCTTCTTTTTCCATGATGTGAACATTTGAATTTTCACTAATATAAGATGTCGCATTTGGACTCTTTAAATAGTCCGCTAAATAATTTCTGGCATATACTTTCATTTCTTCACAAATCGAATCAATCTTTCCTTCCATTGCCAATCTTTGATCTAAGTCAATATCCAATAAATACTGCTCGCGGTTTTCCATGGTATCAATAACTGTTTGTACATCAATCATTTGTTCATCAATCTGCAGCATTCTTAGCTCTAACTCATTTCTTTTTCTTTGTACAGAATCGCTGGTAATTAATCCCAGAACAAAATTCATCATTGAAGTTGCTAAGGGTTCAATACTCAAAATGAATACAGTTGCCTTGCTTTGAGTATGATCAGATTCTACTGTTTCAGTATCTACCTCTGTATCTACTGTATTGACAAGTGTTGTATTGGAAATTGGCTCATACATATCTTGATAGGCATATCGTAAACGAACCGTTGCTCCATACAGTCCTGAAAAAGCGGTTAATCCCACAAAAGCCCATACAAAGGCAAAGCGTTTTAAGCCATAAATTCCTTGCATAACATAGTAAGCAATAATCAGAGGAATCACATTTAAAATAATCGCAAACCCAATAGCGGTTAGAATTCCTAATAGTTCCGATTGCACCATGGCTTCATCCATTACCGAATATAAAACTAAGAAATCTAAAAATGACATAAAAGCTGTCATGCCAAATAGAAAGATGTTATTGGCCCAGGCTGGTTTATCTGACTTTTGTATTTTCTTTCTTGCCTTTTGAGGTAGAATGTATTTTTCTCTTTTTAATGCATTTGAATAAGCTTTCAACGTGCATCACCCACCTTTTCTAGTGTTGTTTTACGGTATAAAATACGATTGTATTTATCCAGTTCTTTTTGAATCTCCTCTTTTTCTTTCTTTAATTGTTCCAATCGACATTGGGCAATATTTTGGTCGGCTTTATCGAATTGGAAAACCAATGTATGAATCATTGCCTGATGTTTTGCCTGTTGTTCTAATAAAAAATATTTGGCACTTTGTCCTACACGATTGATTTCTTCATCCATATAATCGAAACAAAATTGATCATAAGAACCTGTTTTTAATCTTCTTTTACATGTTTTCTTCAAGCTTTTTGTATAATTCACAAATAATGGCGACATATAATAGTCCTCTGGCTCTAAATTCTGATGAGGACATGGAGTGGGCATAGAAACACTTCTTGTTAGTTCTTTATTCTTTCTTTTAAACATATTCATATTCCTCTTGCATAAACACTTTCTTTAATAAATCCATTATGTGATTCCATTGAATCTCATAATTTAGTTTTTCTTCTATTTCATTTTCATAATCCACAGGATAGACAGGAAGGGCATATTCATTTTTATTTTCCATTAGTATTCCCTTCCAATAAGCACTAATTTTAGATTGAAATACCTTTTTTGCTTTTTCTAAATGCTGATGTAAAGCGACATCGATATCCTGCATATTTTCATAGATTTTAGATAGCTTTAAAAGGATTTCTAATCTTTCTTCCTGTTTTAATGCCTCTCTTTTTTTTATTTCAAAATTTTCTCTTTCGATTTGCCGACCCTTTCCTTCTATCAACTCTTCTTTTTCTTCTAAATGATGTAATTCACAACTCATCGAAGCAACGGATTGATAAATAGGGTCCAGCTCTTTGATCACGTTTAGATAAACTTGATTTTGATAAGCATCAAAATAATTTATCTTTTTTATAATAAAAGGTGTTAAATATTGATTGTTCGCATTACACAACTGTCCATCTCGATAATCTTTTCTTCCCATCCATGTTTCCATCCAGTCAAGATGAGATAGTCCGGTAATTCCATTCATATATGGACTTTTATTTAACTGATATAAAATATTCATTTTTCCCTCCTTTTACATTTTTTATTTTAAAAGAATGAAAAAAACATAAATCATAAAACTGCCAAAAAATTGTCACAAAAGTGTAAAAAAAAAGCCCAAAACGGGCTAGAGAATCATGAATATACCAACTACAACACCAACTAGGTATCCGACTATGACATCACTTGGATAGTGCAAGCCAGCAATCACACGAATAAAGGCGCATACAGCGCTAATAGCTAATAAAATGCTTCCCAATACTGGTACGACCATCAAATAACACATGGAAATCATAGTAGCAGAGAATATGTGCCTGGATGGCATTGAATTTCCTTTTGTATTCTTTTTTATTAAAGGTCGTATATCCCATTTTTCATATGGTCTTGCACGATTAATGAATTGGCGAATAACGGTCAGTAAAACAAAAGAAATCGCAGGAAACAACAATAGTTTCATAAAATAATCCTTATGAAAAGAAAGAATTAAAAGCAGTGGATATAATACATAATAAAGCAGGGTTAGACCAACATTAAAATAATAAATTTCTTTTTTATAATATTTAAATTGATTACGAATTTCTTTATAAAATACACTATAATCTTTCATACTCTACTCCACATCAAAATATACGCGTTGGTAATATTCCTGTTGTTTTCCTTCATTCCATTCATCAATGGGGCGATAATATCCTGTTACTCTTGATAACACATCAATTTTCTTAGAACAAATTGGACATGTAAAGTGTTCTCCTTTTATATATCCATGTTGTTCACAATATGAATAAGTTGGGGTGATTGTAAAGTAAGGAATGGAATAATTCATGCAAATAGATTTAACTAAATTACGTGCATTTTTCCAATCACTTAAAGATTCCTTTAAGTACACATTAAACAATGTACCACCTGTATATCGGTTTTGGAAAGACTCTTGATGATCTAAAGCCTCATAAATATCACTTGTTGCATTCACTGCCAGATTTGATGCATTTGTGTAATATAATTTATCCCCAATATATTCTTTATCCATTTTGGCAAAACGGAACGTTACTCCTTCTGCTGGTGTTGCTTCTAAATTAAATGGTTCATGATAAAGTCTTTGATAAGAGATTAACTTTTCTTCTATAAAATCAAAAATTGAATTCGCAAACTCTTTTCCCTTATCTTCCATTAAAGATGCCTGTACTTGATTGGCATACATACAAGTTTCCTGCATACCAATGATTCCAATTGTTGAGAAATGGTTATCAAATGTATGGATATATCGTTTTGTGTAAGGATACAATCCACTGTCTAAAAATTTATTCAATACTTGTCTTTTTATATGCAGAGAACGAGCCGCTAAATCAAGAAGATATCCGAATCGTTCAAAGAATTCTTGATTGGTCTTTGTCTGTAAAGCAATTCTTGGAAGATTGATAGAAACACTTCCGATGCTTCCCATGTTCTGACCATATCCAAAATATCCACCTGATTTTCTGCATAGTTTATTTTCATCAAAGACAAAATCTGAATCACAAAATACAACTTCTCGATCATGAAGAGCATTGGCAAAATGAGGTAAACCGTATTTTGAAGTTAATTCAAACAAAGAAGCATTTCTTTCATCTTTTTCAAAATCAAATTCCGGAGTAATACGAATTAAGGGAATAGGAAATTGAAATCCTCTTTCGTTAAAGTCCGCTTTTAAAAAGATATCAATTAAAGCTTTATCAATCATTTCTAATTCTTTTTGACAATCACCATATGTAAAAGCTTGTTTTTTTCCTTGAATCACAACTGTTTCATTTCTTAATTTTTCTGGGATATACCAATCCAGTCCAATATTGGAAAAAGGAATTTGGTTTCCCCATCGATTTGGCATATTAATGCCATAAACAAAATCTTCCATAGCCGCATACACATCTTCATATGTCAGGGCATCCACTTTCACAAATGGGGCCAAATAGGAATCAAAAGACATTAAACTTTGTGCACCTGCCCATTCATTTTGAACAATACCCAAAAGATTCATTATTTGATTACATAAAGTAAACAAGTGCTTGCTTGGGCGTGCATTGATATTACGTCCAACACCACCTAATCCTTCTTCGATGATTTGAGCAATGGACCAGCCGGCACTATCGCCTGTCAACATATCCAAATCGTGAATATGAAAATCACCGTTATTATGGGCCTTGGCAATTTCCCCATCATAGATTTCGCTTAACCAATAGTTGGTTGTGATGGCTCCTGAATTAGAAAACATTAAACCACCAACCGAATAGTTGGCCATTGAGTTCTCTGTTGTTCGCCACTTCGCATCATGTAAATAGGAATCAACAATGCTTTTATATTCTTCTGTTGTGCTTTTTAAAGCTCGAACATTTTCTCTTTGTTTTCGGTATAAAATATAGGCTTTGGCCACTTGAGTATAACCAGCCTGGGATAATACTTTTTCAACACTATCCTGGATTTGTTCCACAGTAATGGAACCATCTTGAATTTTATCCTGAAAGTCTGCAGTTACTTTTAATGATAAGAAATCAATAATATTGTCATCACTTTGAATAGGAATGGAATGAAACGCTTTTTTTATCACATTTGAGATTTTATTGATGTCAAAATCAACAATGTTTCCATCTCTTTTCACAACTTTGATCATGATATTCCTCCTATTCTAACATTTGGCATATATACTTTCATTTTAGAAATCCAGTCTTCTAATTGCTGAATATCCACATCTCCACTTTTAATTTCATACAATGTATTATCGGATAGCCATTTTGAAATGGATACTAATTTTTCTTGAGAGTGAAACTTTGAATAGACAGTTGTTACATAACTATATTCAATATTCGACTCTTTTAGTATTTGTATAGTTTTATTGATTTTTGATACATCATAAGGATGAATTCCTATGCATTCTTCATAGGCATCGGGTGCATTTTTAATCAAAAGACGGACATAATCAACATATCCTTCTAAAATCCATTCTTGTAGATTTTCAGGATAGCTTCCATTTGTTTCAATTAAGACCTTGTATCCTAATGACTTTACGTAGACTAAAAAAGAACCTAATTCAGGATGCATACAAGGTTCCCCACCTTTTATGCATACCGCCTGAATCATGCCTTTTCTTTTTTCTAAATAATTTTCAATGTCACTTAAAGGTAGTTCAACTTGATTTTGTTTTAAAAAGACTAAGTCCTTTCTTGGACAATTACTGCATTGAAAGTTACAGCCTCCTGTATAAAGAACAGTAGATATGTGATCTGGGTATTCTTTTAGATTTACTTTTTGATGATCATAGAATTGAATCAAAGTATCATTTTGATCGGCTAGGCTTTTGGCATTTTCGGTAATGCTTAAAAACAAATCCGAAAAGCGATCGATTAATTCAGATGGAATATTGGAATTTAAGTGTTTCCACCATCCCATTCTAAGATTATAAATATCCACCATCATCGATTTTGCTTGTGTTGTCGTATAGAGTTCTTTGGATCGCTTATCTTTTTTAGAAGGAAGGACTTCTATGAATCCTAAAGATTCCAATTTCTGTACATTCTTTGTGATTGTCCCTTTATCATAAACTCCTTGCAGTGCAATCTCTTGTAGAGAAATGCCTTCCTTTTCATAAACCATGATTAAAACCGGTAATTGTGCATATGTTAAGTGGTAATCCTGAAGCTTTTTATCAAAATACTTTTGGGTACTGCGATACAGGATGGATGAATCCATAAATAAATCACTTTGTCTCATAGTACGATTTTATCATTCCTTAGTTGACTCTTCAACTAAACAAAAAAATTCGGCTGACTTATCATCAACCGAACTCCAGCACCCTTTCGGGTCCCTATTAAACCGTTATCATTATACACAAAAATATAAAAAAAGACTAGAGAACTTATTTTTTTTGGAGTACGCCTGAATCTCTAGTCCCACGTAGAATACGTTACTTATTAAAGTATACATGAAATCAGTCTATTTTTCTAGAGAAAAAAATAGTGGAGATTTTCCACTATTTCACTTTCGCATCAAAATTTTGATCACGGACAACGACATCATGTGCCCCACCTTCAACAATGCTTGTACTAGATACTAAAGTCACTTTCGCATTCTTTTGAAGTTCTGGGATAGTAATGCATCCACAGTTACACATTGTATGACGCACTTTTGATAACGTTAATCCAACATTTTCTTTTAATGTACCAGCATATGGAACATAAGAGTCAACTCCTTCGACAAAGGACATCTTACCATCGCCACCAACATCGTATCTTTGCCAGTTACGAGCACGAGCACTTCCTTCTCCCCAGTATTCTTTCATGTAGTTACCATTTACGGTTACTAATTTATTAGGAGCTTCTTTAAAACGAGCAAAATATCTTCCTAGCATGACAAAATCAGCACCAAAGGCTAAAGCTAACGTTACATGGTAGTCATGAACAATTCCACCATCTGAACAAATTGGAATGTATACACCTGTTTCTTGATAGTAAGCATCTCTTGCTTTGGCAACATCTAATGTTGCTGTAGCTTGTCCCCTACCAATTCCTTTTTGTTCACGAGTAATACAAATAGAACCACCACCGATTCCAATTTTAATAAAGTCTGCTCCAGCATCTGCTAAGAATCTAAATCCTTCTCCATCAACAACATTACCAGCACCAACTTTTACACTGTCACCATAGGTTTGGCGAATCCATTGGATGGTTTTTGCCTGCCAACATGAATATCCTTCGGAAGAGTCAATACATAAAACATCGGCACCAGCTTCTAATAAAGCAGGAACACGTTCTTTATAGTCTCTTGTATTAATACCAGCCCCAACAATATAACGCTTCTTATCATCTAATAGTTCTAATGGATGATCTTTATGAGATTCATAATCTTTTCTGAATACGAATGCTACTAAGTGTTGGTTTTTATCAACAATTGGTAACTGATTTAATTTATTATCCCAAATAATATCATTTGCCTGTGATAAAGTAATATCTTCATCTCCTACAATTAACTTATCAAATGGTGTCATAAATTCAGAAACTTTCGTTGCTGGATCCATTCTTGAAACACGATAATCACGACTTGTAACAATACCGACTAACTTACCATCTCTTGTACCATCTTCGGTAACAGCCATTGTCGCATGTCCTGATTCTTTCTTTAGAGCTAATACATCTGCCAAAGTTGCATCGGGTGAAATATTGGCATCACTTGGAACGAATCCCGCTTTTGTTGCTTTTACACGTTTCACCATTGCTGCTTGAGATTCGATGGATTGTGATCCATAAATGAAACTAATTCCACCTTCTCTTGCCAAAGCACACGCCATTTCTTCTCCGCTGACAGCCTGCATAATAGCTGAAACCATTGGAATGTTTAAAGAAAGAGCAGGTTCTTCCCCTTTTTTATATTTAACTAAAGGTGTTTTCAAACTGACGTTATCAGGAATACAATCTTCTGAAGTATACCCAGGAATTAATAAATACTCACTAAATGTTCTAGATGGTTCTGATAAAATAATTGCCATATTTACCTCCGTATTTTTTGTTTATGAACACTATTATAAACAGTCCTTTTTTAAAGTCAAGCAACAAAATCTAATATCTAAATTGACAAACAACAACACTGTATGGAGCAATCTGCACATTATGCATAATTGGCCCATTTGCCAAACCAGAATCAAATAAAATATCTACTTCTCCATCAACATAGTAATTAAACCAATCACCTGTTGGATTAAAGTAACAGATACAATGATCATCATCTTTTCTTGTATTATAGACTAAAACCTGATCAATCATGGTTGAAACATACACACCATCTTTTATTTCTTGAGTCGAACGCAATCGAAAGCATGGGTGATCTTTACGTATTTTTATTAATTTTTTTGTAGCCTCGACCATATCCATTCGTTTATCACGAAGAGTATAGTCAATCATGTTGTAAGCATCCGACTTGTTGTAACTGTTTCCCACTCCTCGTTTTGTTCGTCCAAATTCCTGGCCTGAATGAATAAACGGAATCCCTTGTGATAATAAAACAAGAGCGTTTCCTAAAATCTGTCTTTTTATACGAATTTCTTCGGGTTCATTGCAACATGCTTTTAATTTATCCCATAAAGTATGATTGTCATGACATTCAATATAGTTAACGACTTTACCAGGACAATCAAAATAATAATCCAGACAAGAAGCCATTAAACATTGTTTCACTTCATAGATTTCATCGGTCTTTCCGCCAATAAATCCTTTACGCATTAACTCCCCATTCGATCCACGAACCAGTTCTCTAAAGCGATCAGAGAAATGAGCAACATGTTCCATTTTTTCTTGATTTAATTGAGAAGCTCGTAAGTATTCAGGAACATAACTTCCCATATTCCATCCTTCTCCATAAATCATGAACCCTGGTTTCATTGAACGACACATTTCAGCAATGTTGTTCATAAACTGTACGTCTAAAATCCCCATTAAGTCAAAGCGAAGTCCATCAATATCGAACCACTCAATAATCCGTTTTACTGTGTCTCTAAAATACATTGCACACATAGGTGCTCTGGTATCAATATCATTACCACAGAAACTTCCATTTGAGAAATTTCCTTCACGATCCATTAAGAAATAATAATTTGGAACAAATTGTTCTAATGAGAAAGCCTCTTTATCAAAAACATGATTAAATACCACATCCAAATTTACACCTAATCCAGCACGATGACATTCCTGTACCAACCAGGCGAATTCGATTACACGAGCCGTTGGATCTTCCGGGTGAAGTGAATAACTACCTTCAAGACAACGATACTGCATTGGATCATATCCCCAATTGTAATGAAGACTTGTATCAATTTCATCCACACTGGCAAAATCAAATACAGGCAATAGTTGAAGATGCGTAACACCTAAATGTTTTATATAATGGAATCCTGAATTCTTTATATGTGTGGTCATGTTGTTTTCAACAAAACCAATGAACGTTTTAGGGTGAAGAACTCCTATCTTCTTTTGTGAAGTTAAATCACGAATACTTGTTTCGTAAATAATCGCATCCACATTATTTTCTAGTGGTGCAATCTTAACCTTCTTTGGAAAGCTTAATTTGCTTGGATCAATAACCACACTGTATTGTCCATTGGGACCACTAAAAGAGGTATATGGGTCAACGGATTCATTCCATGCTCCATTGACACGAATTAAAAATTTATAATGTACATTTTCTAAATCACGAGCAACCTCGGCATAAAAAATACCTCTATCCATGCGCTTCATTTCCACTGTTTTATAGACACCGTTTTTTTCAAGTTGTACCATAATTCTACGCGCAACAGGAGACCATACCTTAAAAGATGTTTTTTCGGGTGTGTATTTGCATCCTAAATCATCTCCATAATATGTAAACTGTTCATGAAAAGTTTCTGTTTTGACAATATGTCCATATTTACATGGTGTTCCTCTTCCATATTCATTAAATAAAGTATATTCTGCACCAATCCTTAATTCTTCTGGATTCACTGTTAAACGAAATTTTGTATATCCACCTTCAATAGAATCATGATGTTTAATTCGTAAAGGAATAATATGATTATTCTCATCTTTCAAATAAAAAGAACGACTTTTTCCTTTATAAAAATTCCTTCTCATAAAAGCCACAATTAAGTCGTAATCATCTAAATAAGCTTCATAATTTTCAATCATTCGCATAAGTTTTTCCTCTCAGAGTCTGCGCATTTATTTTATCATAATCAGACAAATCATACAAAAAATGATACACTAATTACATTGAATAAGGAGAATCTTTTTATGAAAACAAGAATCGAACACGATGTATTAGGACAGATTGAAGTGGATGCTTCCAAATACTGGAAGTCACAAACACAACGAAGTCTTCAAAATTTTAATATAGGAAAAGAATTAATGCCAGAATCCATTATTCATAGCTTTGCGCTATTAAAAGAAGCTTGTGCATTATCAAATCTACAATTTAATACCATAACAGAAAAACAATGTGATGCCATTGTTTATGTATGTCAAGAAATTCAAAAAGGAAACTATTTAGATCAATTTCCTCTACATGTTTGGCAAACTGGTTCAGGTACCCAATCAAATATGAACTTAAACGAAGTTATTTCTATGATTGGAAATGAATACGCTAAAGAAAATATTCTTCATCCAAATGATCATGTCAACAAATCACAAAGTTCAAACGATACATTCCCTGCCGCTTTACATATTATGATTGCCTTGCGTATTCACAATGATTTATTACCTGTTTTAGATGAAATCATTGAAACATTTAAAAAGTTGGAAAAAGAAAATGAAGGAATTATTAAAATTGGAAGAACCCACCTACAAGATGCAACACCATTATACTTATCCCAAGAATTAAGTGGATATCGTTCCATGTTAGAGCACTCTAAAGCACAAATAGAGGATAGTTTAAAGTATGTCTATGAACTAGCTTGTGGCGCCACAGCAGTAGGAACTGGTATTAATTGTCCAAAAGGATTTGATCAGGTTTGTTGTGATATCTTAAGCAAAAAAACAGGATTACCATTTGTTCCTGACAACAATAAATTCCATGCATTGACAAGCAAAGATGCCTGTGTATTTGTATCAGGTGCATTAAAAGGGTTGGCTGCCAACTGCATGAAAATTGCCAATGATATTCGTTGGTTAGCTTCTGGTCCTCGATGTGGTATAGGGGAAATAGAAATTCCTGCTAATGAACCTGGAAGTTCCATCATGCCTGGAAAGGTAAATCCAACCCAATGTGAAGCGGTAACCATGGTTGCTGTTCAAGTAATGGGAAATGATGCTGCAGTTGGTTTTGCAGCCAGTCAGGGAAACTTTGAATTAAATGTCTTTATGCCTGTGATAGCCTATAATTTAGATCAAAGCATTCAATTATTAAGTGATTCCATTTCTTCTTTTAATAAAAACTGTTTAGTTGGATTAAAACCAAATCAGAAAACAATTGAAGAAAATCTAAATAATTCTTTAATGTTAGTAACTTGTCTAAATCCCGTGATTGGCTACGAAAATGCCGGAAAGGCAAGCCAATATGCATTCAAGAATAATTTGACATTAAAAGAAGCGATTCTAGAATTAAAGCTTCTTACCGAAGAAGAATTTGATTCATATGTAAAACCTGAAAAAATGATTCAAAAATAAAGTAGAAGGCCCAGATAAGAGGCCTTCTCTTTTTTATAATAGTGGGCTTACGATTTTTAAACAACGTCGACTAAAACGGATAATGGAATTTACATTATCGCATTCTTCTACAGTCACTAAATGCGAGTCAGCAAAGATATTTTCAAAATCTTTTTTGATTTTAGAAATTGTCCGAGTATCTTTCATCCATACACCACATTCATAATGCAGATAGTAAGAACGGAAATCCATATTTACAGTACCCACCATTGCATTCGAATCATCACTTAAACATACTTTTCCATGGATAAATCCTGGTGTATACTCATAAACTTTGACTCCTTTATGAACCAAACTATCTATATTTTGTTTTGTCACTTCATACACCATTTTTTTATCTGGTATTCCTGGAACAACAATTCGAACATCGGCACCATTATCCACAGCTAATGTTAGTGAATCGACCATTTCAGAATCCAAAATTAAATAAGGAGTAGAAATCCAAAGATAATCAACAGAACTTTGCATCATATTCATATGCATGTTTTTTCCAATATACTTATCATCTGTTGGACTATCAAAAAATGGGAGTACATAGCCTGAAAAATGAAAGTTTTGAAAGAATTCACTTGGTAGAATAAATGGTTCATAGTGTGTCTTGGTTTCTTCTTGATAATTCCATATTTGAAGAAAAGAAATAGTAAAAGTTTCAACAGCCTGTCCCTGTATCATCATACCCATATCTTTCCAATACCCAAAACGCTTCTTTGTATTAATATATTCATCACTAATATTACATCCACCAGTAAAAGCTGTATGTCCATCTATCACAACAATTTTACGATGATCTCGATTATTCATCTGGATTGCGAGCTGCGGTTTAATTGGATTAAAAACATGTGTTTTAATTCCTTTTGAATTTAACCAGTTTGCATAATCATTATCATAAAAGCCAATACATCCAAAATCATCATAGATTAAGCGGACATCAACACCTTCCTCCACTTTATCTAATAGAATTTGCAGAATGGTATCCCACATCATACTTTTATTAATGATAAAGAATTCTATAAAAATAAATGCTTTCGCATTTTGAAGTTCTTTTATCATCGCATTATATTGTGCTTCTCCTGAAGGAAAATACAATGTATTACAACCTTCATAAACTCTAAATTTACCATTATTCCATGCCATATTAACCATTTTTTGAAGAATTAAATCATCTGGATTTTCCTGTGTTGTGATTTCATTGGCACGAATATAGTCATCGTAGTCTTTTTCTGCTTGTCTATCTAAGATTTGTAGTTCTTTAGGGATTTTTTTATTTCCAAAGAAAAGATAAATGATACAGCCAAAAAAAGGTAAAGTCATAATAGCCAAAACCCACAATAATTTAGAAGAAGAATCTGAATCACGATTAATAACGTGTATACATGTTAAAAAACTTGCGAGAACAAGTATAAGATAAATTAAAAAGAAGTGACTTGAAAAGTAAAAAATCGCAAACACAATAAAAAGAGCTTGCGCAATAATCGCTAAAACTACATATGCAATTTTTGATTTTAAAATTTTTCTTAGATTGAAATTTTCTTTTATAGTATCCATATCACTTATATTACCCTAAAATCAAAAAAATTAAAGTATTATGAATTTAATAAAAAGGTAAAAAAAAAGAAATCGATAAGATTTCAATAAAAGAACTAAGATAGGTGTCATATCGCTCACGCTCATGACAGCTATCCGTTCTTTTCATAAAAAAAACCGGCGACGTGCAGGCTCGCTATCGCTCCCTGCAGCTATCGGTAACGT
>R14__coassemble_497_pt1 | contig 26883 bp, 29 predicted proteins | sample R14__metabat2_low_PE_009 | metagenome-assembled genome bin R14 | reverse complement strand
ATTTTACTATGCATTAATTTATTTATGCACAAAAGTCATGAATGAAATAGAAAATTTTAAATATTCAATTAAAGATGGTAACGTTGTTTTATTGGATAATCGAAATCCTAGTTTTACAGATATGAAAAAAGATGATGATTTATTCTATATTGTGACAGTTCCTTTAATAGAAGATATAAAAGAATTTTGTATAAAGGCAAGTAAAATGAGTATGCAACAAACTTCTTTTATTGATTATTCACAAGAAGGAAACAATTTGATTTATATCTCCTCATTGCCATGGCTTGAAGTAACATCGATTACCAATGAAATGGATTACAATAATCCACATTTTAAAGATGATTGCGTGCCTCGTCTGTCTTGGGGTAAATATAATAAGGATAAGATATTAACTATGTCTTTGGAAGTCAACCATCGTTTTATAGATGGATATCATATTGGATTATTTCAAAATAAATTACAAGAATATATTGATAAATTAGAATGATTCTTTTCATTCTATTTTTTTATTGATATGATAATAAATAATAAAAAACAATAAATGAGGTATTCTATGCTACAAAAAGAAAGACACGATCAAATTTTATCAAAATTAAACATCCATGGTTCTGTCCATGTCAAAGAAATTGCCAAAGAATTTAAAGTGACGGAGGATTGTATTCGCAAAGATTTAGCAATTTTAGAAAAAGAAGGAAAACTGGAAAGAATTCATGGAGGGGCTACATGTATTCGTCAGAACCCTCAACTATATAATGTGAATTCACGAAAAAGTGTTTATTTAGAGGAAAAGAAAAAAGTGGCTCAAAAGGCTATTTCTTTGATTCAACCAGATTCTATGGTGTTTTTAGGAATTTCAACCATTAACATCGAAATCGCAAAGCTAATTTATGAAAAGAATATTAAATGTACAGTAGTTACGAATATGATCGATATTATGCAAATCTTTATGCAGAATAGTAATGTTTGTTTAATCTTTCTAGGAGGTAATTTTAATAGAACGCGTGATGGATTTACGGGATCTATTGTGAATGAATGTTTAAAAAATTATCATTTTGATTTATCTTTTATTGGAGTTGTTGGAATTGATTTAAAAGGGAATAAAGTGACAACATATGATGTCGAAGATGGCTTAACAAAAAAACAAGCTATACAGTGCTGTGAAAATACGTATTTAGTTGTAGAAGGGGCTAAATTTGAACAGGATGGAAATTATGTGTTTTCCAACTTAGAAGATTATAAGGGGATTGTTACGGATATTGAATTAAATTTGAAACAAAGAAAAATATTAGAAAGTAAGGGATTAGAAATAATTTAATAAAAAACAATAAAATACAATAAAAAACAATTGACTTATGTCCTTGGAAACAATAAAATAAAATTGAAAATAATAAAAAAAGGAGAATAAATTATGAAATTATGTATTGATATTGCTGATGTTGAAGCTATTAAAAGAATATATGACTTGTATCCATGTGACGGGGTATCGACTAATCCATCTATTTTGGCAAAGTCTGGAAGAAATCCATATGAAGTATTAAAAGAAATTCGTGAAGTGATTGGACAAGATGGTGAATTATTTGTTCAAGCAGTATCAAATAATGCTGAACAAATGATTGTGGAAGCAAAACGAATTGTAGCTGAATTAGGGGCTAATACAATTGTAAAGATTCCATGTACACCACAAGGATTTAAAGCTATGAAAATGTGCAAAGAATTAGGTATTCGTACATTGGGTACCGCTATTTATACACCAATGCAAGGATTTTTAGCTGCCAAAGCAGGAGCTTGCTATGTGGCACCATATGTCAATCGTATTGATAATATGGGATATGATGGTGTTCAAGTTTCTAAAGATATCCATGATATGATCCAAGCTTCAGGATATGATTGCTCTTTATTAGCTGCCAGCTTTAAGAATTCTCAACAAGTATTGGAATTGGCAAAATATGGAGTTGGTGCGGTAACAGTAGCTCCAGATGTTATCGATGCGTTCGTAAAAAATGCCGCTATAGATGCTGCTATTGATGCCTTTGTTTCTGATTTTGAAGGATTAACAGGAAATGGCATTGATATGAGCAATTGTTAGGAGTCTTTTATGAATGAAAGAATACAAATATTAAAGGATAAGATGCTGTCACAAGAACGCTTTGTCAGTATTGAACAAGCGCTGATTATTACAGAAACATATAAACAACATGAAAATGAATCTGTGCAGATGAAACGTGCCTATTCTTTATACAATGCTTTATGTCAATTAGAGATTGGAATGGAAAAGGAAGAATTAATTGTAGGCAATCGTACCAAAGGAGTACGATATGGTGTTGTTTTTCCAGAGAGTGGAATTAGTTGGGTAGATAAAGAATTCGAAACAATTCCAACACGTCCTCAAGATAAATTCTCTGTTCGTCAAAAAGATATTGATACTTTTAGAAAAGTAATCGTTCCTTATTGGAAAGGAAAGAGTCTCGAAGACGATGTCAAGGCGGATGGAAAGATTGCATCTATTTCAAAAGTTGTGAAAATAAATCAAACCGATCATGCACAGGGACATATTTGTCCAAATGTGAAAGAATGGCTGGAAACAGGACCGGCGGGAATCATTCAAAAATGTGAGGAAAAGTTAAAGACATGCCATGAAGATAAGAAAGAATTCTACCAATCTGTTATTTTGGTCATGAAAGGCGTGCAAATTTTTATGAATCGATATGCTGATTTAGCTCGCTCTATGAATAAAGAAGACGTTGCTGAAATTTGCCAGGATTTAAGCCAAAGACCTGCTAAAACATTTAGAGAAGCTTTACAATCTTTATGGTTTTTAATGGTTGTACTTCATATGGAAAGCAACGCTTCCAGTTTTTCACCTGGAAGATTAGATCAAATTCTATATCCTTACTACAAGAATGATATCGATTCTCTTCTTTTAAATGAGCAAGAAGCATTGGAGTTAATTGAGTGTTTATGGTTAAAATTTAACGAAATCGTATACTTAAGAAATGCAGGAAGTGCTAAGTATTTTGCGGGATTCCCAATTGGTTTTAATATTGCTCTTGGTGGACAAGATGCTTATGGCAATGATTATTCAAACGAATTAAGCCATTTATTTATTACTGCCCAAGAAGAAATTGGTTTACCTCAACCTAATCTAAGTGTTCGCTTACATGAACATACAAATCAAGAACTGTTAGAACATGCCGTGCGTTGTGTTTCAAAAGGATCGGGTATGCCACAATTTTTTAACGATAAATCTTTAGTGAAAGCTTTAGAAGAATTAGGAATTGATCATGAAGATGCATTAAACTATGCAATTGTTGGATGTGTAGAAATCACAACACATGGAAACAATTTAGGATGGTCTGACAGCGCTATGTTTAATTTATGTAAAGTATTAGAGCTGACCATTAACCATGGAAGGTGTATGATCACTCATGAACAATTAGGACCGGATTATGGTTCTCTAGAAACATACTCCTCTTTTGAAGAATTAGAAGTTGCTTTTGAAAAGACTATGGACTACTTTATAGAGAAAATGATTGAATGCTGCGAAAAAGTAGAAAAAGGCCATCAAGATCATTTGCCAACACCGTTCTTATCTTCTGTGATTGATAACTGCATTGAAAATGGAATAGATGTTGTCAATGGTGGAGCTAAGTATAATTTATCTGGTATCCAAATGATTCAGGTTGCCAATCTTGCTGATTCTTTTGCTGCTATTAAGCAAATGGTTTATGACAAAAAGAAAATTACAGGTCATGATTTGCTTGTTGCTTTGCAGACAAACTTTGAGGGCAATGAAATTATGCGCCAAACATTATTGAATCGTGTCCCAAAGTATGGGAATGATGTTGAGTGGGTTGATGAATTAGGCTCAAAATGGGCATCGGCTTTTAGAAACAAGCTAAAATCGTATACAAACTATCGAGGGGGTCCATACCATTCTGGAATGTACACTGTATCAGCACATGTTCCAATGGGACAGAATGTAGCAGCCAGTGCGGATGGCCGTTTGAGTCAGACACCACTTGCAGATGGGGGATTAAGTGCTGTTTATGGTAGGGATATAAACGGTCCAACAGCCGTATTAAAATCCGTATCAAAGTTAGAAAACCAATGCACGACAAATGGCGGTTTATTAAATATGAAATTTTTACCGGAATTCTTTTCAACACAATCGGGAATCGAAAAATTCGCAAATTTTCTTCGTACTTTTGTTGACTTAGAAATTCCTCATATTCAATTTAATGTTGTAAGAAGAGAAGATTTATTAGCTGCGAAAGCACATCCTGAGCAATATAGTTCATTAACGGTACGAGTAGCCGGTTATACTGCCTATTTTACCGAACTAGCGGGTGATTTGCAGGATGAAATTATTGCGAGAACATCTTATGACAACATCTAAAGGAATTGTTTTTGACATCAAACGTTTTGCGACTCACGATGGGCAAGGGATTCGAACAACTGTCTTTTTAAAGGGGTGTCCTTTACGCTGCCGGTGGTGTCAAAACCCAGAAGGTTTAAAAGCAACTATCCAAATTCTTTATATGGAAACGAAGTGTATGCATTGTAAGACATGTGTACACTTATCTAAGAATAGAGGCGTTGAATATAAAAAAGGAAAGATTGTTGTGAATAGAGAGCAAAAAGACGATTGGGATACGATTGTAGATACATGTCCAACTATGGCTATTACCTATGATTCTAAAGAATATGCTTTAGAGGAATTGTATAAAGAAATTTTTAAGGATGACCCTTTTTTTAAAAGAGGTGGGGGTATTACTTTTTCTGGAGGAGATCCCTTTATTCAATGGGAATTTATGCTGGAAGTATTAAAAGAATGCAAGAAAAGACACATTCATACTGCGATTGAATCTTCTTTCTATACGGAATTAGAAAATGTAAAAAAAGTACTACCTTATTTAGATCAAATTTATTGTGACTGCAAACTATTTGATAAAGACAAACACATAGAATACACAGGAGTATCCAATGAGAAGATTAAAGAGAATGTTGCCTATTTACTAACTTCAGATAAAAGAGATAACGTGATTATCCGCACTCCTTTAATCCCATCTATGACGGCATTAGATGATAACATAAAAAAGATTTCTAGCTTTATATCATCCATTTATTCCGGTGTTCATTATGAAATTTTAAATTACAATCCATTAGCAAAATCTAAATATGCTTATTTAGACATGGAATATTGTTTTAAAGAAAATCCACCTCTTTATACAAAAGAGGAAATGAATCATTTCTATTCTGTTGCCAGAAAAGCGGGTATTCAAAACCTTATATATGAATAAAGAGATCAAATGAATGATCTCTTTTTTATGCGATACTCTTTTTTGTGTTTTGATAGAATAAATATCCATTGATGGTCATACCAACTACTGCACTGATACATCCGATTGTATATAATAAAGCATCGTTGGCAAAAACACCTAAAGATAAGATTAAGATTAAACTATAGATAGTTGGATTCTTAATATCTTTTTGAATAAACATAAATGTGACTGCATACACAAATAGATTCAGCATTTCAATTGTTGTTTGATTCAACATGATTTTTACCTCCTTTTTGTTTTTTAAAAAATACAGAAAAAATTCTGTAGTGCGTCTTATATTACACAAATAAAAAACAAAAAGCAAGTACTTTTATTAAATAAAATTGTGAACACTAGATCAGTGATACAATGAATATATGAAAAAGAAGATTTTATTTATTTTATTTGTGATCATTTGTATTGGCTCCATCATTGCTTGTCAGGTTAAACCTTCTAATTCCTCTAACTTTCAACAAGCAATTGTAGAGTATGTATATGATGGAGATACCATAGAGGTATTAATAGACAGCCAGGAAATTAAAGTTCGCATGATTGGTGTGGATACACCAGAATCAGTGAATGAAGATGAAACAAAGAATTGTGAAGAGGGAATCATTGCTTCTGATTACACAAAGAGCCAATTGACTGAAGGGAAAACAATTTATTTGGAATATGATGAAGATTTGTATGATAACTACGGAAGAACATTAGCCTATGTCTGGCTTTCAGATGATGTGAATACAAACTCTTTCTCTGATTTTAAACAATACAATTTTGGTGCATTGCTTCTACAAAATACCTATTGTAAAGCTGTTTATTATGCACCAAATGGCAAGTATAAAGAATGGTATGAGCAATTGGATTCACATAATTATTAAAAAACCTTTATTCAAAATATAAAGGTTCTCTTTCTAATGTATATCCTCTTCCTTTAACATCTGTTACTTTCTCAATGGTGATAAAGGCGGTCGGATCAATTTGTTCGACAAGGTTTTGAATGAATCTTAATCTTTTAACCGGTAGAATACTTTCTACTTTTTTTATTTCAGTTTTTGTATATCCTGATTGAGCATAGGACATCGTGACACCAAAATCATTTTCAATTAATGCCGTACAAATCTCTTCGAAAGCTTCACTGATAATGATAACCCTATACTTGTCAACACCAAGAGTTAATGCTTTGGACATCATATTGGTCATTAACACTGTATAAATAATTCCATAAAGGATGCGTGTGACATTGTTGAAAGGCAATTGTCCTAACATAATCATGGTATCAGTGACTTTCATGACATTATTAACAGGGACATGAAGAAGTCGTCCAATTAAGATACAAGGAATATCTACACCACCAGTAGAACCTCCTGATTTCATTACTAAGCCAATCCCAAATCCACAAACAGCACTTCCGCAAATCACAGACAACAAAATGTTGTCAGAAATAGAAGAGATAGCTGGAATTTTTTCGAAGATAGCCATTGCGATTGGATAGACAAAAGAGGAAAGAATAGAGCCTAATGCCAACTCTTTACTTCCTAATATGTAGCCTATTGGTAAACAAACGATATTGATGATTAATACAATTGTAGACATATTAAAGCCTAATAGTTTATGAAGAATAATGGAGATACCAGTTGCTCCTCCAACAATAATATCAAAGGGGACAATAAAGGCAACTACGCCAAAAGCTAGTAGACTGCTACCTATAATATTCAATAAATAGTTTCGTATTTTCATAAGATACCTCCTAAAAAAAGAAGGCCAGGGAATTTTCCCTAACCTTGTGGATCCAAGCAAATGCTTAATACAAACTTATTATAAACGATTAAAATTTAAATTCAAATTATTCTATACAATGAATAAATTTTATTGAATCACTGGAATTAGTAGTGTTTTAATTCTATCTTTTTTGAACTACAATACTTATATGAAAAAATATATAGATATGACTTCAGGTCCTATTTTCCATCAACTCATTTCTTTTACGCTTCCTTTGATTCTGGGAAATGTTTTTCAATTGACTTATAATATGGTGGATTCTATTATTGTTGGTCAATTTGCCGGAAGCGAAGCGTTGGCAGCAATCGGGACATCCGATCCGATTATGAGTTTAATTATCTTAGGTGTATCAGGGATGTGTGTGGGTGCTGGTGTACTTATGTCTTTGTTTTTTGGACAAAATGCACTAGATAAGCTAAAAGAAGAGATGAAAACCTTAACGATACTTGGTATTTTCTTTTCTCTTATTGTATTGGTAATTGGATTTGGATTGTCTAAATATATTTTGATTCTTATGAAAAGCCCATCTTCTATTTTGGATATGGCTACTATTTATTTACGAGTAATTTTTTTAGGAATGCCTTTTACTGTTCTGTACAATATATATGCTTCGGCTCTAAGAAGCATCGGTAATTCTACAACTCCTTTAAAATATTTGATGTTGTCTTCTCTTATGAATATGGGTCTGGATTTTATCTTGATTTACTTCTTTCACATGGGCGTATTAGGAGCTGGATTGGCAACTGTTTTTGCTGAAGGCATCAGTGCTATTCTTTGCGTGGTGTATACGGAGAAGAATGTATCGTATCTTCAAATTAATTTTAAAGATTATCAATTAAATAAAGAATTAGTCAAACAAACTCTTTCTTATGGAGGTTTTACTGCTCTTCAACAAGCAACACAACCTATTGGTAAACTATTTATTCAAGGAACGGTAAATTCGCTTGGTGTGACTTCAATTGCAGCTTTTAATGCGATTGGAAAGATAGAAGATATCGGGTTGGTTCCCGGAAGAAGTATTTCGACATCCATTACAACATTTGTTGCTCAAAACAAAGGGGCAAATAATAAAGAACGAATGGAAAAAGGATTTAGAGAAGGAATTCTATTAGAAATAATGGTGGGAATATTTATTTCTTTGGTATTGTATATTTGCCGATTTCCTTTAATGTCCTTATTTACTTCTAATCAAGAAATAATATTCGAAGGTGCCTCATATTTTTCTGTTATGTTTTTAGCCTATGTTCTATCTAACTGTTCAAATGGACATCAGGGATATTATCGAGGCATTGGTTATATGAAAACAACTTTTTTTGGATCTGTTACACAAATTAGTATACGCGCTATTGTATCGGTTTTGATTGTTCCTTTTATAGGAATTAGAGGAATTGGATATGCTTGTATGATTGGCTGGTCTTGTCAATTAGTGTGGCAGGCAATTTATAGAATTTATGTTTATAGGAAGGAGTTTGTATGAAAATTGATTATATGATTCATAATAAAATTCATGGAGTTATGTACACACCAGGAATTGATCGAAAAGTTCCTTTGATTATTTTTGCCCACGGGTATTGTGGCGATTTAACCATGTTGGAACATTATGGACCTAAATGTTTGGAAGCAAACATCGCAATATTCTTTTTTGATTTTTGTGGAGGATCTCTTCAGTCTTCATCCAAGGGAAGTATGTGGGATATGTCTGTATTGACAGAAAAAAAAGATTATGAAGAAGTACTGACTTTTGTTTCGAACTTAGACTATATATCTGATATTACTTTAATGGGAGAATCACAAGGAGGCTATGTAGCAACTTTAGTAGCTGGTAAGCATTCAGAATGTGGTTTAATTCTTTGGTATCCTGCCTTTGTGATAGAAAGAGATTGTAAAGAAAGAGCAAGAAAAGGGTATAAAGATCAAAATTATGTATGGGGTATGCCAATGGGAAGAAAATACATAGAAGATGCTTTAAAAATAAATATTTTCGAAGAAACAAAAAAATACAAAGGAAATGTATTAATTCTTCATGGAAATCAAGATAATGTGGCTCCTATTTCAGATTCGGTTCATGCTTTAGAAACGTTTCCTGACGCAACCTTATATACAGTAATTGGTGCAGGACATGGCTTTGAAGGGAATCAAAGATGGGAAGTTATTGACCAATGCATACAATATGTGAAGAAAAGAGGATAAATATGTTACAAGATATTGATCAAACATTTGATAAAACATACAAGCATTTAAAACCAAAAGATAAAGATTATGTTCTTATTTTTGGACATCGAACATTTTTGGCAAGAAAAGAAGGGGAAGAAACACTTTTGCCTACCTTTGCACAAGTGAGAAAAGATGTTATTTATTTATTTTCATTGGATGAGAAGCGTTATTTTCTTTGTTTAGAATCTTTGGAATTAGAAGGATACGATTATTATTTTGTTTCTGAGTTAAAGTTCCACTCTCCCAAAGAAATTAGTTTTATTGTCATGAATGGATATCACATTTGGGATTGGATGAAAAGAAATAGGTATTGTGGAATGTGTGGAAAAGAAACACATTTGGATGATAAAGAATTGATGTTGGCATGTAGTTGTGGTAACTGCATCTATCCTAGAATCAATCCGGCTGTCAATATTGCGATTATCGATGGCAATAAATTGTTGTTGGCCCGACATAAAAGACATAAAAAAGCTCCTTATTCTTTATTGGCTGGATTTGTGGAATATGGTGAAACTTTAGAAGATACAGTTAAAAGAGAAGTATTAGAAGAAGTTGGATTACAAGTCAAAAATATTACTTACTTTGCTTCTCAGCCTTGGGGAGTTGCCGGTAATCTACAAGTGGGCTATTTCTGTGAATTAGATGGTTCGAATGATGTCACTGTACAAGAAGATGAATTATTGGATGCCGTGTGGTTTGAAAGAGAAGATATACCTGAAGAAATCAGTTTGAACAGTATTACAGGAACAATGATTTATGAATTCAAGTACAAAAAAGGGAATTAAACTTTAATTCCCCAGGCAGCATCATTTTCTAAAACAAAACGACGGTTATTGCATCCTACCATAACATAATCTTTGAATTGTAGAATGACTTGGATGTAGCATCCTTCTTGAATATTATGACTATGAAGGAAATTGATGATATCTCTATTTCCAAACATCCATTTAATTTCATAGAGACCAGGTGCAGCTTCAGTAATTGATTTCATAACTTTTCCCTCTTTTTCTTTAGTGTAAAAAGAAGAGTATTGGTTAGTCAATCGTAATACGGTAAGGCATAGTTTACTATGGTATGGCATAACTAATAGTTAGATATGCCTTACAAATTCTATTTACTTTTTGTAAAGAAAGTATACTATATATTCAAAGAGGGAGTAGTCAAGCATGTAAATGCTTGTATTATCGTCAAGACGGGAAATCCCGGTAATACATGAAATGACAAGACTCATAGTTTATAAACTATGGGTCTTTTTTCTTTCCTCTTTGTAATATAATATAGTAAAAGAAAGGATGAGATTTATGATTTTTAGTATTATTTTACTTATATTATTTGTTTGCATTATATCTTTGGTTTTATCTTGTATTGTGATTGTTCCGCAAGGAATGTGTTATGTATTGGAGTTTTTAGGACAATACAAAGCCAGCTGGCAAGCCGGTTTACATTTTAAAACGCCATTTGTAAGCCGTATTGCTCGCAAAATTTCCATCAAAGAACAGGTGGCTGATTTTCCACCTCAATCTGTTATCACAAAAGATAATGTAACAATGCAGATTGATACGGTTGTTTATTTCAAAGTATTTAATTCTGAATTATATACATATGGTGTTGAAAATCCGTTGATGGCTTTAGAAAACCTGACAGCTACAACTTTACGTAATATCATTGGAGACCTGGAGCTGGATCAAACATTAACTTCTCGTGATACGGTGAATACACAAATGAAAAATATTATTGATGAAGCAACGGATGCCTGGGGATTAAAGGTAAGCCGTGTCGAATTAAAGAATATCATTCCTCCTCAAGAAATTCGTGTGGCCATGGAAAAACAAATGAAAGCGGAACGTGAAAAACGTCAAACATTACTAGAAGCGGAAGCACATAAAGAATCTTCTATTACCCGTGCTCAGGGAGATAAGGAAGCATTGGTCATTCGTGCCTTAGCGGATAAGGAAGCTAAAATTGCCAAGGCACAAGGAGAAGCAGAAGCAATACGTTTAGTTTATGAAGCCGAAGCAAAAGGTATTGAGCTATTAAAGAACGCAAATATGGATGCCAATGTCTTAACGTTAAAGAAACTAGATGCTTTAAAGGAATTAGGAAATGGTCGTGCAACAAAAATTATTGTGCCTACAGATTTAACTGAAACAACATCTAAATTAAATTATGTAGCAGAAATGTTAGGAACACCAGCCAGTGAGGCAATTGATAAAACAGAAATAGTGGAAACAGAAGAAAAAGTGGAAGATGACTGTTGTGAAAACGAAGAAAGAACAGAGGTGACAAAAGAATTTGTCACAAGCGTTCCACCCGTTCCACAAGGATAAAAACAAATGAAGATTATACATAAGAAAAGATTTATATTCTTTATTCTTTTATATGTGATAGGATATTTGTACTTTTGTGTTTTTGGAAGTTTTATTAATAATCTAAAAGTAGGAGATACTTTGACAGGAAGATACTTAATAATTTCTGATTTTTTACCAGCAACAGCTTATAATCTATCTACAAATATTGCGATATTTGTTGTTGTATCTTTCTTTTTAATTCTATTTATTGTCTGGCAAACAAATTTAGAAGGACCTAAATTAAATCGAACTGTATTACTTGTAGAAGGATTAAACATTTATATTATCTGTTTATCTTTTGCGATTGTGGATGCCATTGTAGGAAACAATTTTTTAAGTACAGCCATGATAATCACAATCACCATTACAGTTGTATATATTCTTGGATTTTTAATTGCTTATTTAGCCACTAAAAATAAAAAGAAGGATTATACAAATTTTATGGATATCATGACCAAAGAAGAATATGATGCATGGCAAAATAAAAAGTTAAAATAATTAAAAAGGCTGTAACACTTACTAGTTGCAGCCTTCTTTTTTTATTTATTGATTAATTTTTCTAAGATTTGAACAGCATTTGTGGCAGCTCCTTTACGGATTTGATCTCCACAGCAGAAGATGGCCATAGAATGTCCTGTTTCATCTGTTAAGTCTTTACGAATACGTCCTACATAAACTAAATCTTGATCTGTTGTATCCAATGGCATTGGATAAATCTTGTTTTGTGGATCGTCTTTTAATACTGTTCCTTGTCCCTTTGAAATTAATTGTCTTGCTTCTTCTACATCTACCTCTTCTTCACATTCAATGAAAATAGATTCAGAATGAGATCTTAGAATTGGAACACGAACACATGTACAATTTACTTTTAATTCATCATCATGCCACATTTTACGTGCTTCATTTTGCATCTTCCATTCTTCTTTAGAAATTCCATATTCATCGAAATCTCCAATTTGTGGAATTAAGTTATAGGCAATTTGATAAGGGAAAGCAGTACGTGGTGCATTTGGATCTTTTAATTGATTTTCTAAATCTTGAATTCCTTTCACACCAGCTCCCGATACAGCTTGGTAAGTAGAAACGATCATACGTTTAATATGATATTTCTTATATAATTCATGTAAGGCAACCATGGCAATAATTGTTGCACAGTTTGGATTGGCAATAATTCCATGATTCCATTCAATATCTTCTGGGTTGATTTCTGGAATAACTAATGGAACATCTTTATCTAAACGGAAAGCAGATGAGTTGTCTACAACTACTACACCATCCGCATTTGCCCATGGAATCCATTTTTTCGCTAAATCATTTTCAGTAGCTCCTAAAGCATAATCTACATCTTTGAAACTGTTTTCTGTTAATTCTTCAACAACGATATCTTGTCCTTTGAATTGGAATACTTTTCCAACAGAACGAGCGGATGCCAATAGCTTTACATTGACATCAAAATTTCTTTCTTCTAAGCATTGTAGCATTTGTTGCCCTACGGCACCTGTACAACCAACAATTGCAACTGTTTTTTTACTCATTTTATTTCTCCTCCTTCGGTACAAATTCTTCATAAATAGCTCGAATTGTGTCATTAAAATCTTTTTTCTTAACACCTAAAGTGATATTAATCTCACTAGATGATTGGGCAATCATACGAATGTTGATGCCTTTCTTTCCTAGTGCTGAGAATAATTTTCCAGAAGTACCTGGCTTATCTGACATGTTCTTTCCAACCGTAGAGATTAAAGCTAAATCATCAATAACTTTTAATTCATCTGGTTTTAATTCTGATTTAATACGAGAAAGAATTTCATACAAGCTATCCTCAATTTCTTTTGTTTCAACAACAACAGAAAATGAATCGATTCCTGAAGGAATGTGCTCTATTGAAACATTATAAGCTTCTAAGATGGATAAAACTTTTCGAATAAATCCAACTTCGTTCGACATATGTTTTTTATAAATATAAATAGATGTGAAATCTTTCTTACCAGCAATACCTGTAATGGCATACTTAGAAGGTTCATTAATCATTTCTTGAATATACGTTCCTTTATCTTGAGGACGGTTTGTATTCAAAATATGAATTGGAATGTTGGCTTCTTTTACAGGGAAGATAGCTTCTTCATGTAAGACACTTGCTCCCATATAAGATAATTCTCTTAATTCTGTATAGCTGATATGAGTGATTTCTTTTGGATTCTCAACGATTCGAGGATCGGCCATTAAGAATCCAGATACATCTGTCCAGTTTTCATATACATCGGCATCTAAACAGCCGGCAAGAATTGCCCCAGAGATGTCTCCTCCACCTCTTGAAAAGACTTGAATCTTTCCATTGGCAGTGGAACCATAGAATCCAGGAAAAACGAAATGGTCATATTGAGAACATTTCGCAACCAATTTCTTTTTAGTAGCTTCCATGTCTATACTTTTATCCAAACGGAAGCGGATAACATCTTTGGCATCTACAAAATCATATCCTAAGTATTCAGCCATTAATTTAGCACAGAAGTATTCGCCACGAGAAACAATTTCTTCTTGCGTCATTCGGTTTAAATTGGTGTACATCGCATCCAATTCTTTTTCGATTGGTTGTTTTAAACCAAGGTCTTCTTTGATTTTAATAAAGCGGTCTTTAATAATATAGAATACATTGCTGGCATCTACATGATATTGTCTATGAGCATCTAATAAATATAATAAGTCAGTAATCTTGGAATCCTGAGAATCTTGACGACCAGGAGCCGATACAACAACATATTTACGTGCTGGATCAGACAGTACAATATCTTTGACCTTCTTAAACTGCGTAGCATTTGCTACAGAACTTCCTCCAAATTTTGTGATTTTTAACATATCAATTTCCTTCTTAAACTAATCTTTGTATTTAGCTATCATGGCTTGTGCATTTTCTTCCATTACAACATTGGCAAATCCCATAAAATCTTTTGTGGTAATTGGCTTTGTTGTGATATAGAAGTTGGCTCCTACACTGTCTACATGAGCGACCATACGATTATCGTACTTTTTATTCGTACGAATTAAATATTGATGTTTCAGTAAGGAATCATTATATGGAATAACTGTATCTAAGTTAACCTTTCCATAAGAAATTCCTTCCTTAATATCAAGAATATCTTCTACTATAGCATTAGCGGTTGGTAATTTTCCAGCCCCTTGTCCATAAAATTTCAATTCACCAATTGTGGCTCCAAATAAAGTGACAATATTGAAATTAGATGGAATATTAGCTTCTAGTGAAGTCATAGGAATAACATTTGGCATTACGAATGCTTCATACCCTTCATCTTCTACAGTGGCTTCACCAATATATTTGATCATCATTCCTTTTGATTTTACATATTGAATATCATCATAGGTGATAGTTGCCATTGAGAAACAAGGGAAATCTTTCATATTAACTTTGGCATCAAAGGATAGAGCAGATGAAATAACAACCTTATTTTGTACATCGTATCCATCAATGTCTGCACTTGGATTTGCTTCCGCATATCCTAATTTTTGCGCTGCCTGCAAAGCTTCATTAAATCCTTTATTTTGTGTGTTCATAGAATCTAGAATGTAATTGGTTGTACCATTGAAGATTCCATAGAAAGAAGTAATCTTGTCGATACGTCTAGCCTTTTGAATACTGGCAAGCCAAGGGATACCTCCACCTGTGCTGGCTTCAAAACGAAATTCCACATTATTTTCCTTTGCAACCCTTAAAAAATCTTCCATATGAGCTGCAACAACGGCTTTATTGGCTGTAACAACATGTTTTTTGTGATTTAGGCATTCCATGATGAAATCATATGCCGGATGAATGCCACCCATTGTTTCTACTACTACATCAATGGTAGGATCTTCACTGATATCTTTGATGTCACAAACGATAATGTCTAATTTATCTTTATTTTTTGGTAAATCTAAAATCTTTACAACTTGGCAATCCATTAAGTTAGTGGATTTTCTTTTGTTCACAATTTCATAAACTCCACCGCCGATGGTTCCAAAGCCTAGTATCGCAATATTCATAATTTGTTCCTCCGTGTCAGTAATAAAAAAACACTTGTTTTTAAAGCGTGCACATTGTATCATAAGTACTAGAGTTTTTCAAGGAGGACTTATCATGAAGAGTTTATATGTTTCAACAAGAGACGCTAATAAAAAAGTCACAAGTAAGCAAGCAATCTTAGAAGGAATCAGTGATGATGGTGGATTGTTTGTATGGCCTGATTTAGATACAGTAAAAATTGATTTGGAAAAGATATGCCAACAAAGCTATAAAGAGAATGCATACATGATTTTAAAAGAATTACTTCCAGATTATACAGAAGAAGAATTAAAGGATAGTATTGAAGGAGCTTATGGTCATAACTTCACTGCCGATGAAATAACACCTGTTCGTAAAGTTGGCGATGTATATGTTTTAGAGTTATTTCATGGACCTACTTCTGCTTTTAAAGATGTTGCTTTAACATTACTACCATATTTAATGCAAAAAGCATTAAGAAGTACAAATCAAAAAGCTTTGATTTTAACAGCTACATCAGGAGATACAGGAAAGGCTGCTTTAGCTGGATTTCAGGATGTGGATGATATTGGTATTGTTGTTTTCTACCCACATCAGAAAGTAAGTCAAATTCAATATCGTCAAATGGCTACTCAACGTGGAAAAAACACAAAAGTCTATGCTGTAAAAGGAAATTTTGACGATGCACAAAGCCAGGTAAAGAAATTATTTTTAGATAAAGAATTAAATATGATAGCCCAAGACAAGAAAACGCTATTGACTTCAGCTAATTCGATTAACATTGGAAGATTGGTTCCTCAGATTGTTTATTATTTTGAAGCCTATAAATATTTAGTAAATAACGGAATCATTCATTGTGGGGATAAAGTATCTTACTCTGTTCCTACAGGAAATTTTGGAGATGTTTTAGCTGGATATTATGGGTATTTAATGGGACTTCCAGTTGAAAAGTTCTATGTAGCATCTAATGCCAACCACATTCTTACAGACTTCTTGACAACAGGAGTATATGATAAAAATCGTGAATTTATTCAAACGATTTCTCCAAGTATGGATATTTTAATTTCTTCTAACTTAGAGAGATTGTTGTACTACATGTCAGGAAAAGACACGACATTTGTATCTCAATGTATGAATGATTTAAATACAAAAGGAAAATACACAATTCCAAATGAGATGTTAGAGAAAATCCAAAACTTATTTGGTTGTGGATATGTCAATGATGTACAGACAAAAGAAGTGATTAAAGAAGCATATGAGCAAACGGGTGTGGTTTTAGATCCACATACTGCGATTGGCTATAGTGTAGCTCAAAACAGTGATGAACAACCAATTGTTTCTTTGGCTACGGCTTCTCCTTATAAATTTGGTTTAGATGTATTAGATGCTTTAAACATTGAACCAAAAGGGGAATTAGAAGCTATGAAACAACTTAGTGAAATTTGTAAAGATCCAATTCCTGCGGGGTTAGCTCAACTGGAAACACTTCCTATTATTCATAAAGATGTAATCGAAATTGAAGAAATGTTTGACGTCGTACAAAAGGCAATGGACGGATGTTTCCATGATTAAGGTAACTGTACCAGCAACGAGTGCCAATGTTTGCATTGGGTTTGATTGTTTAGGTATGGCGGTGAATATGGAGGCTGTTTTTACTTTTGAAAAAAGTGATACTTTATTAATCACAGGATGTCCTGAAGAATTTGCGAATATCAATAATTTAGTTGTGCAAGGATTTCGAAGAATTTGCCAACATCTAAAAAAGGACTTTCCCACATTCCATCTTCATATTGATTCACCAATTCCTTTGACTAGAGGTTTGGGTTCGAGCTCAGCTTGTGTCATTGCAGGAATTCTTGGCGCGGATGCATGGTTTGAAAGCCGTCTAGATAAAAAAGAATTATTGGCAATCGCTATAGATATGGAAGGACACCCGGATAATGTGGCTCCTGCCATTTATGGACAGACATGTGTAGGGTTTATGGATGACGGGCAACCTCATTTAATGAATATTCCATGTCCTGACTGGAAGGGATTGGCAATAATTCCTCCTTATCCTATTCATACAGATCAAGCTCGTAAAATTTTACCGACAACGTTGCCATATCGCGATGTCACTAAGCAAGTAGGATATGCTCTTACTTTTGTGCAGGCTTTACAGGCAGGGGATGAGCTGGTTTTATCAAAAGCATGTCATGACTTTTTGCATGAGCCTTATCGTAAGAAATTAATTCCAGAATATGACAGTATTAAAAATTTCTGTTTGGATAAAGGGTTTCCTATGTGGATTTCTGGATCAGGAAGTACGATGTTGGCTATTTCGTTAAATGAAAAGAAAATAAAGGATTTAGAGTCCTGGATGAATAAAACATATCCATATATTGAATGTAAACGAATTTCCATTTCAAAGGAAGGAGCAAGAGTGGAATATGAGTAAATATTTTGTTGTATCATCAGATATTTTGCCTGACGTACTTGAAAAAGTAATTGAAGCACGTTCCTTATTACAATCTGGCAAGGCAAAACGAATTAGTGAAGCAGTTAAATATGTTGGGATTTCAAGAGGTACCTACTATAAATACAAAGATGCTGTATTCTCTTATACACAGGAGCAATCTAGAAGAAAGGCTGTCGTATCTATGATTCTTCATTCGGATACAGGCTCTTTATCAAAAGTTTTGACATTATTGGCAGAAAAGCAAATTAATGTTTTAGCAATCAACCAATCTATCCCTATTAATGGTATTCATGATTTATCACTAACTCTTGATATTACAGATTTGGATATTAGTATTCAAAATACATTGACCATGTTAGAAGAACTATCCGTTGTAGAAAAAGCTGAATTGGTTGCGGTGGAATAAAATGAAAACAGTTATATCCTATTTTTTTGGATGGTGTATTGTTGTTGTAACAGTTGTGGTTGGGGTAAAGTTTTATGCTTTAAATCCAACCTTTTATACTACCCGATACGAAAAATATAATTTTGCTCAGGAAATAGATGTAGATCAAGAAGGGTTAAATAACAGCATTACTGTCTTATTGGATTATTTGGATGATAAAAGAGATAATATCCAATGTACAATCACATATAAAGGGCAAACAAGAGAAGCTTTTTCGGAAGATGAAACATTGCACATGATGGATGTAAAAACTTTATATCAGAATGCGATTAAGGTGGCTATTGGAGCAGGTATAGTAGGAATTGGTATTTTATTCTATTTTTTAATTGCAGAGAAAGAACTTTGGCTTTCTTATTTAACACGAGGCTTCTTGCAGATGAGTGAAACCCTCGCTGTACTTCTGGCTTTTTTTGGTATTTGGGTGGCAGTGGATTTTACTTCCTTTTGGACTTGGTTTCATACCGTGTTTTTTGACAATGATTTATGGTTGATGGATCCAAGAGTGAGTTTTATGATTAATATGTTACCAGAGATTATTTTCAATCAATTGGTTATTTCCATTGCTTTATTTTTATGTATTGTTTTAATCCCTATATTGTTGTTTTCTTTATATTATCGATTTAGAAAAGCTCCCATTGCTTTCTGGGTAAAAAAATGATTCTAGCTTCTAAATCTCCAAGAAGAAAAGAGATACTTCAAAGAAATGGATACGATTTCAAAACGATTCCTTCCCATTCTAAAGAAGTATTTGATTTTTCTCTGCCTTTAGATGAAGCTTTGGAAAAGGTTGCCTATCAAAAAGCAAAAGAAGTTCAAAAAGAACATTCGGAAGATATTATTTTATCTGCTGATACCATTGTTGTGATGAATGGAAAGATTTTAGGAAAGCCTAAAAGCGACAAACAAGCTCATGAATTTTTAAGATCCTATTCCCATCACCATCATCAAGTGAAAACGGGTGTCTGCATTCTTACTCCTAAAAAAGAATATAGTTTTGTTGAGACAACAACTGTATACTTTAAAAAAATAACGGATAAAGACATAGCTTCTTATATGGCATTAAATACATATATGGACAAAGCTGGAGCATACGGTATACAAGATCCTGGCTTTATAAATTATATAGATCATATAGAAGGAAGCTTTACCAATGTTGTTGGTTTACCAGAAGAAAAGGTAAACGAAATATTAAGAAAATTATAATCAAGACATTTGTTCTTGATTTTTTGTTTTTAAAAATTCAATAACTTCAAGTAAATTATTCAAAACAACAGTCGCTTTTTTTTCGTATTCTGGTTCCGGATATTTCATATCGGGAATACAAACAACATCAATATTGCCGTTGTATGCAGCTAATATGCCAGATTCAGAATCTTCTATGACTAAAGCTTCACTTGGGTTAACATTTAGCTTTTGACATGCTTTTAAAAAGATTTCGGGATTTGGCTTACTGTTTTTTACTTCATCTCCACAAATCACATAATCAAAATAAGGAAGGATCGGTTTTAGTATTCTGTCTATACGATCACGATCACTACTTGTGGCAATCGCTAGTTTATATCCTTTTTCTTTACAATAATCTAATAATTTAATCAATCCATATTTAATGGGTAAATTGGATTCTAACCGGTAATCTAATCGTATGTGGACCTCATCCCATACTTGATCAAAAGGAAAATCTTGACCATACGCATCTTTAAATAAATCAATAATCTTTAATTTGGATTTTCCTAAAAAAGTTAGATATAAATCTTTTGAAAAAGGATAACCTAATTCATTTAAGTATTTCTTATATTCTTCATAGGTTGCATTTTCAGAATCAATCATTAATCCGTCGTTATCAAAAATAATAGCTTTGTACATATTATCACCATTTCAAATGTAACATGTTTTGAAAAAGTGGTAAAGTAAGAATATATGGAGGTACTTTTATGTTAGTTGTAGATAAAGAAATGTTTGGAGGACCTGGATTAACCCATTTTGAACATATATTAACAGCCGATGAAATGCATGGAATGAATCGTGTTTATGCCAGAGTGACATTAAAACCGGGATGTGCTGTTGGTTATCATGTACATCAAGGAGATGGAGAAGATTACTTTGTTTTATCTGGTAAGGCTACATTAGATGATAATCATGAAAGAGAATTAATTTTAAATCCAGGTGATCATTATTTTACACCATCCGGAAAGGGTCACAGTATCACAAATAATGAAAGTGAAGATTTAGTTTTTATGGCTTTAATTGTTTATGATCATGAAAAAGTAGATTAATATGGACAATAAAAGGAGCATTTTATGAATGCTCCTTTAAGTATTGTTCAAATTCTTCTTCTGAAAGCGGCTTGGAATAGTAATATCCTTGTATGATATCACATCCCATTTCTTTTAATGTATCCAACTGTTCTTTTGTTTCAACACCTTCCGCTACCATTTGACATTGTAAGTCATGACAGATTTTAATAATGCTTTTGACAATTATTTTCTGTTTATCTAAATTCTTGACAAAGCTCATATCTAACTTAATGAAATCCAATGGAAAACTTGTTAGTAAAGACAGGGCAGAATAACCAGAGCCAAAATCATCTAATTCTATTTGAATTCCGTTATCTCGTATTGTTTGAACAATTGGCTTTACATATTCTAAATCATCAATGAAAGTTGATTCGGTGATTTCCATATGAAATAAAGAAGGATCTATATCTTTTTTAGATAAGACATTATACATTTCTTTTAGGATGTTTTCGTGAATTAAATCTTTATAGGATATGTTAATGGAAACAGGTACAACCTGGTATCCCTTATTGACCCATTCTTTTTGTTTATGATAGACAGAATACCATACAAAACAATCCAATTTGGAAATGAATCCGTTTCTTTCAAAAATAGGAATAAATTCAGCTGGAGACATAAATCCATAATTAGGATGAATCCATCTTGTTAGGGCTTCGGCTCCTACTAATTTTCCAGTTTTACAATCGTGCTTAGGCTGATAATAAACTTTAAACTGATTTTCATTTAATGAACTTTCCATGGTGTCTTCAATTTCTTTTTCTTTCATGTATTGAAGATTCATGTCTTGCGTATATTTCGCAAGCATTTTTCCATATTGATGTTTTATGGTTCTTAAGGCTATGATGGCTCTATCACACATTGCAGAAATAGAGAGCGTTTTATCGACGTTTTCATAAATTCCGAATTTAACTTCATAATGAGCAACAGGCGCATTTTTATACATCATTTCCATTCCTGTAAATAATGGGGAAAAATCTGGATTCTCTATTGATTTATCCACGCGAAAGAAACCAACAAATTGATCACCCGAATAGCGTCCAAAACAAATAGTAGGACAATTAAGAACCTGTAAAGATTTACCTACAAAAGCAAGTAATTCATCTCCTTTATCTTCTCCATAACGAGCGTTGATCATTTTGAAGCTATCGATATCAGAGATAATGATATTGTAGTCATCCTCGGGTGCTTCTTGCATCATTTTTTGTGCAATTTTAAAGAAGGATTTTTTTGTATATAAAGTTGTCAATTCATCAATATCATAATTCATATAGGTCACCTTTGTACTATCATAATAACATATAGTTGTTAAAATGGTTATAAATTTTAATTAATATTCATATTTTCTTTTATATTTACGATAATAATACAGAGATAGTATAAATCCTAAAAATTCAGCTACACTTGTAGAAGCCCATAGTCCATTAATTTCAAAGAAAACAGGAAGAATTTCAATAGATATAATTAAGAATACAAAGGTTCTTCCAAAAGATAGAATGGCAGATATTTTACCATTCTGCAAAGCTGTAAACAAAGCTGAAGCATTGGCATTAAAACCAATAAATAGAAAAGAAATGGCATAATATAAAAAGCCATCCATAACCGTAGAATATACTGTTTCAGATTTGGTAAAAATATGCATTAAAGATGAAATAGATAGAATGGATAATCCAAATATCAATAAGGATACAACTCCTATTGTTTTAATAGACGTATATACAATTTCATGAATTTGTTTTGTATCTTTGGCTCCATATTTATAAGCCAGTATTGGAGAAACACCCATGGAATATCCAAAGAACAAAGCAATAAATAAATATTGTAGATAATATACAATACATAAAGCGGCAACACCATCTTCACCTGCATATTCCATAAATTTTAAATTAAATAATAAACACGTAATCGCAATAGCAATATTGGTTACCATTTCACTAGAACCATTGGTACATGATTTAATCAGCATAGAATAATTTGGTTTAAAAGAAGTAAAATATAATAAGCCTTTGCGATTCAATGAAAAGTAAATAAGTCCAATAATAGAAGGAATACAAAATCCAATACAAGTAGCATACGCTGCTCCGGCAATACCCCAATTGAATACTCCAACAAAGACATAGTCTAATATCATATTGGATAGTCCACCTAATATAGTTGTACATAATCCTAAATTTGGTTTTCCTGCGGTTATAAAAAAGGATTGAAAAAAGACTTGTAGAAACAACATAGGGAAGAATATTAAATTAATTGTTAGATAGGTCATTCCATCTTGATATTGAGCGTTGGATACACCCATAAATTGAACTAATGGATTTCTAAATAAAAATAAGATAACGGCTAATAGAATGGAAATAGAAATGGATATAAAAGCGATAAAGGAGAAATCGTTTCTTGCTTTTTCAAATTTTTGTTCCCCCATTTCTTTTGAAATATAGGCACTTCCACCAACCGCTAACATAATAGATATAGCCCAGGCAATATTAATAACGGGATAAACCATATTTAATGCAGATAAGGCAACAGTACCGGCATACCGTGATACAAAGGTCCCATCGACAATAGTATACATGCTTAAAAATATCTGCATGATAATACTGGGAATTGAAAATTTTATTAAATCTTTAAAATGGAATGTTTGATCAAATTGGTTCATGTTTCTATTGTACCTAACGATAAGCAATTCTTCAAATTTTCCAAACTTTCTTAAGTCATTACAAATGTAATGGCTTTTTTTATGAAAAGATTGTATTCTAATTTAGAGGAAAAATTTATGGACGATACATTTACATTATATGATTTAAAAGTAGAAGTGGTAGAAGGAGATAAACCATTTGTGTGTTCTCATCATGTAGGAGATTCTTTTAAGGTAATAGGTGAAAATTTAGTATTCGATGATACTCATTCATTTTCTATGTATTCTTTAAGTGCAATTTTACCTGTTCTCCCAGCTAAACAAAGAGAACTTCACAACAATGACTGGATGAAAAGCGATAGTTATATTGCTTGTCCAGATCCTAATTGCGGGGCTCGTTTTAAAATTACACGAATTGGAAAGAGAACTCTATCTCATAGTGAATGTACAGTTGTACCAATTGGAAAGGAATAAGAAATGAATCAAAAAAACAGTTTTTCAAATGGATATACATTTAATAGGGTTATAAATGGGTGCTGGCAACTAAGTGCTGAGCATTGCTTACAAGGAAGTTTAGATTTTGATGATGCCATGAAAGCTTTTCATATGTTGGTAGAAAGAGGATATACAACCTTTGATTGTGCAGATATTTATACAGGTGTTGAAGAATTTATTGGAAAATTTGTATTAGAATTAATGAAATCAAATTCTTATACTCATGATTCTATCCAAATTCATACAAAGTACGTACCTGATTTAAAAGACTTAGCACATGTTGATTTCCAATATACTGAAAAAGTAATTGACCGATCTTTAGAAAGAATGCATAGAGATTGTCTAGATTTAGTACAATTTCATTGGTGGGATTGGGAAGTTCCTGGTTATATGGAAACAATTGATGATTTATATAAACTGCAGAAAAAAGGGAAGATTCGTAATATCGGAATGTGCAATTTTGATACTGCTCATTTAAAAGAGGTAGTAGATGCAGGATTCCATCCTGTATCTAATCAAACACAATACTCTGTTTTTGATCGTAGACCAGAAAAACAATTGATTCAATATAGTCAAGCTAACAACATCCAATCATTCTGTTATGGAACATTATCTGGTGGATTTTTATCCGAAAAATGGATTGGAAAGGAATTTAATCCAGAAAATCGTTCTTTGGTAAAATATCAACAAGTGATTGAGGATACACTAGGTTGGGATGGATTTCAAAAGGTATTATTGCTTCTTGACGAAATTGGAAAGAAGCACAATGTATCTATTTCAAATGTGGCAACTAAGTATATTTTAACTCGACCATCTGTAGGAGCCTGCATGGTTGGTGTCCGTAATTCTAGGCATGTACAGTCTAATTTAAAGATATTCGAATTTGATTTAGATAATGAAGATATTGCACGCATTCAGAATTTTTTAAAAGACTACCCAAATTTAGAAGGAGACCCTTTTGAACTTGAAAGAGCACCTGGTAAATATAAAAACATAATGAAAATGAATTTAGGAAAAAATGAATAGAAGTGGGAACCCACTTCTATTTTACTATCTCATATTCCATCATGAACGATTTTAGTTTAGTGCCCACTACAATATTTTCTGGCAGTAACGCTAAGGCAACCATAATGATGTTGTCTTTTCCTTCTTGCTGCAAATAAGCATAGTCACCATTAATACTTGTAACAACAAAATATTTTTCCATTAGGCATCACTCCTTGAAAAACGATTTTTCATTTCTAATGAGGATATACGCAAGACGTCATTCAGTAAATTTAATGTTAACTCTTTCAAATGGTCTGCCATCTTGTTGTTGCACATTTCTAAGTATTTTTGTACATCTTCTGGTTTTTCTTTCATATATTTTTGATCTACATGCTTTAAAAAAGCATGTCCACTTGCTAAGGTTTCTTGTTTGTATTTATCAATATAAACCATGCATGATGCGTAATGAGCATCCACTAAGGCACCAATTAAACGATTGGCCCAATAGAAACTCTCCGTTGTCACTCTTCCGTTAGTATCCTTCAAATATGCTGGGGTATCAGTAACGTTGGCATAAAATGGCGTCATGCCGTTAAAGGCGTTGCAACCCATCGCAATCCATTCCACAGTTTTTAATTCGGCCGGAACATGCTTGCGGATTTGTGTTATGGCAACAAAGTTATTGCGGTTAATACCAATTGGTCGGTAATTCTTATCGGAATTATGTGCATAGATATTATATGGTGTTCCTTGATAGTAAGAAGATAAAATGTATTTGATATCTTCAATTGTTACTTTTTTCTCGGGAGTCATAGACCATGGTAAAGTGTCTGATTCAGGATCTTGTATTGTACTTGGATTTAATATCTTTTCCATATACCATGCTCTTGGTGTATTGTAGAGATGGTCATAATCTCTATGGGAGCCAAAGATTGCACGAGTATTTAAATTAGCTCTTTGACTAACTGGAGTTTCATCAAAACAAACATCTAAATTATTGTCTTCAATAAAAGAAATTAAATCAACAGAACACATATGTTCTTTTTGTTTATTGTAGGCATCAATCATGTCAAAGAAATCAATTCCTTGTTGGTTTGGCATCACAACATAACAGTTATCCGGCACTTTTTTTGCTATCCAATGGTGTCCACCGATTGTTTCTAGCCACCAGATTTCATCTTCATCTTGAAATCCAATACCATTCATTTCATAAGTTCCATATTTTTCAAGCATTGAACCTAAGCGAAGAACACCCTCTCTTGCAGAAGAAATATAAGGAAGAACAAGAGTTAACATATCTTCTTCACCAATTCCTGATAAAACCAAAGGGTCGGCTCCTAAAACTCTAGGGTTAGAAGTGATGGTTTCGGTTGCACTCATAGCTACATTTTTTTCGTTAAAACCGGCTTCTGCCCATATTCCTTCATCTTCTATTGCATTAGGCATAGCTGTATAGCGCATCGGACAATCTGGTAAGTCAATTTCAAAACTTGATAATACAGATTTATAATGCTTTGGTTGTTTGTCGGGTGTTACGACTATCCATTTTTTAGGATCAAATGTGTTATATCCTGAATCTTCATTTCTAGCCATCAATGTTGTTTTGTCATAGCTAGCTTTTTTACCGATTAATATAGTTGTACAAGGCATATTTATTCTCCTTTATTTGCTGCCTTTATTGTAGTCACTTTATCTTAAAAATACAATTATGTGAAATAATGTGAAAAATATAAGTGTAATAAGAATGTAAGAATCATTGAATACACTATGGAAAAGGAGGAAAAGAGAATGAATAAATTACGGTTTGACTTTCTTTAAGAAGAAAAGAAAGGAGAAACTATGTCAATAGAAAATATACTGGATACAAATGCATTAAA
>R14__coassemble_493_pt1 | contig 26982 bp, 26 predicted proteins | sample R14__metabat2_low_PE_009 | metagenome-assembled genome bin R14 | reverse complement strand
CTTTCGTTAATATTTTGGTTTGGACGCCTAGATTATAAACGAAAGGAAAGATAAAGAAAAACAGAGTAGAAACATATATTTCTACCCTTTATTTTTATGGATTATTGTTCCAGGAAATTTTGGATTATCGCAGATGAAACTGCGCTATTTTTTACTTTAATTGATGACATTCGTCCATGAATTCATCTAAGAATTCCAACATATATTGATGACGATGCTTGGCTATTTCTTTTGCGGTATCTGTATTCATCATATCCTTCAACAATAATAATTTTTCATAAAAGTGATTAATGGTTGTGGAATTATCTTGATGAAAGTATTCTTCTTTGTTCATTGAAAGATTAGGAGAAATTGTAGGATCTACCATTTTATGATGTTTACTGCCTCCATACGCAAAAGTACGAGCAATACCAATGGCTCCAATGGCATCCAGTCGATCGGCATCCTGCACACACTTTCCTTCTAATGTAGAAGGCACAACAGAATCCGATGCCATAAATGAAATTTCATCAATAATATCCAAGACTTGACTTTGAATATTTTTTTCAATCTTATTTTCTTCCATAAATCTTTTAGCGTTTTCTTTTGATTCATACGTAGTTGTCAGTTTGTGATCATCCACATCATGTAATAAAGCGGAAAGTTGTACTACAAATAAATCCGCATGTTCTTTTCTCGCAATTTTTGTAGCCATTTCATATACTCGTAAAGAATGAGCAAAATCATGTCCACTATAATCTTCTTTAAAAAAATCTCTGATGTATTCGATTGCCTTGTCAATTGTTTCCATAGACCCTCCAAAAAAAAGGAGAAATCAATTCTCCTTATCTGTTTTACTAAATAATTCATGCATGAAATCTTCTATAAAGTCATTAATAATTTGAGCGACATCTGTTTCCTGATCCGGAAACAAATCTAGATAGTATCTTTGCCATTGACAAGAAATTGTATCCACTAAGCAGATAGTTCCCGAAAAAGGATGAAGCTGTTCTTCATTCAAATTTAAAGAATGATCTGTCAGTTCAAATTTATTTTCTTCAAATTGAATAAAATTATGTGACTTAATAAAGGTAGTCGATGGAAATTTAGCTGCGAAAGCATCAATTTGTTCATCAACCTTTTTTGTGATAGAAATACATACACATTGAATCAAGCTTTCTTTTAAAATCACTTCTAATTTATGATTCATCTTTTGCGAATATTCAGATTCATAAAAGAAAGAATCATCACAATATAAAACAATCATTAGCGATTAAAGAAGAAGTTAGGAATTTCATCATCCGGATTAATTTCTTCAACTTCAGAAACAGTTGTATTAATCTTTGGCTGAATGAATGTATTTGCTTGATTTACGGCAGCAGCATCTGCTCTTTTCTTTAATTGTTTTGTTTCTTCAAATCCTGTTGCGATTACAGTAACGATAATAGCGTCACCTAATTGTTCATTAATTGCGATACCGAAGATACAATCAATATCTCCACCAGCTGCATCTTGAATAACAGCTACTGCATTTTGAGCATCGAATAAAGAAACCTTATCGCCACCAGTAATATTGATGATAGCGGATTGAGCCCCATTAATTTGAGCTTCTAATAATGGAGATTGAATTGCTTTTTCAGCAGCAGCGATTGCTTTATCTTCCCCTTCTGCCATACCAATACCAATTAAAGCACGTCCTTGGTTAGCCATTACGGAACGAACATCTGCAAAGTCTAAGTTAACTAATGCAGGAACAGCAATTAAATCAGAGATTGTTTGAACACCTTGACGTAATACATTATCTGCAGCCTGGAATGCTTCTTCAATTGGTTTTCTTCCAATAACTTCTAATAAGTTGTCATTAGAGACAATAATTAAAGAATCAACATATTTCTTTAATTCTTCAATTCCTTCTTTCGCGTTGTTTGCTCTTCTTCTTCCTTCAAAAGTAAATGGACGAGTGACTACAGCTACTGTTAAAGCTCCTTCTTCTTTTGATAATTTAGCGATTAATGGAGCAGCACCAGTACCGGTTCCACCACCCATTCCAGCAGTGATAAAAACCATATCAGCGCCTTTTACAGCTTCACGGATATCGGCTTCACTTTCTTCAGCCGCTTTACGTCCTACTTCTGGATTACCTCCAGCACCTAAGCCTTTTGTCGTGTCACGACCTAAAACAATTTTGTTTTGGCATGGAGAGTTTTTCATAACTTGAACATCTGTATTGCAGATATAGAAATCTACACCTTTTACTCCATCCGCAACCATTCGATTTACAGCGTTGGATCCTCCACCACCAACACCGAATACTTTAATAAGTGCAACTTGATTAAATTCTGTCATATCTTTTTACCTCTAGTCCCTTTCTGTTAAGATAACGTCTTTCATCTTCTTTGTAAATCCACCATCATTCTTTCTAGAACGTTGCTTGATGGAATCGATACTTGCTTCTAATTCATTGTTGTTTACAGAAATCTTATCCAATCCACGAATTTGATTGACTTCATTCCATGAATAAGCACTTCCAATACCACAAACATAAGCGCCATCTCTAGCTCCCATTGTTGTTTCTTCGAAAATCATCATTTCAGCATTGAATGATTCATCCATCTGTTTCAATACAGAAATGTTGGATCCCTTACCGCTTAATATATAACGTGATTTTGCCTGTGTTACAATTGGTTGACATGTTTCATTGATTTCCGCAATCCATTGACGAATCTTTGGCATAACAGACTCCGTCAATTCTTGTTCCGTGATTTCAACACGCATATCCTCTTTTTGTTCAATATAGACAATCACATCACTACAATCTTCTTCTTTGGCATGGAAAATATTTTGCAGTAAACGATATCCCACTTCATCACTTAATCCATATTTCTCTTTTAAATCACTCATGAACCAATTGTATCCTTTTTCGATATTGGCACAGTTCATTAATCTTCCTTTTGAGAATAAAGATAAAGTGCAGTGTTCTTCTTCCAAATCCAATTGAATCATCATCTTATCATAGCTCATAGCCAGACAAGCTGATTCCTGAGCAATCGCATAAGAATCAAGACACAAATCTAAAATTTCAAGATTTGCCTGTTCAACACATTTTGCGTATGAATAAATCGTTTGTTTATCAGCATACAATAAATCTACATCCATGCTGAAACTTTCACATTCTTGTCCTAAAGGCATCTTTTTAACTGTTTGCCCATCTACAGTATATAAAATACGATTTACGTTAACATATTCGACATCATCAGATACTCTTCTTTGTACAGCTCTGTTGTATCCTTGTTGAATATGGAATAATCGAATCGTACGTGTTCCATCTTCAATTTGGACTCTAACTTTTTGATTATTTCTTGTTACATTCACACTAGGAATAACCAATAAGACTCTTTCAATTCGGTAACCTAAGGCAGCTTGAGCATTGGAAACCACTTCACGTATAGAAGTGACAACTTGTGCTTCATCCACCACTTTTTGATTCTTGATACCATTACATGCTGCTTTTTCCGTTCTTAGCACGTTATATCGCCCATCAAATATTTCCAGGACCAAAAGACGAATTTCTTGATCTGCAATCTCTAATGACGCATATACTTTTTTCTTACTCATCTAACGTCTCCTTTTTTTCCTACACTATACTATAACATAAAACGCAAGATAATTTGCGAGTAATTTATGTGAAATTATCCAAAATTTACGGTCAATGCCGTATTTTTATCGATTTGCACACCTTCTTCAATACTTTGTTCGGTAACTTTACCACTTCCGGAGCTTGTGAAGGTGATTCCGACCATATCACAGAACACACTTACATCCTTATATGTCCACCCTGTCATATTTGGCATTGTGATATAAGAACCATCTGTCAACAAGAAAATATGATCATTTGTTGTAACGGTTGTACCCGATGAAGGATATTGTTGAATGATATTTGCCCCATCTCCAATGGTGACCACATTTAAATTCATTCCATTTAATCTTTCTTGTACATATGTGTTGGAATGATTTGTCAATGTTGGCATTGTATAAGTTGACCAGTTTTCTGAAGTATCAGCAGCTCCTGCCGTTTCTCCTCCACTAATACCTTCACTAATCAAAGCAGCCTGCATAACTTGTTGGAAATAAGAACCAGAGTAGTTAATATAATTGGTTCCAATCATACCCCAGTAAACCATAATTTTAGGATCTTCATAGGGAGCCGCTGCCATAATTGAAGATGTATAAACAGATGAACTATAGGTTCCAATGCTTTCATCATAATACTCACCTGTACCTGTTTTAGCCATCATTTCAACACCATCAATTTTAAAACGCTCACCACTCATTCCTTCATCCAATACATGTTTTAAAAGTGATTTCATCTTAGTTGCTGTTTCTTCACTAATAGGTGTTCCTGTTACTTCTGTGCCATATTTTTCAATCACTTCTCCGGTTTGTGAATCTTCAATTTGTGCAACAACATGTGGTAATACCATTTTTCCATCATTAAATATAGCGCTATAAGCCTGCATTAATTGTAGAGCTGTCACAGAGCTGGCCTGACCAAATCCTGTTGACAAGTAATCTGTAACAGTATCCATTGCTTCCCATCCCGTTGCTTCGTTTACGTAAGGAATTCCGGTTTCTTTAAAGAATCCAAATGCTTTTAAATAGGAATCAAAATCATTATAGTTAACATAATTTGCCAGCAACTCACAAATCGCAACGTTACTAGAATGGGCAATTCCATCTTCAAATGTCAAAGTACCATAGTCCGTACCTAAAGCATCCTGAATTTTTGGATACCCTTCTACTTCTTCACTGGTACGTATGATCTTATCTGATGAAGCATCATAAGTATAATCAAATTCACCAGCACGATAATATGTATTTTCAGGAAAAACATTGGTATCAATTGCCGTTGCATAAGTGAATGCCTTCATAACGGATCCAGGTTCCATATTCATTTCTGAAACATTGTCAGTATAACTTGGAATTTCTTTGGTGTTATTTTGATCAAATGAAGGATAACTTGCCCAGGCTAAAATATTCCCTGTTTCTACCTCCATGACAACACACCATGCCTTGGAAGCATTGTTTTCACTAATGGTTGCCGACATAACATTTTCTACCGTTTCCTGTAAATTGGAATCAAGGGTCAAAACAACATTGTCTCCATCTTCTGCTTCTTTATAAACAGTTGTTGTTCCAGGCAAGACATTTCCATAAATATCTTGTTGATAACTGACACTTCCATCTTCTCCGGATAGAATATCATCCATTGATTGCTCTAAGCCTAGTTTTCCAACAATTGCCTGTTGGTCTTCATCGTATGCAGCAAATCCAATCAGGTTACTAGAAAATGGGGATACTGGATAGTCTCTATCTTCCGCATCAATAAAATGAATACCTGGTAAATTTAAATCTTCTATTTTCTCCATTGTTTCTTTATCTAAACGTTTGGTTCCTGTTCCTAATTCCGTTTGCGCTAAGCCTTTATCGATGGCATTATCTAATATTTTCTTAATGGAAGAGGAATCAACATCCGTTAGAACTTTAGCCAGTTTCTTTGCGGTTTTAGCCGTATCCGATACATAATCCGGATTTCCCTTGGAATCCTCTAAACTTTCATCTAAATACGCAACGATTGTATAAGCTGCCACTTCCTGGGCAATAACGTTATAGTTTCGATCATAAATGGTTCCTCTTTTCCCATTCACAGTTGTATTTACGATACTGGAAGAAATCTTTGAGTTTAAAGCACTTTCTCCAGACCATAAGTGAGTTTTTGTAACCATGGTAAAAAGAACATTAGCGATAACTAATGTTCCAACTAGTACCATGACTTGTATAATTCTAGAAAGCTCTTTGTTGCTTCTTTTTACACCCATTGTGCATCAATCCAATCTATTCCATAATATAGATATTATTTTGATTGTCTTTTACCGAACTGTCAAGCATTCCTAACAAACGAGTTTTATTTTGCAGGTTATTTACTTCAGTTTCTAACTCGCTGACAGCTTCTTTTTTCTGACTTACTTCAGCCGCCAAAGCTTGTTCACTTTGTTGCAGTGTAATATTATACGAATTCAATCCAATTTTAGTAGTACAATAAAAGGCCAATGACATGACAAAGACAATGATAATCAATACTTCAGGTCGTAAGGTTCTTCTTTTTTTGTTTTGTTTATTATTATTATGTTTTCTAACCTGTCTCTTTTTCATCGCTTTCCCCTGTCCTTTCTATCCCTCTGAGCTTAGCGCTATGCGCCCGATTATTATAAGTTAGCTCGTTTTCTGTTGCCGTTACCGGTTTCCGATTAATTAATCGATATTCTAAATTTTCTATCCCTGTTTCAGGTAATCGTTTATCCACTTTCTTTGGAACCCCTACTTCCTTAAAAGCGTTTTTGACCATTCGATCTTCCAAAGAATGGAAGGTAATGACAACAAAACGTCCACCTGGTTTCAATCGTTTTAACCCCTCTTTTAAAACAATTGATAATTGATTGAGTTCTTGATTCACTTCAATCCGAATTGCCTGAAATACTTTCTTAGCTGGATGTCCTTTTTTTCGAAGGACACTGTTTGGAAGTGCATCACGTATCACATCCACCAATTCCAAAGTCGTATTTATCGGCTTTTCATCTCTAATTGAAACAATTTTCGAAGCTATCTTATACGCAAATGGTTCTTCTCCATATTCTTTAAAGATTCTTGTCAAATCCTCTAAAGAATACATATTGACGACTTGCCAGGCATCCAATTCTTGATTTTGGTCCATTCGCATATCCAGTCTGGCATCCATTCGATAACTAAACCCCCTTGTTTGATCATCGAACTGTGGAGACGATACACCTAAGTCCAATAAAATCCCATCCACTTGATCAACCCCTAATTGATCTAGTATCTGGCAAAGATTTTCAAACCGGTCATGAACAATTGTGAAGTTATCGCCTACCCCTAATAGGCGTTGTCTACTTTCTTCAATTGCTTTTTCGTCACAATCAATCGCATATAAATGTCCATTTGGACAACGCTTCAAGATTTCACAGCTGTGGCCCCCTCTGCCAAGCGTTCCATCTACATACACACCATCGTCTTTTACATTCAGCATTTCGATTGTTTCGTTCAGTAAAACGCTAATGTGCTGCATTTTATAAGAACAAATCAGTCAGATTTTCGGCGGCTTCTTCAAAGGAATCATTCTGTTCCTCTTCTAATTGTTCCCAACGAGCCTTCGACCAGATTTCCACATGATCTGCAACGCCGATAATCAGACACTCTTTTTCTAAACCAGCCAAGGAAATCAAAGACGACGGAATCAAGATTCTTCCTTGGCTATCCATTTCGCACTCTGACGCTTTGGACAACATCATACGTTGGTACATACGAGCGTCTTTTTTTGTGGATGGTAAAGTCTGTAGTTTTTCATACACCTTTTCCCACTGTGCCATGGTGTAGACGTATAAACAACCATCCAATCCACGGTTTACAACAACATGTTCACCAAGATCTTCACGAAATTTTGCTGGCATAATTAATCGCCCCTTACGATCAACATTATGCTCGTATTGACCCATGAACACGTTATTCACCCCCCACTTTCTGACACAAAATGCTACTTTGTACCACTATCTTACATCATTTCTGTCCGTTTTCCAATTATTTTTTCATTATTTTTTCGTTTTTTTCACGATGTCTAATTTCCTATGATATACTTTTGTCTAGAAAGAGGGATTTATATGGGATTTTTACTGTTTTTGTTGGGATTACTTCCAATCATTTGGTTGATTATTGCCCTGATTGTTCTTAAGATGCCAACCTTCAAAGCAGCCTTTGGTTCATTGATTGTTGCGATTGTGTTGGCACTTGTTGTATGGAAACTTCCTGTCATGAATGTAGCCACAGCCGCTTTAGAAGGATTTGCGAACGCTGCCTGGCCTATCATCATCGTCATCATTGCAGCCATGTTTACATACAATCTGACTTTAAAAACAGGAGCGATGGATATCATCAAGCAAATGTTAAGTTCTGTAACCAATGACAAACGCGTTTTAGTTCTGATTCTAGCGTGGTGTTTTGGAGGATTTATGGAAGGAATGGCCGGATTTGGTACAGCCATTGCCATTCCAGCCGGTATGTTGTATGCGATGGGATTTGATCCAATTTTCTCTTGTCTGGTGTGTTTGATTGCCAACGGGGTTCCAACACCTTTTGGATCCATTGGAATTCCAACGGTAACGCTGGCAAATTTAGTAGGATTAGAAAACACAACTCTGTCTTTTGTTACAGCCATTCAATTGGCACCATTCGTTCTGTTGTGCCCAATTCTGATTGTGATGGCTACAGGAAAAGGATTAAAGGGATTAAAAGGAATGACCGGCATTGCTCTAGCTTCTGGAATTAGCTTCTTACTTCCTATGTTAGTGGTTGGAAAATTTGTAGGAGCTGAACTTGCTGTTGTTGTGGGAAGTGTATGTTCTTTAGGAACAACCATTTTCTTAGGTTCGAAAAAGAAAGCTGACCCAGAATACGCTATGGAACTGGAGCATAAAGAAGCATTAGATGTAAAAAAGTGTGTAGTGGCATGGTCTCCATTTATTTGTATCTTTATCTTCTTGTTGTTGACATCTAAATTAGTTGCGCCAATCAATAACGCTTTAGCTGGATTTGCTTCTTCTGTTCAGTTCTATTGTGGAGAAAATCCAAATACGCTGACTTTCTCTTGGATTAATACTCCTGGGGTATGGATTTTCCTTTCTGCCTTTATTGGAGGAAAAATTCAAGGTGCAAAATTAAATGATTTTAAAGAAGTCTTTGTTTCTACCATTAAACAAATGACAGCCACCATGATTACGATGCTTTCAGTATTAGGATGTGCCAAAGTGATGGGATATGCGGGCATGATTCAATCCATTGCCGATTTTGCGATTGGCATGACCGGTTCTTTCTATCCATTGGTTGCTCCATGGATTGGTGCTTTGGGATGTTTTGTGACCGGATCCGGTACAAGTTCAGGTGTCTTCTTCGGGGCCGTACAAGCTTCTGCAGCCCAAACCTTAGGTGCTAATACATATTGGGTTGTCGCCTTAAATTCAATGGGTGTTGCTGCTGGTAAAATGATGTCACCTCAATCGATTGCGATTGCTCTAAGTGCTGTTAATCAGCAAGGGCAAGACTCAAAACTATTAGGAAAGATTCTTCCTTATGGTTTGTTCTTCTTAGTTATCATGTCTATCTATGCCTTTGTGGGAGTAAAGCTGTTCTAATAGCACAAAAAAAGGGAGTGAAATCCGAATTTGATTTCATTCCCTTTTTATTTTGGGATAATTACCCACTTTTTTATTTTTTAACTAGTGTATTGCGTCCGTAAGCCTTTTGCCAGTTAGCACTAAATTCGTCTACTGCAATGGTTGTACCAGGATGATTAATCATATTGAATGCAACGTCAACAGGAATCGTAACAGCTTGAATACCCGCATGAATTAATTCATGTACTTGTCGTGTATTTTTAAAACTGGCAGCTACAACTTTGGTTGGCATATTGTTGACTTTCAACATTTCAATCAATTCAACAACATTCTGTACACCATCTCCATAGTTATCCATTCGATTGACATATGGGGCTAAATAATCTGCTCCATTCATTGCAGCCAAAAATCCTTGATCTGCTGTATAGATAGCTGTTGCCAGAATACCGATTCCTAATTTATGAACTTCTTTAATGGCTTTTAAACCTTCATGCGTAACAGGAATCTTAACATACGTGTTTTTCTTTCTTAAAGAAGCGATATATTTTGCTTCTTCAATAATACCAGCAGTATCGGTTTGAACTGCCTGAATAAACAATAATTGATCGTCATCTAATAAATCAACTAAATCCTGAATTACATCTTCAGCTGGTCTTTGTGACTTTGTGATAATAGTAGGATTTGTTGTGACACCTTTAATCGTTAACAGTTCATTTAACTCTTTAATAGATTGAATATCTGATGAATCAATAATAAGTTCCATATATATACCCTCTTTTCTTGCCGATTCCATTATAGCGAAAACAAATAAATGAATCAACGTTTGCTTTATTATTATTTATTATTTTTTATTGTTTTTTATTAAAACGCTTTTATACCTGAAACATATGTCATTTTTACTGAATAATCGTCGTTTAACACAACAATATCTGCATCCTTACCAGTTTGAATCGAACCTTTTGTTTTTTCCAGTCCCAACATTCTGGCTGGATTGATTGTACAAGCATTGATAGCACTTTGCCATGGCACCATGGCTTTTTCAACAAGAATTTGTAGTCCCTTGTTTACATTCAATGTAGAACCGGCTAAATTTCCAGCTTCTACTAAATGAGCACTTCCATCTTCATATAATTCAATTAAATTTCCACCAAATAAAGTTTTTGTTCCTACAGGAAGACCTTTTACCATTAAAGAATCCGTAATCATCACACCATAATTAGGACCTTTTGCCATAAAGTAATCATTTAGAGCCGCATAGCTGGAATGATTTCCATCGCAAATAATTTCACCATATACATTTCTAAATCGAAAAGCCGCTCCCACAAGTCCTGGATCACGATGATGAAACTTCGTCATCCCATTGTAAACATGTGTCATACTCTTGGCACCATTGGCAATTGCCATACTTGCCTGGTCAAAAGTTGCAGATGAGTGTCCTTGTGAAACAACAATATCATTTTCTGTTAAGAATTTCGTTAACTTATAGTCTTCATCATGTTCACATGCCATAGTGACAATTTTAATCATATTATTCGAAGCTTTTAGATATCGTTTCATTTGTTCCACATCCGGAGCTACACAATATTGTTCCGGTTGGGCTCCTTTGTATTCCTGATCCAAATAAGGACCTTCAAAGTGAATCCCTAAAATATGGGCTCCTTGATAGCCTTTCTCAACAACTTTCACAACATTTTTTAAAGCATTGGTCAAAACCTCTTCGGATTGCGTAATGGTTGTAGGAAGAATTCCTGTCACTCCTTCTTTGACAATATTTTTCATCCACTTACGAAGTCCTTCTTCATTGGCATCATTGGTATCAAATCCATAAGCTCCATGAGTATGTACATCAATAAAACCAGGAACAATTCGTAAATTTCCATAATCTTCATCAACAGATTTTGTACCGTAGGGATAGATATTTTCAATCTTTCCATCCACCATTTCAATTTGTGCTTCCATCCAGGTATCTAATACCCATACTCTTTTACTTTGAATAATCATTTTACATCCTCCATTCCTATTAAATGACTTCCTTCCATTAAGCGTAATCCTTTCGGAATTTTATTTTTTATGTGTTTTCCATCACTCTTCCCAAAGCCAAAAGGCACATCTTCAAAACAAATTGCCACATACCCTTTTTCAGTTTCCTTTGGAATTTCTAATCCATGCATAAAAGATTCCATTTCATCAAAAGATAAATTGACTTTCTTTTTATAATTATAAATCCAATCCGCATTCAAATAGAAGGCATGTTCCGGTTCAAAGCGATTTTTTATGTTTTTTCCACAATACAATCCTTGTCGTAATACCTTAATTTTTTTAAAATCAATGAATTCATGATTCATACAATAAAGAGAATCATTTTGTATAAAGTAATGAGAAGGGCATTCAATTAATTGCTCTTTTAAAAAGGCAGAAGAAACCTTATCCAGCTTACTACTTTTTAAAGAAGGTAATTTCTTTTTTTCTCCTTCTATTTTTCTCATTTTACACACGAAGTGTCCTTCCCCACCATCCATAGGAAAGATTCGTTTTACTTTTCGGTAATCAAAATCTCTATAAGGAAGCCCTGCTCTTCCAAAATTATTTTCAATTAAAAGAAGTTCCATATCGGAATGATTGGCAAGAAAAGAAGCTATTACTTCTTCGTTTTCTTCCCTGGCATATGTACAGGTAGAATAAACAAGAATGCCATCTTTCTGAAGGGCAAAATAAGCATCTTCTAAAATTTCTTTTTGCCTTTTTGAACAGAATTGAATATTTTCTACACTCCATTCATCACTCGCTTTAGAATGTTTTTTCATCATCCCTTCTCCTGAACAAGGAGCATCTACCAATATCTTATTAAAACAAGAAGGAAATGCATGGCAAAGTTTTTTAGAATCACTATTGGTTATGGCCATATTCATAATACCCATTCTTTCCATATTTGATAAAAGAATATGTGCTCTTTTCGAATCAATTTCATTGCTGACAAGATATCCATTTTTTAATTTTGTACCAATCTGACTGCTTTTTCCTCCAGGAGCAGCACATAAATCTAAAACAATATCATCTTCTTGAATATCCAATACTTCAACGGCACTCGATGCACTTGGTTCCTGTAAATAATACATCCCACATATATGATAGGGATGATTACCAAGGTTTGAATGAATATAATATCCTTCTTTACAGAAAGGTGTTTTTGAATCAAGATACGGAAATTTGGATTCAAATTCATTTTGTCTCACTTTTTTAGGATTGATACGAAGTCCTTGATACATAGGATTGGAAAGAGTCTGATTAAAATCATCAAACTCTTTTGGAATATACAATCGCATTCTTTCTAAAAATGTGGAATTCATAATTTACCCCCAAACTGATTCTGGTCGTATACGACAAGCATAGGCAGAACATGTTTCAGCCTGATCAAAGCCATTTCCAAACGCAAAGTCAGCACTGCTTATAAAATAAGACACTGCTTCTTCTAGTGTACAATTAAGCGAAAAGACTTCAATATGACAGTGTGGACCACTTGAGTTTCCACTATTGCCACTCAGTGCAATCACAGTTCCTTGACTCACCTGTTGACCTGCTACCACTTCTATTTCCTGGGACAAATGGCAAAATGTCACACCATAAAGTTGCCCATTGACTGCACAAATCATTGCCACCGTATTGCCTCCACCTAGTGGCCAGCCTACCCAGTTACCTAAATAACCACAATCCGTATCAACGGGTGCATCTGCATACAAAACAATTCCATTGGCCGGTGCCTTCACTTGTGAATAAAGAGAGCAGGCAAAATCCAAACCCAAATGTAAACCTCCACCAGGATAAGCCCATGTTCCTGCACTTATACTACCATTTTGAATAGGGAAAATCCATGCATCACTATAAGAATCAATTGAATAAGCGCCTGCCTGTAAGCAGGCCTGATTGGATTCCATACTCGCATCATAGTAGCCACCATAGGCTGGTAAATCATCGACTCCTTTAATGATTGTTTCGGTATTGTATTGTCCATCTTTTTTTATCTCTTTTAAATTATTTTTATTAAATAGACGAATCTGACAATCCAATATTAAATCAATATAAGAATTGTATTCATCAATAGTTGAACTAAGTGTGTCTATCTTATTTTGCAGTGATTGTTGTTGTAAAAGTATTTTTTCTTTCTTTTCATAATAGGAAGAATACATATCTAATATATTGTCTTCTTTTCCATATTGGTATAGCTGCATATACAAAGGAATGCTTTCAGAAAGCATCGCAATTTTTTGTTCCAAATCATCTATTTTCGAAATATATCCTTCTTCTTTTGATTGGCATTTTCCTAATTTTGTTTCCAAACCGTCAATTTGTTCATTCAATTCTTGATTCAGTTCATTTAATTCCTTTGATAAAACTTGGTCATCTTCTATATTTTCTTTACTAATTAAATTATATACTCTTTGTTGGTAGTCCTCTTTGGCAAAGACTTGGGTACATGTCAACAAAGAAAAAAGACAGACGAAAAGAATGCATTTTTTCATATGTTCTTTACTTGTCTGTCCTTTTTTATTATTTTAGTCGTAATTGTCTTTTAAAACAATATTTTCTTTTAAAGCATTCATATTCATAATCAACAAAAATACAAAAGCCGTACTTGGCATATTAATTGTACAATCCATTGTCCCATGAATAAGTAAAATAATCGCAAACGATAAAGCAATGCCAAAGTATTCTGGATGATCTTTCCAGTGTCGTAGTGAGAGAACATCTTTGGCTATATAAATACTATATCGTATCAGTAATAGTGTCCCTACAATCCCAAAGTTAATCAAAACATCTAAATAGATATTATGCGCATGAGTGGCTTTATGCCCATCATAAATCGGATAAATTAATTGATATGCCTGAAATCCTTGACCAAATAAAGGATAATCCTTAATTCCATGGATGGCACATGTCCATATTTCAACACGACTATTAACCGTCGATACATCAGAACTTCTAGGAATCAGATTTGGAAAGAAATAAAAAGCAGCAACAAATGCGACAATGCATAAAACGGAAGCCAAACACCATTTCTTTTCCTTAGATATATATAAAAACAAAGGCACAAAGAGCACAAATGGCATAAAAGCTGCTCTGCATCCTGTTAGATACATTAAAACAATGTTGAAAAGACCTATCACAACATACCATATTTTTAATGAAAACTTTTTATTTTGTACAAAGCGAAGCATACATAAAACAATTGTAAACTCAATCATCATGGCATAGAAATTCGCATTCCAATACGTTCCGGTAATACGTTTAGAAGGTGAATTTTGTACTTTAAAATCAAAGAAGGAATAACCAGATAAATTGGATAAATATTTAAATTGAAACAAGCCATATATATTCATAAAGATAGAACCGATTATAATAGTTTCAATCACATAATAAATAAGCTTTGAACTGATATGTTTGCGATAATAAGCCATATATAAGAATAAAATAATAAAGCCTATACTATTAACGGCACCTGTCATATTTTGATGCACAATTGCCACAACAAGACCAAGTGTCGCAAAGAGATACAACACTTTATATCCTGGTTGTTCTTTTATTTCTGCAACTAAATTTCCTTTTAAAAATTCACTTATTAAAACAATCATGGCAAAAGCAATTAATAAATATGTATTAATAAACATACAGACAATACTGATTAGAATACATTTTTCAGATTTTGTCATTGTTTGAATATCTTCTTTTATTTGAGTAAAGTTTGGCATAACAATCCTTTCTAAAAGAAAGCTCCCTATTTGGGAGCTTAATCAACATATGGTGCCGACTATAGGACTTGAACCTACGACCTACGCGTTACGAGTGCGTTGCACTACCAACTGTGCTAAGTCGGCATACCTGTATTTTACCAAATTATTTGGTAAAAACAAGTATTATGCGACATTGGCAAGTTGTTCATTTTCAGCATTCAATTGATCAATTTGTTGTTGAAGAGAATCAATTGTTTGTTGCGATTGTTGCTTCATTTGATTGTTGGTATCAATCTGAGATTGAATAGATGAAGTATCCTGATTGTTCTTTTGTGCTGTTTCTAAATCCGATTGCAGGCTTTCACCATATTTATTGTATTCATCCAATGTTGTTTGTTCTTGATCTTTTTGTGCTTGTAGCTGTTCAATTTGTTGGTTATTGGCTTCAATGAGAATATTATTTTCATTGACAATCATTTCATGATATTCACTATAAACACTCACAAAAGATTTTGTACAATGCACTCTGGCAATATCATCAATCTTCTTTTGAAGAGATGTACTCAGACCGTCATAAATCGTCTTATAATTAATAATCTCACGTTTGGTGATATCTTCATACGTTTCCCAGTTTTCTAAATAAGTCTTTAAATTCTGGTATCCTTCATTCGATTCATCTTCCATACTTTCTTTTAATGCCTTTAATTCTTTAATTAAAGCCTTGTATGTTTTTCCAACATGGTTTTCATCTTTAAAGTAATCATTCAAAGATGATTTTTGTTTATCCAGCAAGCATTCGTAATCATCCTGCATATCCAATAGTTCCAGCTTTTCAGAATCCGACATCATATCGTATTCATCTGCATAAGCAATTAAACGATCATATGCGTCTTGTTGTTCTTCACTGACAACATTGGCAGGATCATAAACATAAATTTTATAAGCATATCCACCCATACAGGCAAGTCCTAGTAAAACTAGTACAATGATTACCTTAATAACAGGTGACATTTTCTTTTTTTCTTTTTTCTTTTTCTTCTTTTTATCAGATTTTTCTTCTTGCTTCTTTATTTTCTGCGTATCTTCTTTTTTTATTTTTTGCGTATCGCCTTTTTTCTTTTTATTCGACTTTTTCTTTTTCTTTGTGAAAGAAAGTACCTTTTCAGCTGGTGTTTCATCTTCTTTTTCTTGTGAAGATTCTTCCAATGCCTGATGAACAATATTTAAAGAAGGATCTATATCATCCATAAAGTTTTTAGAAGTTACATCTCCTACTAAATCATCGAAACGATTTAATTGTTCATTAAAAGAATATTCTACTTCTTCTTCACCAATTGTCTTTTGACCACGTTCTTGCCGTAAAACATCCAAAGCGGAAGATAAGGTTTGTTCTGCCTGCTGTCTTTGGCTTTGTGTCATAGGTGCTTCTTTTGTTTGGTTTGTTTTTGTTTCTTTATATAAAGCGACTTCCGTTCTTTTATTTAAAAGAGCTTTCGCAACGTCTTCTTCATCTATATCTTGAATATTTCGATCTTGTCTTTTTCCGAATTTTTTCATAAGAGTCCCTCTATTCCAAATTATTATACTAAAAAATAATAAAAAAGCACATAACTTGAAAAGAAAATTGAATTTTCCTATAATACTTTCATGAACGAAGATGAATTTATTAAAAAATTGGCAGAACCAATCATTCAAGAACTAGAGGAGTTAGAAAAGAAATATTCGACGCAGCTCGTTCAACTCCCTCAAATCAAACTAGTCATTGAGCCAGGAATGAAGGATCTTGTGATTGACGATGTTCAGATTACTCCAGAAATCATAGAGAAATTAGAAGCCTATATCCAGGAAGAAATTGAAATGATGCATTCTCCTTCCATTTTACATTAAAGCTTGAAATTTCTTTAGATTATGTTATTATATGAAAGCATCCGGGTGTGGTGAAATTGGCAGACACGTTAGACTTAGGATCTAATGCCCAAAGCGTGCAGGTTCGAGTCCTGTCACCCGGACCATATAAAAAACAAAGACCGAGATTATCGGTCTTTTAATTATCATCCAATTAGCAAAACAATACATCTCTAAAATAAGATTTAAATATCAAAAAAAAGCGGTTCGTAGAACCACTTTCCCTTATTCTAATTCAAAGGCACCTGTATATAGTTGATAATAAGTTCCCTTTTGTTCAATTAATTGATCATGTGTACCCGATTCAATAATACGACCATGATCCAAAACAATAATTTCATCGGAGTTACGAACTGTACTTAGGCGGTGTGCGATTACGAATACCGTACGTTTACGCATTAAGTTATCCATACCCTCTTGTACTAAGGCTTCTGTACGAGTATCGATTGAAGAAGTTGCTTCATCTAAAATCATAACCGGAGGATTTGCTACAGCTGCACGAGCAATGGATAATAACTGTCTTTGCCCTTGCGAAAGGTTAGCACCATTTCCCGTCAACATTGTATTATACCCTTCTGGTAAACGCTGAATAAAGTCGTCTGCATTAGCAAGTCTAGCAGCTGCCATACATTCTTCATCATTTGCTTCCAATCGACCATAACGAATATTATCCATGACTGTTCCAGTAAATAAGTTCACATCCTGTAATACAATTCCAAGTGATTTACGTAAATCCGCTTTCTTGATTTTATTAATATTAATACCATCATAACGAATCTTTCCATCTTCAATGTCATAGAAACGATTCAACAAGTTAGTAATGGTAGTCTTACCAGCCCCTGTTGCTCCAACAAAAGCAAATTTTTCTCCGGCCTTGACATCCATCGAAATATCATGAAGAACAATCTTATTAGGAACATATCCAAAGTCCACATTGTGTAATTCCACATTTCCTGTTAAACGAGTATAAGTAACTGTTCCATCGGCTTGATGAGGATGTTTCCAAGCCCAGGCACCTGTCTGTTCTTTTGATTCAATGATTTCCCCATTTTCACCCTTATACGTATTTACTAAAGTAACATATCCTTCATCTTTTTCAGATTCTTCATCAATTAATTCAAATACACGAGTTGCCCCAGCAACACCCATCGCAATCATTCCTACCTGCATAGAAACCTGACCAACCGTTTGACTTAATTGACGAGATATGCTCAAGTAAGAAACAATGACACCAATAGAAATAACACTAATACCTTGAAGGCTAAAGTTTGTTACGTGTAAAGCAACCAATAATCCTCCAACAATGGCAATCACAACATACATTAAGTTACCAAGGTTATTCAAAATAGGCATTAAGATATTTCCATACTTATTCGCTTTTTCGGAAGCATCAAATAAAGCATCATTTAATTTCACAAAGTCTTGTTTACTTTCTTCTTCATGACAGAATACCTTAACAACTTTTTGTCCTTGCATCATTTCTTCAATGAAGCCTTCTTCTTTCGCTAAAGACTTTTGTTGAGCCATCATGAATTTAGCGCTGGCTCCTCCCATGCTTCCAGTAATTTTCAGCATAATCACAACAAATACAACAACAACTAAAGTTAACCAGACACTATAATACAACATCATAATAAAGATAGAGACAATTGTAAGTATAGATTGAATCAAAGATGGTAAAGATTGTCCAATCAACTGACGAATCGCATCCGTATCATTTGTATACGTTGACATAATATCCCCATGTGCATGCGTGTCAAAATATTTAATAGGCAATGTCTGCATGTTGTTGAACATATCAATACGTAAATGTTTTAAAGTTCCTTGCCCAACAATGGCCATGATACGAGAATAGGTAAATGAACAGATAATACCCAACACATAGATAACAGCCATTGTTAATAAAATCGAACATAAATTTGACCATACAGAAGCCAGACCATCAGAAATTCCTGGTGTGATACATTCATCAATTAGACGTTGTAAGAAAGCTGTGGCAACAACAGAAGCAATAGAACTTACAATGATACAAATCACAACAATAATAATTTGTACTTTATAGAATTTCATAATGTATTGAATTAAGCGAGAAAAGGTATTATTTTTTGGTTTTTCCATCTTATTCAACCTCCTTACTCTTTGTTTGTGAAATATATACATCACGATAAATTCCATTTTCTATCTTCAACAATTCATCGCTTGTACCTTGTTCAACAATCATCCCACCATCCATGACAAGAATCATATCCGCATGTTCAATAGAAGAGACACGTTGAGCAATGATAATCTTTGTTGTATCAGGAATCTCTTGGGCAAAAGCTTTACGAATCAAAGCATCTGTCTTTGTATCAACAGCACTTGTTGAATCATCCAAAATTAAGATTTTTGGTTTCTTTAATAAAGCACGGGCAATACATAGACGTTGTTTCTGCCCACCAGATACATTGGTACCACCTTGTTCAATATACGTATCGTATTTATCCGGGAACTGCTGAATAAATTCATCTGCTTGTGCTAACTTACAAACTCTTTCTAATTCTTCATCACTAGCTGTTTTATCTCCCCAGCGAAGATTTTCTTTGATTGTTCCAGCAAACAAAACATTCTTTTGTAGAACCACAGCAACCGAATCTCTTAAAACGGTTAAATCATAGTCCTTAACATCCACATCACCAACTAGAACTGTCCCTTTCGTTGTATCGTATAAACGGGAAATCAATTGAATTAAAGATGTTTTAGAAGAACCCGTTCCTCCTAAAATTCCTACTGTAGAGCCAGAAGGAATGGTTAAATTAATATCGCTTAAAGCATATTTTTCAGCTTCTGCATTGTACTTAAATGAGACATTTTCAAATTGAATATCCCCATTTTTTACTTCCATAATTCCATTTTTAGGCGATTGAAGAACACTTTCGTGATCCAATACTTCAACAATACGATTTCCAGACTCACTTGCCATAGACCACATGACAAATAAGAAAGAGAGCATCATCATAGAAGATAAAATCTGTACACCATAATTAATCAAGGAAGACAATTGACCTGTTGTCAAAATAGAACCACGAGTATTGATAATCATGGTAGCTCCAAAATAACTTACCAAAAGCATTGCCACATAAATACAGAACATCATAATAGGACCATTCAAAGCTAAAATCTTTTCAGCCATCGTGAAATCCGCACAAACTTCCTGGGCAGCTTTATCAAATTTTTCCATTTCATAATCTTCTCGAACAAATGACTTAACAACACGAATAGCGGATACGTTTTCTTGTACAGAGTTGTTTAAAGCATCGTATTTTTTAAAGATACGATTAAAAATTGGAAAAACATATAAACTAATTCCAATCAAAGCGCCTCCTAAAATAGGAATCATCACCAAGAAAATCAAAGACATCTTTACATTAATCGTCATTGCCATCACGACTGAGAAAATCATCATCAATGGTGTACGAACCGCAATACGAATCACCATTTGATAGGCATTTTGTACATTGGTAACATCTGTTGTCAAACGAGTCACCAAAGAAGAAGTTGAGAATAAATCGATGTCTGCAAAAGAGAAGTCCTGTATCTTAAAATACAAGTCTTGACGCAAATTCTTGGCAAACCCGGCCGAAGCAGTTGCTGCATAACTTCCTGATTGAACACCACAGAATAAAGAAATCAATGCCATGACAACCAGTATCAAACCATATTTTAGAATAGGTCCCATACTTTCACCTGTCATATGGTCAATTAACTGTGCCATAATGAGTGGTAATAAACACTCCATAATAACTTCACCCGTAACAAATACAGGCGTTAAAATAGAGGCTTTTTTAAACTCACGGACACTTTTTAGGATTTTTTTAATCATGTATAAACCTCCTAATCCAGATTGTTATAAATACGAGACAGAAGTGATGAAAGTTGTTGGATTTCCGAATCACTGAACCCTTTTGTCATCATAGATTCATGTTGCAGTTGATCATAATGAATCGCATCATCAAGTTCAATGGCCTTTTGGGTCACTTTTACAATTTTATTTCGACGGTTGTTTTGATCTTGAAAACAAGTCACAAATCCCTTCTCTTCTAATCGTGTGATTACACCCACGGTTGCAGGATGCGAAACATTCAAAAATGTTTCAATCTCTTTCTGTGTTACCTGTCCACCCTTTGAGATAATAAATCGTAATGCAGTTCCCTGTGAAAACGTAATACCAAATGGTTTAACAGACGCATCCACTCTCGTTTGAATCTTATCCGATACCATTTTTATCTGTAATCCAATGTCGTGTTTCATGTCTCTCCAATCTGTAACTAGTTACACTTTAGTTCTATTAACGATCTTTGTCAAGAAATATAGCGTACTATAAATTTGCAGATTATGAAAAAAATATTCAACTTGTATAAAATTCTGTATAATGATTACGGTGATAGCATGAAAGTTTTACATATAGGAAAAAAAGGAAACGTTGAAAAATATACAAATAACTTAGATGGAATTGAATTAATAGATGTACCAATGGATACACCAGTAGATAAGATTATTCAAGTTGGAAAAGATGCCAAATACATCATTGCTGATGCGATTGCCACGATTCCTAGAGAGTTAGTAGAAAATATGCCAAATTTAAAAATGGTCCACTCAGAAGGAGTTGCTTATAATAAATTTGATGTAGATGCCTGCTCTAAAAACAATGTGATGGTTTGCAACTGCGCAGGATGCAACGCATCCGCTGTTGCAGAAAACACATTATTTTTAATGAAAGCTGTTCTATTAGATGTTTTCAACAATATGGATGAAATAAAAAAAGGCAATCAAATCCAAGTTAAAGAAGCCTACATGAAAAACGGAAGTCTAAAAGAAATAGCGGATATGACTATTGGTTTAATTGGTTTGGGATCTATTGGACAAGCCGTCGCAAAATTATGTAATGCATATGGGGCTAAAGTGTATTACACAAAAAGAAATCGATATTCAAAAGAGATAGAACAACAATTAAATGTTGAATACTTAGAATTAAATGATCTGCTTTTACGATGTGACATGATATCTTTACACTGTCCTGTCTATGAGCAAACAACAAATATGTGTGATGACTCTTTCTTTTCAAAAATGAAAGATGGTTCTTACTTTATCAACACTTCTAGAGGTGAACTAGTAAACGATGAAGCCTTAATTCAAGCACTTCAATCCGGCAAAGTTAAAATGGCTGGTTTGGATACATTAGATCATGAACCTGTACAATCAAATCATCCAGTCTTAACAAGTGATGTCCTAGATAAAATTGTTTTAACCCCACATATTGGAGGAATCACAGCTTCTTCTTTTTCTAGAGCATACGCTATGATTTGGCAAGATATTCAAACAATTGAAAAGAATGAAATTCCTCAAAGATGCATTAATAAACAATAGGATTGCCTTCAATCCTTTTTTTGTGTAATTGTTTAAAACTTTCTTTTTCTTTATAATAAAAGCGGTGATATTATGCGTGGAAAATATAAAAATGACTATACAACAAAAGTTCTTTTCATGAATTCTTTAAAAGAAATTATGATGCAACAACAAAAATCCTACAATAAAGTCGGTGTGCAAGAATTATGCGAACACATAGGACTTAATCGAAAAACTTTTTATTATCATTTCAACAATATAAACGAATTAATGAATTGGACCATAGAAGAAATATATAAAGAAGTAAAAGAAAAAGGAAATCTTAAAGATCCTTTATCCACTTTTTCAATCATCATTGATGCCACAGAACAAAACAAAGACTTCTTTAAATGCATGGAACCAGAACAGTTAAAAGAGCTTCTATCTAACTATTTTAAAACATTGATCGAGCAAGCATTTATAAAGAATCAAGAAAGTTCACAAAAGAAAATCAATCCATCTTATCTAGAATTTCTTTCGTCTTTTTACAGTTTTGGAATTGCTGGGTCATTATATGACTTTATCTTCACAAAAAAGTATTATTCCAGTCGTGAATTGTTGTTACACTATGAACGGCTAAGCAGTACAAATTTAAAAAGTATACTTTAAAGGCATTGGATTATTCCAATGCCTTTATTCGTTCATTAAATGTATGAATTGCTTGTTTCGAGAATTCAAGTTCTGGATACAACATATCAAAAGCATGAATATCTGTAGGATAAACATCACAACCCGCTTGAATACCTGCTTTTCTTAGATTTTCTATGTATTCTAAAGTTTCATAGTAGAATGGTTCCCCACTTCCCACAAAAGTGTAAGCCGGTGGTAAATCGGCATAATTTGTTTGTCTAGAAGGAGAACTATAGGCATTAATGGCATTTTTATCTCTAAGATATAATTTCCAGGCTAAATGATTCCGTTTTGTATTCCATATCTTTCCATGATTGTCTTTTGAGGATTCCGTATCAAAGCAATCTAACATCGGATAGAGTGGCAATTGATAAGAAATATCTACCTTCTTAGTATCTCTTGCCAGCATACAAACAGCTACTGCAAGGCCACCTCCAGCGCTTTCTCCTCCGACAACGATCTTAGAAAAACCATATTTTTCTTTGTATGCATCCATATACAACAAAATGTCATAACAGTCGTTTAAGGCAGCTGGATAAGGGGATTGAATTGCCAGATGATAATCAAGGGCAAAAACCGTCATCCCAAAGTTGCGTACTAAATCCATTGCTCTAGACATATAAACCATTTCTTTCATACCCATAATATAGCCACCACCATGGATCCACAAACATCCATATTCACTGTGTTTGTCAGGTGAGCTTAAAACAAGAACAGGGATATGATTCACTTTGAATTTTTTAATATTGATATCATCTGGCTCTTTCAATGCTGATATCCATGTAAATAGATTTATCATAAACTATCTCTTTGTACATGTTCCATTTCCATCATGCACATATTCTTTCATTTCTTTTAGTCTTTCTAAATCAATACCAAAATCAATTGAATCATGATAAACAATCTTTCCATCGCATTCAATATCTTTATCCGTATCGATAATCTGTGCTCCATCAAACAATAAAGCATCCATGATAACTTGTTTATATTCATTATCACAGTTTAAAACAATAATACAATTGTGCTTCTTTGTTTTTTTGGCAACATATGCATAATAATGTCTGGTTAAATCGTATATTTCTTTTTTATCCATAAAAAACCTCACAATAAAAGTGTATCACAAGATACACCTTTATTATTATTTTAAAAATTCTTTTACTTTTGTATAAATGCCTTGTGCATCCAGTCCATATTTAGCGATTAATTCTGCAGCTGGACCAGATTGACCAAATACATCGTTGATTCCAATATTTAAAGTCAATGTTGGACATTTTCTAGACAAGACTTCACATACAGCAGATCCTAAACCACCAATAATAGAATGTTCTTCTACTGTTACAACCTTTCCACATTCTTTTGCACAAGAAAGGATTAATTCTTCATCAATTGGCTTAATTGTATGAATATTAACAACTTTAGCACTGATTCCTTCTTTTTCTAACATGTCAGCTGCTTCTAGTGAATTGGCAACCGTTAAACCTGTGGCAAAGATGACAACATCTTTTCCTTCTTTTAAAACAATTCCCTTTCCAATTTCAAACTTATAATCAGGATTATCATTGATAACAGGAACCGCAAAACGACCAAAGCGTAAATAAACAGGTCCTTTGTATTCGTAAGCAGCCAATACAGCTTCTCTTGCTTCTACATTATCGGATGGATTAATAATAACCATGCCAGGAATATTTCTCATAAGGGCAATATCTTCATTACATTGATGAGTGGCTCCATCTTCTCCAACCGAAATACCAGCATGACTTGCTCCAATCTTAACATTTAAATGAGGATACCCAATAGAATTACGCACTTGTTCATAAGCACGACCAGAAGCAAACATCGCAAAGCTTGAGGCAAATACGACCTTTCCTGTTGTCGCAAGTCCAGCAGCTACGCCCATCATATTTCCTTCCGCAATTCCACAATCAATAAAACGTTCAGGAAATGCTTTTTTAAAGACACCTGTTTTTGTAGCACCTGCCAAATCAGCATCTAGTACAACAATATCATCATGTAATTGTCCTAATTCAACTAATGTATTTCCATACCCTTCACGAGTCGCAATTTTCTTTACTTCTGACATAAGGATTCCTCAACTTTCTTTAAATCTTGTAAAGCTATTTCTAATTCAGCATCATTGCATGCTTTTCCATGCCATCCAGCCTGATTTTCCATAAAGGATACATCTTTTCCTTTAATTGTTTTGGCAATGATTGCTGTAGGCATTCCTTTTGTTTCTCTTGCTTCTTTAAAAGCAGCCGCAATTTGATCAAAATCATGTCCATCGATGTTGATCACATGGAAGTTAAATGCTTCAAATTTCTTATCAATTGGATATGGTGAGTTGACATCTTCAATGTTTCCATCAATTTGTAGACCATTATTGTCAACAATCACAACAAGATTATCAAGCTTTCTATGTCCTGCCAGCATGGCAGCTTCCCATACTTGTCCTTCTTGAATTTCTCCATCCCCTAATAAAGTATATACACGATAATCGTAATTAGACATCTTCGCACTAATAGCCATTCCAACAGCGGCGGAAATTCCTTGTCCCAATGAACCTGTTGACATATCCACTCCTGGTACTTCCTGCATACAAGGATGTCCTTGTAAATAAGAACCTACATGACGTAATGTCAATAAATCTTCTACTGGAAAGAATCCTTTATAAGCCAATGCTGAATATAAACCTGGTGCTGTATGTCCTTTTGATAGTACAAAACGATCTCTTTCAAACATATCTGGATTTTTAGGATCTACATTCATTTCTTCAAAATATAAATAAGTAAAAATATCAGCAGCAGATAATGATCCCCCAGGGTGACCAGACTTAGCTGCATGTGTTGACTTCACAATTCCAATTCGTACATTGTTTGCGATTTTTTTAAGTTCAAGTGTATTCATAAGTCCCTCCATATGAAATTAATCTTAAGCGAAATCATTATACACTGAAAATAAATAAAAAAGAATAGTTCAATCTATTCTTTAAATTTTTTTCAACATATATTTTTCAATTGCTTTTGCACAACCATCATGGTCATTATCTTCTACTATGACATCGCATATTTCTTTAACGGAGTCACCTGCATTTCCCATCGCAATTGATAAGCCAGCCACTTTCAACATATCCGTATCATTATCAGCATCCCCTATCGCAATGGTAGAAGCTAAATCCACTCCTAAATATTCACATAACTTTATTACGCCCGTTCCTTTATTAACTTTAGTATTAGAACACTCGATAGAAGTAATTTCTGCATATTTTCGACATATATTCATATCTTTAATTCTTTGAAATGAACTTTCTCTTTGTTCAGGACTAGTATGATAAAAATTAATCTTATCGACATCAAAAGGGTTTTCTTTATACCATGACTCTAAATTGTCCACATATTGACCTGTCCGTTTAAACATTTCTCTATACTGGCTCATATAATAGTTTTCCAGCATCCTTCCTTTTTTAGAATCAAAAATGGACGAATCCATCATAATTTGAATCATTGTATCCATATCTGATAAAGTATCTAATAATTGAAGAACGTATTCTTTATCTAATTGACAGGTATAAATATCCTTTTTTAAGAGACGATCATAGACTCTTGCACCACTGTTCATAATAAAATATCTGATTTCAGGCACTTCTTTCATCACATCTTCTATTTCCGCCAAACAACGACCCGAAGAAATCACAATCTCTTTTCCTTGTTGTAAAGCCTTTATAAGAACCTGTTTAGTGTACGAAGTTAATTGTTTATTAGAATTTAATAAAGTTCCATCTACATCAATCGCGATTAATTGGTACATATTCATCCCTCCATCCCTAGTTTAACATAGAAGAGAATTATGAAAGAAATAAAAAGATTGAGAAATCTCTCAATCTAATGTAAATGCATCATCTTTTCAATAAATTCTTCTTTTGTCATGGATACTTGTTGACTGGCCATTTCTACTGTTAATATGCCCTGATCAATTAAACTTGATAATAATTCAATTTTACCATTATCATATCCACTTCCATATCCATTATCATATCCACTATCATATCCGTGATTGTATACTCCATCTGCTAGATTACACATTGT
>R14__coassemble_481_pt1 | contig 27577 bp, 21 predicted proteins | sample R14__metabat2_low_PE_009 | metagenome-assembled genome bin R14 | reverse complement strand
CTTAAGCAAAATTAATATTGATTCCTAGTAAATATTTGATATAAAAAGTATATGAAAAAATGGATGAGTATTCTTTTAATGGTTATAGGTTCCCTTATTTTTATTTGTTTCTTTTTATTTGGGCTCACATTCTTAATCAATGATATTCAATATGGATTCATTGAAAAAGATTTACTTTTAAAAGTATTTGGGATATCAATCATCGGTCTTTTTCTTCTTTTATGTGGTATATCTTTACTACAATATAAGCCAAAGAAAAAAGAATCTTATGAAGTAAATATAGAAGGAAAAACCTATATAAAGTTAGGGGGAGATTTTAAAGTCGGCTATCCAAACTTTATAAAAGGATTGCTTATTTGTATTACTCTATATTTTGTTGCATTAACCCTTGTTTTATTTGTTTCTATTTATAGAGATACACAAGAAATTGATTTTCCATTATTACTTCTATTTTTACTCTTCATTTCATGCAGCATGTATACAACCTATTGTATATACCGACCAAGAATGGAAATAAAAGAGAATCAACTTATTTTATACCCACGTTTTCAAAAGAAAAGAATGATTGATTATAATTATATTACCTATCGAAAAGTGGAAGTAGATGAATGGAATTTCTATCGAATTTTTAGAAACCCCAAAGAAAAAGCATCCTTTTATAAAATCACTTACTTTCACGACTTAGAAGAATTAATTAGTTTTTCTACGCGATTAAAAAATGCCTATCGACTAGAAGCTAATGTATTACATCATATGATGGAAAATGGATATATTAAAAAATCGGAGTGATTTCACATTTCTCCGATTTATTTTTTAATATTCTTCCGATTTAATTTGTGATATTTCTCCGATTTATTTTATAATATTCTTCCGATTTTTCGTTTACGTTAACTCGTTTTTGTTATAAAATGCATTTGAGGAACTATATGAATAAAAAATATATTAATAGATTATTTGATAAAACAATTTCATTCACATTAAGAAGTAAAGGCGCTCTTGTTATTGTAGGACCTAAATGGTGTGGAAAATCGACAACCGCTTCGCGTTTCGCAAAAACAACTATTGATTTAATGCCCTTAGAAACAAGAGAGGATTATATTCAATTAGCTAAAATCGCGCCATCGCAATTATTGAATTACGGTCCAAAACCCATTCTAATTGATGAATGGCAGCATATCGCATTTATATGGGATCAAATTAAATATGAAGTTGATAGAGCTGGAGAGTTTGGCTTGTATATATTAACTGGCAGTGTTACAGATAAGAATATTGTTAAGTCAAATAACGATAATAAACATACTGGAAATGGAAGAATCATAAGAAAAATGATGCGAACAATGTCTCTGTTTGAAACAGGTGATAGTAACGGAACCGTATCGATAGAAAATCTAAAAAATGGAATATTTAATTCCTCCATCTCTAACAAAAACATAACAGATTATGCTTTCTATATATGTAGAGGTGGATGGCCTATGGCCATCAATCAACCACGAGACATTTCCCTTGCACAAGCTACTGATTATTATGAGGTTGTTGTTACAGATGATATATTTTCTTTAAAAGATATCCCTATTCGGCACGATGAGCAAAGAGCAAGAAAAGTTATGAGATCTTATGCCAGAAATGTGTCCATTGCCGCAACAGATGAAACGTTACGATTAGATTGCACAAGCAACGATGAAACATTTGACAAGGATGTATTTTCAAAATATATCAATGCCCTGAAAAATTTATACGTAATAGAAGAATTGCCAGCATGGAATCCTAATCTAAGAAGTAAAACCGCAATTCGAAAAAAAGAAACAAGGCATTTTACAGATCCATCAATTGGCGCAGCGGCACTTGGGTTAACACCTGAAGGGTTATTTAAAGATATAACCACTTTTGGTTTACTTTTTGAATCTTTGGTTATTCATGATTTAAGAATATATTGTGACTGTCTAAATGCTAAAGTTTATAAATATCGTGATTCTAAAAAAAGAGAAGCAGATGCTGTGATTCAATTTAGTGATGGATCCTGGGCACTGGTAGAAGTAAAGCTTGGAAACGAGCAAGATATTAACGAAGCCAGTAACAATCTTTTAAAAATTGCTTCTGATATTGATGTTAATAGGACTGGTAAACCAGCATTTCTTATGGTTATCACCAAAAATAAAGTAGCATACCAAATGCCAAACGGTGTTTATGTTGTACCACTAGCTTGTCTTAGAAATTAAAAAAATGGATATAAAAATCGGAGTAGTTTCTCCGATTTATTTTATGTCACATTATTCTCAATTGTTTTATATGTGTTATAGATTCTAAAAAATGTAGATACAATTAATATTCCCAGAGCCAATGTGATGGAAATAGATACCACTTTTACACCGGAAGACAAAGCTTGCATAGTTTGTCCTTGAATAACTTCTACCATCATGTTGTATAAAGTGCCTCCTGGAACCAAAGGAATTAAGGCGCAGACGGTAAATGTAGTAACAGGTGTTTTTAATTTACGAGCTAACATTTCACAACAAATAGAAAAACCAATAGATGCAATAAAATTAGATAAATATTCATTCCATCCTAAATAGATACCACATTTGTATAAAATGCCACCAACAGCTCCTACAAATCCTGCATATAATAATTTATCTCTTTTAATATTAAATAGAATCCCAAATCCCATCGTTGCCACAAAACAAGAGATTCCTGCCTGTAAAATTATTTTAATCATACAATCACCACACTTAATACAACCGCTACACCCAAAGCAATAGCGGCTGCCAAAATAATAGCTTCCATCGCTCTCGATAAGCCTGATAAATAATCACCTGCCATCGTATCACGAATCGCATTTGTTAAGGCAAGGCCTGGTATCAACAACATGATTCCAGAAATGATAATAATATTCATATTCGCCCTTACAATCCATTTACAGGCAATATAAGCCATATAGGCAATTAAAGAAGAGGAAATTAAATTCTTTAAAAAATCATTTAAATTAAACATCGACAACAACAAAATGACACACCTTACAATCAATCCAATCACAAAGGAAATCAAAATTTCTTTGATGCCTCCATCAAAGAACCAGGCAAATCCACCGGCACCTATCGCACCAGATAGAATCATCAGTATATTAGAAAACCGAGGTTTATTTTTGATGTCATCTAATTCTTTCTCTACTTGTTCTAAAGTATAGTTTTCAACTTGTAACTTTCTAGATAAAGTATTAATTTGTTCAATACATTCTAGATTCACGGCTCTATTTCTTACACGACACAATTTAGCAAAGCTTTGCCCATCGATTTCTACTGATAAAAAAATCCCCGTCGATGCCACAAAGCTTTCCGCATGTTCGACACCCGGAAACGATAAACAAATACGATTCATTGTATCTTCTACACGAAAGACTTCCGCTCCACTTTCTAATAACAGCTTTCCTGCATTCAGTCCTATTTCTAATAATTTTTCTTCATTCATGATATTAGTATACAAAACAAAAAGCTCTCACAAAAGTGAGAACTTGATTTATTGTTCAATGGAATCCAATATTTCTTTCATTAAAGGAGCTAATCCTTTTATCTTTTTTAAGTTCAATGAACACATCGCAACACGAATTCCTTTATTTACTTTAATTGTATAGATATGATGTTCCATCATGGCTTCATGGAAAGCATCTCTTATGTCATTGGATTCCATTTTTAATGTCACAAAGAATCCTTCTTTATATGGATAACAGCTTAATTCACAAGCATTGGCTTCTTCAATAAATGTATTGGCTCTTTCCTTCAATAGATTCACATATTTCAATCTTTCTTGATTATATTCCTCTAAATGATGATTCATAATATCCACAAATGTTACCATACTGGCATTGTTGACATTCGACCATACAGCACGTGCATTTTTTTCAAATACATTTTTTACTTCTTTTACACCTATCTTTGTTTTTCCTAAAACAAGAGCAGCCCCGCATCGCATCCCATAAGAGGTCATTGATTTTGATAAACTAAAGGCAATCACAACAATCACATTATCGGAAATATCATTGAAATTTTTCATATAGTCTTTGGCTCTTTCTTGACCAAAGGCAAAATCAATATAGGCAATATCATTTAATAAAACAACAGAATGTGTTTTAGAACATTCATTTAAAAACTCAATGACCTCTTTCCATTCTTCGTCTGATAAAGAATACCCCGTTGGATTATGACATGGATCATTCATAACAATAACAAGTCGCTTTTGTTTTTTCATGACCTTCTTACATACTTTTTTATAAGATTCTAAATTAAAATGATCCCCCTCAAACATTTCATAAGTCATTATATTCAATTCATTAACCTGGGCCATGATCTTATAAGAGCCCCAGGCAATAGAAGGTAAAATAAGCGTTTGTCCTGGATCTAAACACTCATTAATCGTCATATTAATAGCCCCTGTTCCACCAGGAGTCGCAATGACTTCACATCTTAGCGTTGGACAATTTCCATTTAATACCCAGTTATACACAGCCGCCTTAAAATCCGGATTCCCGGTAATACTTGTGGCATAAGCTGCCAGTACTCGATTCTCTTGATTGCGAAGTGAATCAAAGACTGTATCCAGTGCAACCAACTTTCCTTCTTCATCAAATAAGGAACCGATTGTTCCATCCACTACTTTATCTAATCCCAAATCGGCTTTTGCCACTCTAGCTTTATTGACAATCCCAAAGACGGTATCAACAATGGGTTCTTTATCAGCACTATCTTTTATAAAACTCATGCTAGTCCTCCTTTAGTTCATAGTTTCCTAATATTTTTATGCTTTCACAGACACGATTCATTTCTTTAAGACACGCTTTTACTTTTTCATCATTTGTATTTCCATCTAATTCCATATAGAAGAAATATTCAAATGGTTTTCCCTTGATTGGACGGGATTGAATACTCTGCATATTTAATCCATGCTGTCCAATGATATTAATAATTTGTGCTAAGGCTCCGGCTTTATGTTGAATGGTTAAACATAAACTAAAACGATTCCCTACATTTGATGGTTCTAAACCAATCACCATAAAACGAGTGGTATTAAAACTATTTTCTTCAATATGACTTGCCAATACTTTTAATCCATACAAAGACGCATTTTCTTTAGCTCCAATTGCTGCTTTATGGATATCTTTTTCATTGGCAACATATTGAGCTGCCATAGCGGTATTGGGATACGCAACAGTTTGGACTCCCAATTCCTGTAAGAAAACTTTGGCCTGGGATAAAGCCTGATCTTTTGAATAAACCCATTCTATATCTTTTAAAGTAGCTTCTGGTAATCCCAATAAGCACTGTTCTATTTTTTGATTGGTTGTCTGTTGAATATAAACAGGATAGGTACTTAAATAATCCAATACCTCTCCTACCAATCCAGAATTGGTGTTTTCAAAAGGAATCACTCCATATTCAACTCTTTTTTGCGTCACAACTTCAAATACATCTTCAAAAGAAGACAATGCCATTTTAGGATTGTTAGGGAATAACTTTTCACTTGTCATATGTGCAAAAGCCCCTTTAATTCCACAATAAGCAACGATATTTTGTGCCTGAAGAGTTCTTTGATAATCCTTTGAATTATCCATTACCTTTTTCATAAAATCTATGTAGTAAGGTACATAATCTGGATTTTGAATGTATTTTCTATTTCTTTCTAAAATCTTATCTTCTCTGGATCCATCAAATACAGGTAGATCATTTTCAATCTTATATGTCACAACATCTTTAACCGCATCCATTCTTTTTTCATATAAAGATGCGATTTCTTTATCGATTTGATCAATTTTACTTCTTGCTTCTTCTAGTTTATTCATATTCATTCCTCTTGATACTTGTTCATCATATCACATATTTTAAAAAACAATTTAATCTTATATAAAATTTTGGTATTTTATATAAGTATAAAGGAGAATCCTATGAAGCTAACAGTTAACTTAAAAGAACGCTCTTATCCCATCACAATTGAAAAAGGAGCCCTTACCCATATACAAGATACAATCAATGTTGATAGAAAAATTGCCATCATTTCTGACAGTGGTATTCCAGAAAAATGGATTGAAATTGTACAAAAACAATGTCCAAATTCCTTTGTGATTTGCTTTCCTGAAGGGGAACCATCCAAATGCATGGAACAATATCAATCTCTATTAGAACAATGCATTGAACATGAAATGACAAGAAAAGATGCCATTATTGCCATTGGTGGAGGAGTAACAGGGGATTTATCCGGATTTGTTGCTGCTTCTTATATGAGAGGAATTGATTTCTACAATATTCCTACAACCATTCTATCTCAGGTGGATTCTTCCGTTGGTGGAAAAGTAGCCATTGATATGGGATCTTATAAAAACATAGTAGGTGCTTTTTATCAGCCAAAAGCTGTCATTATTGATCCCGAAGTATTATCAACTTTATCCCTTCGTCAACAACACAATGGGCTAGTCGAAGCATTAAAAATGGGATTAATTTTAGAAGAAAGCTTAGTCAATGAATTTGAAAAAGAAACATTGGATTTAGAATACATTATTTATCGTTCCATTGATTTAAAAAGACAAGTGGTCGAACAAGATGAAAAAGAAAGTAATCTAAGAAAAATATTAAACTTTGGTCATACCATTGGCCATGCCATTGAAGGAGCATATGGACTAAACACTTATTTTCATGGAGAATGTGTTGCCATGGGTATGTTGTTTTTTATAGAAGACGTCTCTTTAAAACAAAGAGTTATGAATATCTATAAGAAACTCAATCTTCCAGAAATACCAGATTATTCTGTGGATACCTTAATAGAATACATTGTTCATGATAAAAAAAGCAATTCAAATAGTGTATCGGTTATTAAAGTAGAAAAGATCGGTCAATATAAAATAGAAGATATCAGCTATGATGAAATGAAAAGCATTTTAGAAAGAGGCGTCTATGAAAAATAATTTTGGAACAAATATATCACTCACATTATTTGGAGAAAGTCATGGATCTACCATTGGCATTGTATTAGATGGTTTACCTGCTGGATTTAAAATCGATGAAGACAGAATTGCAGAAGATATGGAAAAAAGAAAAGCCAAAGGAAAAATCTCAACGCAACGTCATGAAGAAGATAAAGTAGAGATTGTATCCGGATTCTTTGAAGGATACACAACCGGAAGTGCTTTAACCATTTTAATTCAAAACAATAACACAAGATCCAATGACTATAAAAAGACACAAAATCAATTACGTCCTGGTCATGCTGATTATACAGCTTATGAAAAATACAATGGATTTCAAGACTATCGTGGAGGAGGTCACTTCTCAGGAAGATTAACCGCCTGTATTGTGGCTGCTGGCAGTATTTGTAGACAAATATTAGAGGCCAATGGCGTTAAAATTGGCTCTCATTTAGAACAAGTCTACAACATTGTAGATACTCCATTTAGTGAAGATATCCATACTTTAAATAAACAAATAGAAGAAATGAATTCCATTGAGTTTGCCGTATTAAATCAAGATAAAGCCATTGAAATGAATGCCGTTATGGAACAAGCTGCCAATATGGGCGATTCGGTAGGAGGAATCTTAGAAACAACCATTATTGGACTTCCTGCCGGAATCGGAGAGCCCTTCTTTGATTCTGTAGAAAGCATTTTATCGCATTTATTATTCTCAATTCCTGCTGTAAAAGGAGTTTCTTTTGGGAAAGGATTTGGCTTTGCCACACTTTTTGGATCACAAGCCAATGACGCCTTTGTTTATACCAATAAAATCGAAACAAAGACCAACAACAATGCCGGTATTAATGGTGGCATCACAAATGGGATGCCCATTATCATTCATACTTGTGTAAAACCAACCCCTTCTATTTTTAAAGAACAGGACTCCGTTGATTATCAAACAAAAGAGAATGTGAAACTAAAAATACAAGGAAGACACGATCCATGCATTATTCATCGTGCCAGAGTCGTAGTGGATTCCATTATTGCCTTCGGTTTATTAGATTGTTGGATGTCGAAAAAAGCAAGTGGAGGATTTGTATGCGAGTAAAAGTAGAACCGAGTGTGTTGTCTGGTTCTGTTTGTATCCCTTCTTCTAAATCATTAGCGCATAGAGCCATTATTTGTGCTACTCTTGCCAAAGGGAAAAGTGTTGTATCCAATATTACCTTTTCAAAAGATATTGACGCTACCATTTCCTGCATGGAAAAACTAGGCGCTAATATAGAAAAAAAGGAAGATAGCTGCATCATCACAGGAATTGATATCTTATCACAAAAAGGAAATCGTAGCTTTGATTGTGGAGAATCGGGATCTACCATTCGTTTTTTAATTCCTATGGCATCCCAAATACAAGGAGAAGTTACTTTTTATGGACATGGTCGTTTATTATCTAGACCAATGGAAGTTTATCAACATTTATTTGACCAACAACATCTTTCCTTCCAACAAAATGATGACTGTATTCAAGTAAAAGGAGCCTTGACACCAGGTAAATATGTTTTAAAAGGAGATATTTCTTCTCAATTTATTTCTGGGTTATTGTTTATCTTACCTTTATTAAATAAAGATAGTACTCTTTCAATTGAACCACCTTATGAATCGAAATCCTATGTGGATTTAACCGTTTCTATGTTGAAAACATTTGGCGTTAAAATTGAACAAGTAGACGACTTAACTTACTTTATAAAAGGAAATCAAACATATAAATCAAGAAATGTGACAGTAGAAGGAGACTATTCTCAAATGGCTTTCTTTGGTGTGGCATCCGTACTAAACAATGAAATCGAATGCTTTAATATGAATAAAGAAAGTCTGCAAGGAGATAAGGCCATCCTTCCTATTCTTGAAAAAGCAGGAGCCTCTGTTCAATTCAAAAAAGGAATGATTCTTTCTAAAACACAACCAAAAGGACAAATCATTGATGTATCCAACTGTCCAGATTTAGGCCCTATTCTTTGTGTATTGGCATCTTTTTCAAAAGGCGGAACCAAAATCATTAACGCTTCTCGTCTTCGTATGAAGGAAAGTGATCGTATAGAGGCAATGGAGCAAGAATTGAAAAAATGGGACGTAGATATTCATTCTACCTTCGATTCCATTACTATTATGGGAAAAGAGTCGTATAAAAAGGATGAAATTGTATCCATTTATGGGCATAACGATCATCGCATCGTCATGGCTATGACCATCTTTGGATTATGCGCTAACAGCGCTAGTGTCATTGAAGATGCCCAGGCTATATCAAAATCCTATCCAGGATTCTTTGAAGACATTCAAAAGCTGAAAGGAAAGGTAACAATTTATGATTAATAAACAAACAAAATTTCTCATCGTGGGATTAGGCCTATTAGGTGGAAGCTATGCCATGGGTTTAAAACAAGAAGGCTATACCGTTTATGGTTTAGCTAGAAGACAAGAAACCATTGACTATGCCCTTGAGCATAATATCATTGACAAAGGACAAGTCGAAGTGAATGAATTTGTGAGTCAAGCGGATGTTGTGATTTTTGGACTCTATCCAACCAAAATGATGGAATGGATTCATTCCTACAAACATTTATTTAAAGAAGGAGCTTTAATCAGTGATGTATCCGGTGTTAAGTCCAGCATCATCCCGGTTGTACAAGAAGAATTAAAAGACTATCCTGTAGAATTTATTTCTTGTCACCCAATGGCTGGAAGAGAGACCAGTGGAATTGAATATGCCAATACAGAAATGTTTCGACAAGCCAACTTTATCATTACACCCACTGAAAAAAACACTACACAAGCCATTGAATTCTGTCATGATTTAGCTTATACACTTCACTTTAATCATATAGCGATTTTAACGTGCGAAGAACACGATCATATGATTGGATTCCTTTCTCAATTGTGCCACGTAATTGCCGTTAGCTTAATGAATACCCATGATAATTCACACTTAGTTGAATACACAGGGGACTCTTTTAGAGACTTAACACGCATTGCTCAGATTAATGAGAATATGTGGACCGAACTATTCTTATTGAACAAAGACATTCTATTAGATGAAACCAATCAATTTATTGATTCCATTTCTCATTTTAGAGATGCCCTTGAACAAGAAGACACAGAAGAAATGAAGCGATTGTTTATTCAATCCACTAAACGTAGAAAGATGTTTAATAAAAATGATGGCAAAGTAAAACAGTAAATGTTTAAAAATTTAAAAGCGTGATACTTCATACCGTAATTGGCATGGAATATCACGCTTAACTTTCTTATTTTATTACAATCCACTTTCCTGATTTCTTCGTCCCACTTCTTACAAGCAATTCTTTTTCCTGTAATTTTTTCAACGTCCTTTCAATCGTACGTTTTGAAACACCGATTGCACTAGCCATATCATCCGCTGTTGCTTCTGGTTTTTCGATTAAATAAGAAAGAATTTTCTTTTCTGTGGCATTTAAACCGACATTTATACCGACATTTATACCGACATTTTTGCTTTGATTAATGACGTTAAGAACATCCTCATCAAAAGGAATCGTTACTAAAATATAAGAATCGCCGATATCAAATGCATCCTCGCCATATTTGGATAAAATAGCAGGGATACCATGTCCAGTATGCTCAGTCAAATTCATGTTCAGGAAAATTCTCATCAGCATATCATTTCTTGGCTTACTAATGCCTCTAAAGAACAGTTCCTTTGTTTGTCCTTTTGGAAGTCCTCCATGAGAAAATATTTCAATGCGATTGCTAAAGAAAGAAATCAATGGTTGTGACACATTCCAATCATTGTGAACAAGCGCATTTATCACCGCTTCATTTACGCTGTCAAAATCAAATAGATAACGATCAACCCGAGGACGTACCGTTGTATCCGATACGCAGATATTTTCGGCAGCGATCCGATTTTTAAGCTGTTCATAGCTAAACAGAAGACATTGATTTCCATAATCATTTCGTTCTGATACCGATGCCTTATCAATCCCCTGGAATTTAACGGTAATCAATGGAATCATGTTTTTATCTGATAATAATTCAGCCAAAAGATTATAATCACCATTGGGGGTACGAAGATTCAAATTTGCTTCAAAAGAAGAATCTTCTAAATGATATCCCTTCTCTGCATAATATACTTTTAATGTTTTAAAGGAAATGGATCCATATCTAGCAGGTGTAACCGTCATTAAATCCGCATCGATAAAGTTTTTTTCGTAGCGAATGCGAATCTGCTCAGGCGTCATATTCTTGCACGTTGTGCCAATTCTCATAACGCAGCCAGCAGACGAAAAGCCATACTTTTTCTGACAATAGAGAGGACGGACTCCTTTTTGCACATGTACGACCAATATCATTTTCCCCTCATCATATCTTATTTCGGAACTAACAATAGCCTGAGGACTAGGTTCAATTTGATCCGTAATCACATCAGAAATCTTTTTAGAAGTCTCATCAATATTGTTCAAACCAACAACCTTACCATTGTTATCAACACCTATAATAATATCGCCACCATTTGTATTAAGGAATGCAACAATTTCCTTGCAAATAGTGTCTGTATATTTAGCTTTTAATTCAATAACTTCAGATTCAATGTACGCCATAATTATTTCTCCGATAAGTGTATTATACACCATAACCGACATTATTCAAGTTATACCGACATTTAAACCGACACTTAAACCGACATTTATACCGACATTTATACCGACATTTTCTATTCGAAATTAACGTAACATGTTAAGTTTTTCGCGGTTTGGTAGAGCTAATTATTCACTCCATGATGACAAATCATCGAGGAGTCTTTTGTAATAGGCATAAAGGTATACCCAGCATTCTTATAATATTCAATCACTTGTGGTAAAGCCTCTACTGTTGTTTCTTTTCCTGCTGCATCATGGAATAGAATCATTAATTGATTCGCCGTTCCACTTGTCGCATTAGAAACAATCGTTTCAACAGCCACCCCGTTTCCAGCAGCATCCCCACTACTTACATTCCAGTCGTAGTATTGATAACCATTCGCTTGAACCGATTGGACTAAATCACTCATAATACCAGAAGTATAACTAGCACTAACGGTATTAGATGAACCACCAGGGAAACGAATAATATTAGGACGATACCCTATTAAGCTTTCTACCATACTGCCTACATTATTTAAATCTTCATAATAAGCATCCTTAGACGCATATACTGTTGCATAATTATGAGTATAGGTATGAAGACCGATAGAATGACCCGATTGGGCAGCTCGAATAATACAGTCATTATACGCTTGTCCATTTCCTGTCACAAAGAAGGTTGCTTTCACACCATATTGATCTAAGATATCCAATACGTTGGAAGTATTATAGCTTGGTCCATCATCAAAGGTTAAATACACGACTTTCATATTGGATTCTGCATTTTCTTGTACAATAATGCTTCGATCAATAGAAGTAATATTGCCTGTTCGATCTGTTGCTGAATAATTAATAATATACGTACCCGGTGTTGAAAAATCCACTTCTCCATTTACAGTTAGAGTTGGATTGGAATCCAAATCATCACTCACTGTTACACTTGTATAATCAACAGCATTTCCTTGGTAAGCATACAAATCCTCTACTCCTTCAATAGTTGGAGGCGTTGTATCTTCTACTCTTTCTAAAGTACATGTTTTTTCAGTTTCATTTTTATAAGCATCAACAGCTTTAATGGTAACTTCTGTCTTTCCTTCTTTTAAAACATCTTTTGTTTCTAAACTGAGAGTATATTCGGATAAATCTTCACAACTCTCAACAAACTTTTCGGCTGTAACTTCTTCAACCATATCCGTTTTATAATCTTTGAGGGTTAAAACAGGAGGTGATTGATTGGTAACCGTTACCTTACAAGGAATACTATAATCTTTATACTTGTAAGTAATCGTATATTCCTGCATTTGGGATGTATCAATTTCTTTATCAATAGTCACATCTTCTTTACTTCCTAAATACACAAAAGATACATTCTCTTTATAGTCATACTCTTCGTTTACATCCAATATTAATTCTTCACTCTTTAAAAACAATGGATGACTGGAAAAATAAAAATGTGCTCCTACTATCCCTACAAGAACACATATTAAAACACCCATCAAAATTTCTTTTTTCTTTTTCATAAACTTCCCTTTAAAACTAGACTTATCTTACAACAGTAAACAGGACAAAATCAAGCCAAACAGAATCGCAACAACAATAGAAGGAAGTAAGGATTTAACTTGTTCCTTTTCTTTGATAGCACTGTTTTCAAGATCAGCCACAACCATTGAATTTTTAGGATTCATAGAAGAATAATAAACTTCAACTTCTTCAGGAAAAGGCTCTAAAGATTCACTCGGTACTTCATAATCAATCTTAGAGACATAGGTAGTATTCTCTACTTGGTATTGATAGTATACAGTATAAATAAGAGTTAAATTCCCATTGGAAAAAGACTTATCTTTTCTTTCGGCTTTTAAATAACTTCCTTTTGTTTTTTCACTGCTTTCTTTCAGTTCTTTTTCCACTTTTTCTTCTTTACGAGTAAAGAAGATTAAAGAAGCAATAAAGACACAGAAAGAAAGAATAAGTATTACTACAAATTTAATCATCTTCTACTTCTTTCTCTTTTATATATAAATCAATATCCACATTTCCTTCTATTCCATCTACTATACCTGAACTCGTATATTGCCACATGGTAAAAGGATATTCCAATTCAGGTAAGGAGATATAGGCCGCATACCAAATATCATATTTATCTTTAATTTGTTCAAAATCAAGATTTTGTGTTAACCACGCTTTATTCCCATAAATCATTGTTTGATAGCCCATTTCATTAAAAGCATCACAGAAAGTTGTTGCGAAGGTAGTCGCATCTTCTACAGAGATATCATTTAAACGACCATTTTCATAAGGCTCCATATCATACGCAATAGGATATGTTATGTCGTAAGGCTCTACTAGACTTTGAACATATTCTATTTCTTCATACACTTCATCTATTGTTAGAGCTGAAGAATAGAAATAAATTCCAACATCAATTCCTGCATCAAGAGCTCCTTGCATATACTCATCATATTTTGGATCCAAATATAATTCTCCACCAATGGCATCACGAAAGCCACAACGAAGAATCGCAAAATCAATTCCATCAGCTTTTACTTTTTGCCAGTCAATGTCTTTATTAAACGAACAAACATCAATCCCGGTAATGCTTTCATAATTTGAATCATCGTATACTAATAACCCATTCTCATAGACAAATTTATCATTATCCCAATTAAATTCTTCTTCTACTACAAAAGCACTTCTTAATTTAAGAAGTCCAAGTAGAGCAATCAATATTAAAAGCAATACAATAATAAGAACGATTAACAAACGAGTTATCTTCACTCTTCTTCTTTTTCTTGCCATGGTTCTATTCTACCATACCAAATAAAAAATACGAGATGTTTAAACACCCCGTATTCTTCATTTTTTATTCTTGTTCTTGTTTCTTACTTCTTAAGAATGCAATTAACGCAAGAACTAATACTAATAATCCAGCACCAGCAACTACATAAGCCGTTGGGAATGTAGATTGACTCGTAGTAGAAGATTCACCATCATCTAAGTTAGCCAATGGTTGTTCTTCATCATCTAAGTTGATTAAATCAGCTGGTTCATTTGTTTCTTCTCCACCAGTAGTCGTTGTACCTTGGTCTCCACCGCCAGTAGTCGTTTCACCACCAGTTGTAGTTGTTGTTCCTTGATCAGTTGTTGTAGTAGTAACTGTTTCAGTGGTCGTTGTTCCAGGAGTAACAACAGTGACAGTAGATGGTGTATATCTGAATGTAAAGACATTCTCATCAACATTCTCAGTTAATGTCTTTGTCAAGTTATAAGCTTGAGGGATATAACCATCAATGGCTTTGTAAGGAATAACTGGAGATGTTGAAATGATACCAGCATCCTTATGGAATTCATCGTCTAGTAATTTATTTCCATCTTGATCTACATAACGAACTGTATATGATGTCATGTTAGAAGTATCATTTTGAACATATGTTAATACTAAGTCAGTGTTTCCAGTGATTTTAAATGTTGCCTGTGTATATTTGTTGTCTTTACCAGCAACACGAGCACCCAATACACGATATTCAACTTTGTTTCCTTCAGAATCCGTTTCCGTTGCAACTTTACCAATATAATCGTTCACATTGAATTCACTACCATATGCATAGCTTGTAAATGTTGCTGTATCACTTAATCCTTCAATTGTATGGTTTCCAGGAGAAACAGTAACTGTATATGTATATCCTTCTGCCATAACAGGTAAAGATGTAAACAACATACCCATTGTTAGAAGTGAGGCAAATATTTTTTTAATCGTCTTCATAATTAAGCCCCCTTCTTTTTCAATTCATTCTTACCCATAACACATGCAAGTACGAATAATAATAAACCACTTACACAAGCTAAGATAGAGTAGATTGAATATCCTGTATCTGTACTTGTTTTAACTGTAGTGACTTTCTTGTTTTCACCAGTTTTAGTAATCGTTTGTACATTAGCTGGTTCAACACCAAAGTTAAATTTCAACTTACCTAAAGTATTCATATAATCATTACCTTGTGTATCACCATCTAATTTAACAGTAAGATTAACAGTAGCAGTTGATCCTGCAGCGATGTTTCCAATATAGAACCATTCTAATCCATCACTGAAGTAATCTCCTACACTCTGTAAACCAGTTCCTTTTTCTCCACCAACAGATTTATTTGTATATAAAGTTGTTACTTCTTTTGTACTATTGTCTGTGATTGTTAGTTCATAGATATATGATCCAGTCATAGAAGTACTTGTTTCAAAAATCTTTGAAATTGTATTTTCCATGTACCAGTCACTTGCTTGTGAACTAGTATTCGATAATTCCACAGAAATCTTAACAGTATCCCCAGGTTCTACTCCACCAAAATAACCAGTAGTAGGAAGGTTTTGAGACATTGTTGTTCCATCATAGACAACTTTATATGATTCAGTTTTTGTATCTGCCATAACTGGCATTACACTACCTAACATAACGAATAGAGCGGACATCATTGCGAATAATTTCTTTTTCATAATCATGTGCCTCCTTTCTATTCAGTTACTTCTGGAGTAATTCCATAAACTTCTGTTGGATTAATACCCCATGCACTCTTAATAGCGTCATATGCATTATGTGTTTGTACAGATTGTACTTCTGCATCCACATCAAAGTTTACACCTTCATAAACCCAAGTCGTTGCTGTACCAGCATTTAATACGATGGATGCAACGGATTCATCCAATGTAACAGAAGTAGCGAAATCAACAGGATTGCTTTCACTTGCAAGAACACCTTTATTTCCAGTGTAGTAAAGAATCGTTCTTTCACTTGAGTCTTCCACTACTTTCCAATTGCTTTCATCATATTTTAAAGTAATTAAGCTTGGATCCAATGTTGTATTCTTAGTTCCATCTGTATTCTTCCAGCTCTTTGTTACGATAACTCTTGTATACGTATCGATGGATCCTGTGTTTTGAACACCTAATTTAATATCATAGGCATGGCCTAATAATAAACGTCCATTTGTTTGATTAAGAATATCTGCATCATTGTATTGTAACTTGCTATCAGTAATACCATATAAATCAACCGCAATATTTGTTTGTTGGATTGTTCCTTCATATGTATTAGAAGTCAAAGTGATTTGTGCAGCTGCTGGAACAATTCCTCCAACTACCAGTAAAGCCGATGCGATAAACATCACTGTTACTTTCTTCGAAGCGAAGAGTAATTCTTTAATTTTTTTCATATTACTCTACCTCCTTTGCACTTTGTGCCGTTAATGAATAACCAGGGTATTCAGAATTGTTTTCACCATCGAATACCACTGCACAACTTTCATGTACAACAACAATTTCGAAATTTTCTTCAGCATCTGTTGTTTTTACCGTTACAGTAATTTCGGAATCTGTCGTTTTTCCAGCTTCTAGTACTGGTGTGTAATAGTACCAATCACCATCTTGCTTCCAGTTTTCACCTAATGCAACGCTTCCTTCATTACCGATAATCATCACTCTTACATATAAAGGACAATTACCAGTGTTTGTGATTTTAACATGTTTAGTACCATCTTTGTCTAATTCTTCTTCAGTAGTAGAAGAAGGAGTGACTTTCAATGTATAGCTTGCCGCTTTTTCTGTGCTGGCTGTATAGTATGCCATGGCACCAGTAACTGATGCCGTGCATACAAGAGCAGAGGCACTAGCCGCTAACAAAATTTTCTTGATATTATTTTTGATCTTCATAACCAGTTACCTCCTTATTTCTTTTGTGTGGCTGTATAGCTTCCGCTTTCATCAGCCTTGTAGTCATTAACAACTCCACCACCAACTACAATCTTGTTGTTGTATTCATTTGTGAATGAAGCTTCTAAATCTTTTAAGTTACCATTTTCATCTTTAGTGAATGTTAAGTTTTCAACTTTAGATTCTGAAGCCGAATAACTAGATCCGGAATAAATTTCAGTTACTGTGTAAGTAATATCTTTCTTAACAGGTAATCCAACAACTTCAATTGTTCCAGCACCTGTAATTCCAAATACTTCATTGTATACTTCATCACCGTTTTTCAATGTTCCAACAACTCGGTAAGCGAATGTATCACCAACTAAGTTCTTATCTGCACCATCGAATTTCTTAGTGATAATTAATTTACCCTTAACGGAAGTATTTGTGATTGTCATTGAATACTTAGTTTCATCATCTTTATCTTGTGTTAATTCAGAATATTCAGCTGTATAACCTTCAACATCTGATTCAGTAACTGTATACTTAATTTCTTGAGCATACTTGCTGCTGTACTTATCAAGATCTTTGAATGTATAAGACCACTTGTTTTTCTCAGATAATTCAACAGCATCGCCTTTATAAACTGTCACTTTATAAGATTCTTCTGTTTCTTCAGTATCTGGATTATCTCCATCAATTGTAACAGTTCCTGTTAAGTTAATTGAAATGGATTCAGGTCTCATAGAAGCTTTGTCTTTCTTCCATTCTTTGTTTACATCAATTGAGATCTTAGTCGTATCAAATGTATTACTTAATGTGAATGTTTCTACTTCTGTTCCAGTTGCAATTGTTTCTTTAGAAGATTCAGTTGTTACTTTATAACCTTCTACACCAACTTCAACTACTGTCCATGTAGTATTAAGACCTAAGTCAATCCATGTAGCAGACCAGTTATTATCTTTATTTAATGTTTGGATTGCATCAGAACGAGTATCTGTCTTAACTAATTCTGGTTCTCCATCTTCATTAATATATGCTAATTGGACTTGGATAGAATCAGGTAAATCAATATCAGTATCTTTCCATTCCTTTTTAACAACTACATCTTTATAATCTGTACCAATTTGTAGGTAACCATTATTCATAATAGCTGCACCAGTATAATTAACTGCTGAACCTACTGTATTTCCTGTAAAGGTAACTTTAGCATTTTCTTTTGCTAAGGTATTCGTCTGTGTTGTTTCGTCAGATGTTAAGCTTACTGCACCAGTTGTAGTATTGTAATTTTTTGTACCTGTCCAATTACCATTTCCTCCACCTAATACAGTATCAGATACATAAATTGGATAACCAGCACGTTTATAAATATCTACTGCTCTACCAGTTGAATTTGTTACTAAAGCTCCGTCGTTTGAGAATAAACGTGTTTCACCAGTTTCGCATGTACCTAACTGAGATACATTTAATGAAGCTTCAGATGTAGCTCCATTTCCTGAGATATATACATTTTTCATGTATACTTTAGCTTTTGATCCATCGCCTGGAACATATTGACCAGATGAAGTATAGCCACCAGATCCATCAACATAAATGGCTCCACCATCTACATTTTTTACACTGTTGTTTGTGAATGTACCTTTGTAAATATATCCATATGATACACTAGCAAATTCAATGGCTCCACCCATGTAATAAGCTGTGTTGTTTGTGAATGTTGTACCCTTTTCGGCTGCTGTATCCTTATCTGTAGCACCTACATAAATAGTCGCATAGTCATAAGCTATAACAGCTCCACCGCCATTACCAGAAGAGCAATTTTGAATGGTTCCACCATTTAAGTATACATTAGCTTTGTCACCTTGTACCCAGATAGCTCCACCTGCATAATTATTAGATGAATCAGTAGTACCATTCTGTAATGTACCACCAGTTAAAGTAAATGTACCTTGGTTAACGCAAATCAATCCACCATAGTTTCCACCTTTACCAGTTCCATCAACTAATGATTTATCACCAGTAATTGTAAGGTTATGTTTATCAACATCAATAACTGGTCGAATAGTTCCGTTATTGCTAGTACCAGCTTGAACTTTTACATTATTGTTTAATACTTTTACATCCGTTAATGTTACTTTATCTTCGACTGTAAACATAGATCCAGTCAAGTTACTTTTACATCTAACAAATGTAATATCACTTACATCTGTATTTAATGTTGCTTCACTACATACTAAAATCGTATCAATACCTAATTCTTTAGCAGCTTCTACAGCATCACTTACTGTTGTATAGATCTTATCAGCACTGTATTCATCACGAGATGTATAAATATCATCTTCGGTTGTTTTAACACCAGTTTGTAAAGTGGCATTCCATTTATAATGTTCACCAACATGACTCTCTCCAGCATCTAAAACAATAACTTCACCAGTCTTATATGTTTCAGTTGTTCCGTCATTATAGTAGTATTTAAATTGATTACTGTTAAAACAATCTGATTCAGCAATCTTAATTTCTTCTTCATTATAGTATCCAACATAATTATAACCATTCGAAACAGAGAATGCTGTATTTCCTTTGAGTAACTTATATTCAGTATTTGTTGAACCATCACTGATAGTAATACTATGATTATCAAATCCAGTCACTGTTGGACTTTTTGTATTTTGCTTATTAACTCTATATAATAAGAATTCATCTGATTGATGTTTACTTGTACCTGCAACCTCGTTATCACTAGTTGCTGTGTTTTCATATGATTTTGTTCCATCTGTAATAGTAATTCCAGTTGAAGAACAGTCAACGCCTTTGGCACTAGCAGAAACTACATATGCAGTACCACCACCATAAGCAGCTGTGTTACCTGTAATCGTTACATCATCTAATAACAATCTATGAGCCTGTTTGTTAGCTATAGTAACTGTTCTTCCAAAGATAGCTCCACCTTTGCTTGATGCAGTATTGTTTTTAAATGTTGCACCTGTAATTATTGGATCGGCATAGTTTGCGGATACATATAAAGCTCCACCATTTATAGCACTATTATTTATAAATGTTCCACCATTGATTTCTGTTACTGCATAGTTACCAGAATAAATTGCTCCACCATCCGTTGCAGATGTATTGCTATCAAATGTACCACCATTTACTACAAATTTTCTATGATTGGTTGTACGAGTAAAATCTCCATCAGTATAATAGATAGCTCCTCCGCCACCTGAGAATTCTGATGCAGAACCAGTAGCGCTGTTACTAGTAAATGTTACTGAATTTACTGTTAAATCTGCATTTTGAGCACGAATAGCTCCTCCTAAAGTAGAAGAAGTTGTATTATTTGTGAATGTATTTCCATCTAATGTCATGGATCCACCCCATACTAAAATAGCTCCTCCTCCATTTGCACCAGCTACACCTTTCACAAATGTAGAATTTGCAATATTACTTTCTGCAGCAACTACATAAATGTAACCTCCACCATATGCGTTCGTTCCACCGTCAAATGTAACACCACTAATATTTAATTTAGCTTTTTCTACTTCAATAGTACTTCCTACATAAACAGCACCACCAAAAAGTTGATTAGTTTTTGATCCAGTGTTAAGAATCTTTCCACCCGTCATGCTTAATGTACCATCAATGACAGCTACAGAACCACCATAAACATAATTACTTGAACTTGTACTTGTAGTTAAACCTCCTGAACCTTTTTGTACTGTACCTGAAGTTAATGTAAAGTTACCATTCGTAACTAAGATAACACCACCTGCTTTAGAAGATTGAGTACTAATTGTTTCTACACCAGAAGTATTACAAGAACTTGTTTTAGCAATTGTAGAAGTTGCTTCTTTACCAATAGAAGATCCTTCAATCGTTGGTCCATTTACAGTTACATCTGAATTTGTAGCTGTAATAGCACGATAAGAAGTTGCTGCTGCTACAGTTCCTTCACCAGTTAAAGTTAAGTCAGCATTATTTTTAACTGTAATGGTTGATTTTCCACTTCCAGTTAATGTGTAAGCTTTTCCAATGTTAATTGTGATTTTCTTACCATCAATAGATACGCTTTCAGTTTTAGATGCTAAAATTTCAATTGTATCTCCATTTTGAGCGGCATCAATTGCATCCTGTACTTTTAAGTAAGCTGTACCATCAATTGCAGCTGCAGCTGTAGTTGTTGCTACTACATAGTATGTAGAGAAGCTGTCTGTATTGAATTGATAGTCTGTTGTATTTGAATTAACAGTTGTCATTTCTTCTACTTTTCCATTGTCTTTTTCATGGAATACAGATACTGAATCAACGTCTTCTTTTTCAACGTCTTCTTCATCCACTGGTACTTCTTTTACATTGATTTTTACTGTAACTTCTTTAGAAGGTTCTACTTCTTTCTTTGAATCTTTTTCAATAAAAGTGATGTCATATGCTACGATACCAACTACGACTTTTTCTTTACCTAGTTGTTCATCGGCTTTCTCTTCTAATTCATCCAACTTAGCTTCTTCTTTGATAGCTGTTGCTTGAATATTAACTTCTTTTTCAAAAGCCCCATCAGGTACAACTACGGTAATTTCTGTACCGTCATCAGCTGTAACTACATACTCCTTTCCTTTTATTTCTTCGTCTTCAGATTCTTGTTCTTCTTCATCAGATTCTTCTTGATCTTCATCAATTTCTTCTTCTGATTCGTTGGATTCTTCAGACTCTTCTTCTGTTACTTCAGGTTCAGAGGATTCTTCTACGACTTCTGTTTCTTGAACAGGCTCTTCTTCAACTGCAGAACTTTCTTCTGAGACAGTTTCAGGTTCATCTGTTTCTACTTCGTAGCTTGCTTCTTGTCCAGCTGTTTCTTCAGTAAGCTCATCAGCTTTTAACTTCGAACTGGAATAGTATGAGTTATTTCCAATAACCATAGCTAATGCTAATCCTAAAGCAAATCCTCGTTTTAGAAATTTCTTTCCTTTCTCCATATAAATTTCTCCTTTCTGAATTTATATTAATCTTTTAAGGTATATGAATTGATTCATCTATCACTTGATAGACTCTTCCCACCTTAAATATACTCTTAAGGTGGTTATTTTTTGGTTACATTTCATGATTAAACACATTTTTGTTGAATTTGGTCTAAAAAAGCCCATTTGGGCTTTATCTAGATTCTTGTAAGAGAATAACTGAATCCATGATTTAAGATGTACTCTTCTAATGTCCAGTTATTTTCATGGATTTCTGTTGCCACTTCGACACCTACATAACGGAAATGCCATGGTTCATTCATGGTACCGGTGATATCGGTTTTATCATCTGGGTATCGTAAAATGTATCCGTATTTATATCCATTTTCAATAACCCAATTGTACTCTTCGGTATCTCCAAAGGCACTGTATGTTCCATCAATTACACTTTGGCTTGTTAGATCTACACCCAGTCCTAACTGGTGTTCACTGTATCCTGGTACTGCTACTAATTGTGTGGCATATGAATATCCATATAAATCTATATAATAATAGTAGACTTCCTCTTGATCGGCATAAGATCGATAAGCACTTCTTATCCCAATAGATAATCCTTCTTTAGATGCATCTTCTGCCATTGATAAAAGAGCAGTTGCTGCATCTTTTCGCATCATGTTGTTAGTAGAATCGGCTGCCATTGGTAGATCCACTGCAACTAGATTCTCTGGTACATAATCCGAACTAACCATAAATCCACTTTTTACTAATGTATCAAGTTGTGTTGGATCATTGATTAAATAATTGGCATCACTTACAACAGATGAATTAATAAAAGGATAGGTTACATTTAAAACAGCTTGTACTGGTTCTAATCCACTTTCTACATAGGATACAATATCGGATATTTGAGCTCCATTTACTTTCATAAATTTCTTTAATGTAGAATATTCAATTCCTTTATCCACTAATGTTTTAAAGTCATCAATAGAGTAGGTACTCATTTGTTTACGACAATAAGATAATGGATATCCTAATTCTTCTAATGAAGGATAGAGTTCATAGAATGAATCGATATAGCTAATTGCTTGTTCAATAGAAGCATCACTGTGTTTTTTCATATAAGAATAGTAATCATAATAATAATGATCATTGGCATATTCTTCATAGTCTTCGACTGGAATAACTTCATCTAGGTTTAAATAGTCTTCAATGTAGTCTTTTTGATTGTTAATGATTAATTTACGACTATCATGAGAATATCCTTTTTTCCATAATGATATAGAATATCGATTAAAAAATAATAAACCGAATATTAATAGAATCACGCATAAGATTGTAATCATTCTTTTTAATCGTCGATAAGATCTTCTTTTTCTTCTTTTTGTTGTTGTTCTTTTATTTGTATTAGTTGTTGTCTTTCTTCTTTTCTTTTGTGCCATATATAACCTCGAAGACTATTGTATCATTGAAAGTAAAAAAAAAGAAATCGATAAGATTTCAATAAAAATTAAAATAATAAAAAAAACTAATATTATGTCATATCGCTCACGCTCATGACAGCCATCCGTTCTTTTCATAAATAAAAAAAACCGGCGACGTGCTATCTTCACAGGGGCAAGCCCAACTATTGTCGCCGCTGGAGTGCTTAACTTCTGAGTTCGGAATGTTTCAGGTGTTTCCACTCCGCCATCGTCACCGGATCTTTTTGAGGTCGATCCCTCAAAACCAAACAGTATCCTGAAAAGACATCTCTGATTAAGTCCTCGACCTATTAGTACCGGTCAACTCCACACATCACTGTGCTTCCATCCCCGGCCTATCTACCTCGTCGTCTTCAAGGGGTCTTACTTCTTGCGAATGGGAGATCTCATCTTGGAGTAGGTTTCGTGCTTAGATGCTTTCAGCGCTTATCCTTTCCCTACTTAGCTACCCGGCTATGCCCCTGGCAGGACAACCGGTGCACCAGCGGTAGGTCCATCCCGGTCCTCTCGTACTGAGGACAGCTCTCCTCAGATCTCCTTCGCCCACAACAGATAGGGACCGAACTGTCTCACGACGTTCTGAACCCAGCTCGCGTACCGCTTTAATGGGCGGACAGCCCAACCCTTGGAACCGAATTCAGCTCCAGGATGCGATGAGCCGACATCGAGGTGCCAAACCTCGCCGTCGATGTGAACTCTTGGGCGAGATCAGCCTGTTATCCCCAGGGTAGCTTTTATCCGTTGAGCGACGGCCCTTCCATTCGGCACCGCCGGATCACTAATCCCGACTTTCGTCCCTGTTCGACCTGTTTGTCTCACAGTCAAGCACGCTTCTGCATTTGCACTCGTCGGCTGGTTTCCATCCAGCCTGAGCGTACCTTTGGGCGCCTCCGTTACTCTTTGGGAGGCGACCGCCCCAGTCAAACTGCCTGCCAAGCACTGTCCCCGTAACGGATGACGTTACCAGGTTAGAACCCCAGCCACACAAGAGTGGTATCCCAACGGCGACTCCCCGTATACTGACGTACACGTCTCTTCGTCTCCCACCTATCCTGTACATGTGTGACCGAGATCCAATACTAAGCTGCAGTAAAGCTCCATGGGGTCTTTCCGTCTAGTTGCGGGTAACCTGCATTTTCACAGGTACTAAGATTTCACCGAGTCTGCTGCCGAGACAGCGCCCAAATCGTTACACCTTTCGTGCGGGTCAGAACTTACCTGACAAGGAATTTCGCTACCTTAGGACCGTTATAGTTACGGCCGCCGTTCACCGGGGCTTCAATTCACTGCTTTGATATTATCTGACAGATCCTCTTAACCTTCCGGCACCGGGCAGGTGTCACCCCCTATACTTCGTCTTGCGACTTCGCAGAGAGCTGTGTTTTAGATAAACAGTCGCTTGGGCCTCTTCACTGCGGCTCTTTCGAGCGCTCCTTCTCGCGAACTTACGGAGCAATTTTGCCGAGTTCCTTGGCAACAGTTCTCTCGCTCACCTTGGTATACTCTACCTGCCCACCTGTGTCGGTTTTGGTACGGGCCGCATACGCATTGTTAGAAGCTTTTCTGGGAAGCTGGACTCATGTGCTTCACTACTTTCCGAAGATTTCGCTTACCTCTCACGCCTTGGCTTATGTATCCGGATTTGCCTGGATACCGCCTGTATCGCTTCGCCCTAAATCCATTAATAGGGTCACACTATCCTTCTCCGTCACTCCATCACTCCATATGCGGGTGCAGGAATAATCGCCTGCTTTCCATCCACTACGCCTCTCGGCCTCGCGTTAGGTCCCGACTTACCCAGGGCGGACGAACCTTCCCCTGGAATCCTTGGGCTTTCGGTGTGAAGGATTCTCACCTTCATCTCGCTACTCACACCGGCATTCTCACTTCTATACAGTCCACCGCTCCTCTCGGTACGGCTTCTACCCAGTATACAACGCTCCCCTACCACTATTTTCATAATCCGCAGTTTCGGTATCAGGCTTAGCCCCGGTACATTTTCGGCGCAGGGTCACTCGACTAGTGAGCTGTTACGCACTCTTTGAAGGATGGCTGCTTCTGAGCCAACCTCCTAGTTGTCTGTGCATCCCCACATCCTTTTCCACTTAGCCTGTATTTTGGGACCTTAACTGGCGATCTGGGCTGTTTCCCTCTCGACCATGGACCTTATCACTCACAGTCTGACTGCCGGGCATCCCCCCTGACATTCGGAGTTTGATTGTATTCAGTACCCCGGGATGGGGCCATCACACATTCAGTGCTCTACCTTCAGGGAGGTTCATCCCGACGCTAGCCCTAAAGCTATTTCGGGGAGAACCAGCTATCTCCGGGTTCGATTGGAATTTCTCCCCTAGCCACAAGTCATCCGCCAACATTTCAACGGTGGTCGGTTCGGTCCTCCATTGAGTTTCACCTCAACTTCAACCTGCTCATGGCTAGATCACCCGGTTTCGGGTCTACGACCGTCTACTTCCGCCCTCTTAAGACTCGCTTTCGCTGCGGCTCCGCGTTTTCCCGCTTAACCTCGCAGCCGATCGTAACTCGCCGGTTCATTCTACAAAAGGCACGCCATCACCCCTTAACGGGCTCTGACTTCTTGTAGGCATACGGTTTCAGGTTCTATTTCACTCCGCTCCCGCGGTTCTTTTCACCTTTCCCTCACGGTACTGTTTCTCTATCGCTCACTCGTTTATATTTAGCCTTGGCGGATGGTCCCGCCTGCTTCCGACAAGATTCCTCGTGTCTCGCCGTACTCAGGATACCACTAGGCTTCCTGTCCGTTCCGTATACGGGGCTTGCACCCTCTTCGGCCATGCTTTCGATCATGTTCTACTACAGACGTTCGTTCCTTATCGTGGTCCTTCAACCCCATCCCTAAGGATGGTTTGGGCTCCTTCCCTTTCGCTCGCCGCTACTCAGGAAATCACTTTTGTTTTCTTCTCCTCCGGCTACTTAGATGTTTCAGTTCACCGGGTACCTCTCTCATGGACTATGTGTTCATCCATGGATGACTGGTCTTCTGCCAGCCGGGTTCCCCCATTCGGACATCTGCGGGTCTTCGCCTCCTAACAGCTTACCGCAGCTTTTCGCAGTTTGGCACGTCCTTCTTCAGTTTCGAGTGGCAAGGCATCCTCCGTACGCCCTTCCTTACTTAATCAGTGGTTTCTCATGTGTTTCGTTTTGAGATTCTCTTCTTGATTAAAGAAAACTGTTCTTTCTACTGTTTCTTCTTTTCTCAGTTTAATCCTACAACTTTCGTTTAAGACCTTTTCTGTTATGTCTTTTCTCTTAGTTATTTGATATACTGTTCGGTTTTCAAAGATCGATCCCGAGAGGTAATCCTCTCAAAACTAAACAGAAATCCAATCTCCCCCAAGGTCCATCTCGTACACTTCTTTCTCCCTAGAAAGGAGGTGATCCATCCCCACGTTCCCGTAGGGATACCTTGTTACGACTTAACCCCAGTCATCGGTCCTGCCTTCGACGGCTCACTCCTTGCGGTTGTGCCACCGGCTTCGGGCATTACCAACTCCCATGGTTTGACGGGCGGTGTGTACAAGGCCCGAGAACGTATTCACCGCGGCATGCTGATCCGCGATTACTAGCGATTCCAACTTCATGAAGTCGGGTTGCAGACTTCAATCCGAACTGAGACGCCCTTTATGGGATTCGCTCAACCTCACGGTCTCGCTGCTCTTTGTAGGCGCCATTGTAGTACGTGTGTAGCCCAGGCCATAAGGGGCATGATGATTTGACGTCATCCCCACCTTCCTCCGGTTTGTCACCGGCAGTCTGATATGAGTCCCTAACTTAATACTGGTAACATATCACAGGGGTTGCGCTCGTTGCGGGACTTAACCCAACATCTCACGACACGAGCTGACG
>R14__coassemble_475_pt1 | contig 27737 bp, 27 predicted proteins | sample R14__metabat2_low_PE_009 | metagenome-assembled genome bin R14 | reverse complement strand
TTGCTAACTGCCCTAACATTATCAAATTAGCAAACAAATTATACAAACAATTAGGTTAATTATTGAAGACTTATCCAATTAACCAATTAGGCACAGCAATGTGCCTTTTTATTTTGGATTATTTTTGATTTATTTGGTATAATATTGAAGTTGCGAAAGGATGAGATAATGCCAAAAAATAACACATATGATCAAGACAGTATTGTGATTTTAGAAGGACTGGATGCCGTCAGAAAAAGACCGGGTATGTATATTGGTTCAACGGATTCTAGAGGGTTACACCATCTAGTCTGGGAAATCATGGATAATGCCATTGATGAAGCCTTAAATGGGTATGGAGATGAAATTCATATTACGTTAAATAAAGATAACAGCATTACAGTGGAAGACCATGGACGTGGAATGCCAGTGGGAAAACATAAATCAGGCAAAAGTGCTTTAGAGGTTATTTTTACCGTTTTACATGCAGGTGGTAAATTTACCAGCCAGGGAGGATATCAAAGCGCTGGAGGTCTACATGGTGTAGGTGCCAGTGTTGTAAATGCTTTGTGTAGCTGGTGTAAAGCGTATGTTTACGATGGAAAAAATATTTGGTCCATGGAATTTAGAGATGGTGGTAAAAAGGTTGGAAAGTTAATCAATGAAGGAACGACTCGTCGCACAGGAAGTACGGTTACTTTTTTACCAGATCCAAAAGTCTTTAAAACAACTATTTTTTCTTATACACAAATTTGTGAAAGAGCCCAAGAATCTGCCTTTTTATTAAAAGGATTAAAGATGATTGTAACAGATAATCGTAAGGAAAAAAGAGAAACGATTTATCAGTATGAAGATGGTCTAAAAGCCTTTGTTGAAGAAATTAATGCTGATCATACACCAATGCATGATGCCATTTCCTTTGAAGGGGAATACAATGACATTATTGTCAAAGGATGTTTTCAATATACCGATGATTATCAAGAGAATGTATTCAGTTTTGCCAATATGGTAAGAACTCGTGATGGTGGTTCTCATGAAACGGGAGCCAAACTGGCTTTCACAAAAGCCTTTAATGAATATGCCAGAAAGTATGGTCTATTAAAGGAAAAGGAAAAGGGATTTGAAGGAAATGATGTTCGTGAAGGTTTATGCTTAGTCATTAACTTAACCATTCCTGAACAGTATCTACAATTTGAAGGGCAAACCAAAGAAAAACTAGGAACACCAGAAGCCAATCAAGCCTGTGTTTCCGTTGTCGGTGAACATTTACGCTATTTCTTAGAAGAAAATAAATCCATTGCCGATACTCTGGTTCGTAAGATTATAAAAGCAGCAGCAGCCAGAAATGCAGCTCGTAAGGCTAGGGAAGATGCCCGTAAAGGGAAAGGGAAACAAAAAGCCGAACGTGTTTTGTCTGGAAAACTAGCCTCTGCCCAATCCAAAGATTCTCGTCGAAAAGAATTATATTTAGTCGAAGGGGATTCAGCTGGTGGGTCGGCCAAACAAGGGCGTGATTCCAAATACCAGGCCATTCTTCCTTTAAGAGGAAAGGTATTAAACACGGAAAAAGCTTCAATGGATTCCATTGAAAAAAATGAGGAATTAAATACCATTATTCATGCACTAGGTGCCGGTGTTGGACAAAACTTTATTGCGGAAGATTCAAACTACTATAAAGTGATTATCATGACCGATGCCGATGATGATGGGGCGCACATTCAAAACTTACTATTAACTTTCTTCTTCCGTCATATGCGTCCTTTAATTGAGCATGAAATGTTGTATATTGCCTTACCTCCTTTGTATCGTATTGCCAAAGGAAAAGTAGAATATTACTTATATACAGATGAAGAGTTAGAAGAAAAGAAAAAAGAATTTAAAAATGGGTATGTGATCACTCGTTATAAAGGACTTGGTGAAATGAATGCTTCTCAGTTATGGGATACAACCATGAATCCAGAAACGAGAACATTATTATGTGTAACATTAGAGAATGCCATGATGGCTGAAAAGCGAGTCAGTGAATTAATGGGAGATAAAGCGGAATTAAGACGAAGCTGGATTGAAGACAATGTAGAATTCACATTGGAAGATAGTTATAAGGAGGTTGCTCTATGACAAAGAAGAAACAAGAAGTCGTTGAACAACACATTCTAAAGAATTCTTTAGAAGACATTATGGCCGATCGGTTTGCTCGTTATTCCAAATATATTATTCAAAACCGTGCCTTACCAGATGCTCGTGATGGTCTAAAACCAGTTCAACGTCGTATTTTGTATGCGATGTATGAAGCTGGAAATACCTACAATAAGCCATATCATAAATCTGCAAAGACAGTCGGAAATGTCATTGGTAACTACCACCCTCATGGAGATACATCTGTTTATGATGCAATGGTACGATTGAGCCAAAACTGGAAAATTGCCAATCCTTTAGTGGATATGCAGGGAAACAATGGTTCCATTGATGATGACCCTGCGGCAGCTATGCGTTATACAGAAGCTAGATTGTCCAAAGTGGCGAATTATTTATTAGAAGATATTAATAAAGATACGGTTGAATGGGCTCCTAACTTCTCAGATGAAAAGTTAGAACCAACGGTTTTACCAGCCCGTTTTCCTAATCTTTTGGTTAATGGGATTACAGGTATTGCGGCTGGTTATGCAACCAATATTCCACCTCATAATCTAAATGAAGTCGTACAGGCAAGTATTTATCGTATTCAAAATCCGGATTGTACCCTACAGGAAGTTATGGGCTTTGTCAAAGGTCCTGATTTTCCAACCGGTGGTATTGTCATGGGAAAAGAGGGAATCATTCAAGCCTTTAAAACAGGCCGAGGAAAAGTAATGGTTCGCTCGAAAGTTCATGTGGAAGAAACAAAAACCCTTAAACAACTGGTTGTAACAGAAATTCCATATGAAGTTGTGAAATCGCAAATGGTCAAAAAAATCGACGAAATTCGTTTGAATAAAAAAGTTGACGGTATTTTAGATGTTCGTGATGAAAGTGACCGTACAGGACTTCGCGTTGTGGTTGATGTTAAAAAAGACAGTAATGAACAGGCTATTTTAAATTATTTGTATAAAAATACGGATTTACAAGTATCCTATAACTACAATGTGATTGCGATATATAATCGAGCACCTGTACAAATGGGATTGATTCAGTGCTTAGATGCATTTATTGAACATCGTGAAGATGTGGTATTGCGTCGTTCTAAATTTGATTTACAACAAAAAGAAGCGAGGGCCCATATTTTAGAGGGCTTGATTAAAGCTGTTTCTGTGATGGATGAAATTGTGCGCATTATTCGAAAATCAAAGGATAAAGCCGATGCGAAAGTCAATCTGATTGATCGTTTTCAGTTTACGGAAACACAAGCTGAAGCCATTGTTGTTATGAGATTATACCGTTTGACCAATACCGATGTGAAAGAATTACAGGCCGAATTCAAACAGTTATCAAAAGATATAAAAGAATTAAAAGCCATTGTCGCTTCCAAAGAAAAACTGGATTCTGTTATTATCAGAGAACTTCAAAAAGTTAACGAAGAGTTTGAAACGCCTCGTTTAACAGATGTAGAAGATGAAGTGGCTGAAATTGTCATTGATGAAAAGGCGATGATTGCCAATGAACAAGTCATGATTCCAATTACACGTGATGGATATGTCAAACGTGTCAGCCTTCGTTCTTACAATGCATCCAATGAATTCTTATCTTCTCATAAAGATAGTGATGTCATGATTGCCCAGGGAGAAGCAAGTACTCTACAAAACTTATTGTTCTTTACCAATAAGGGGAATTATGGTTATTTACCAATCTATCAGATAGAAGAAGCAAAATGGAAAGATTTGGGATTCCATTTAAGTACTTATTTGAAGATGGAACCACAAGAAAAGATTATTAATGCGTATCTTTTCACTTCTTTCGATGAAAATGTACAAATTGTGTGTGCCTCTAAATTTGGTATGATTAAACGTATGTCGATGAAAGATTTAGAAGCCCAAAGGCATAATCGAACGATGACAATTATGAAGATTGGTTCAATGGATGAAATGATTCATGCTTCTTTATCTTATCATTTCGATGATATGGTTGTATTGGTGTCTGAAGGAGGATATTCTGTTCAGTATCGAGTCGAAGAAATTCCTCAAAGTCTTGCCAAAAGTAAAGGGGTCAAAGCTATGAATTTGGCCAAAGATGATCATATTGCCAATATTTGTATTTCTGACCATAAGACACAGTACTTACTTGTTACGACAAATATGGCTATGAAACGAATGAAGGATAGTGACATTGTACAATTAAAACGTCCGGCAAAAGGAAACCGTATCTGTAAATACGTGAAGAGTAATCCGAATGTTTTATGGAATATTTTTGCGGTAGACAACAAGGATGAATTTGATTTAGTGGAAAATGACATGCATCATTTTGCTGCCAAAGACATTCCTTTAAAAGGAGCAGATACTACTTTTTCTTCACCATTTGGTAAGATTGAAACATTTGAATGGGTAAATACGCTTCAAACGGTTCAAAAGGGTGACTGGCCAACGGAACAAAAAGAGGAATTTGAACAAATTGCCTTGTTTGATTAAAATGTTAATTTATGTGATTTTGAACTAACTGTTGTAAATAAAGAAAAAAAATAGTAGAATACACATTAGATAAGCGAGGATGATAGAAAATGAATATCTTAAGTTCAATTGCGTATACATTAATTGGAGCTATTATTGGGGCTGCTTTAGCATTTTATTTCACTAAGAGATCTTATGAAAAACAACTAAAGGAAAACCCACCTATTAATGAAAAGATGATTCGTGCGATGTTCCTTCAAATGGGAAGAAAACCAAGTGAAGCGCAGATTCGTCAAATCATGAAATCAGTGAACCAAAATAGATAATCATTTAGTACCTAGAAATAGGTACTTTTTTATTTTATAATGAGCGTATGAAATATATTCGAAAAATAATTATTACTGCCCTGCTGACAATCATTGTTTTGGTGAGTATGTATATGGGAATTAGTTATGTGTATTATAAAACCATCACAGCTGACAAACCCATTACTCAAGTTGTGGAACAGGTACATACAAAAGAACATTATGTATCTTATGATCAACTGCCAGAAACTTTGGTTCATGCCACTGTATCGATAGAAGACAGACGATTCTATTATCATAATGGGGTAGATTTTATTGGCGTAGGACGCGCTATTATTTCTCAGTTTAGTTCTAAGTATGCACGAAGTGGTGGGTCAACGATTACTCAACAAACGGCTAAGAATCTATATGATATGTTTAGTTTTAATCCTCTAAATAAAGGATGTCAAATGTGGATGGCATGGGAATTAGAAGATCTATATTCGAAAGAAGAAATTCTTGCGATTTATATGAATATTATTAATTATGGAGATAATCATGAAGGAATTTATGAAGCATCGACTGGTTATTTTGGCGTAGAACCTATTTATTTAACAGATGCTCAAAGTACTTTGTTGGCTGGGATTCCACAGTCTCCAAGTTATTATCAATTATCGACTGGGTATGACCAGGCTAAGACAAGACAGTATTCTGTTTTACAGGCAATGGTACAATCTGATTATCTAGATGAAAACAGGGTCTATGAAATATGGAATACACCGGTCTATTAGGAGAATTTATGTTCACAAAAAAGAAAATTAATGATTATATTACCCAAATTCTATGCCCGGGTAATGTTTATGTCTATCTTGTTGAAGGAAAAGAGAAGGCCTTACTCATTGATAGTGGGTGTGGGGCTTATGATTTAAAGGGATTTATTGCCACTCTAACAAATAAACCTTATGATCTTGTTTTAACTCATGGGCATGTTGATCATGCTGGAGGAGCAGGACAATTTGAAACTGTTTATTTATCTTCACTGGATTATGATTTGTTAGAAGTTCATACCAGTATAAAAGTTCGTCAGGATTACTTGTCTCAAAACGGTCAGAATGTGGATGCTTCAAATATGATATCACCTAAAGAAATTTCTTCTTATCGTGAATTAAAAGAGGAACAAATTTTTGATTTAGGCAATGTCAGTGTACAAGCTTTTTCTATGAAAGGACATACCAATGGAAGCATGGCTTTATTAATACAGCCTTGTCGAACCATTTTGTTTGGTGATGCCTGTAATTCTTTAACTTTCTTACAGTTTGAAGACTGTATTTCATTAGAAGAATACGCAAACAATCTAAAGGCTTTTAAAGAAAAAGTAGAGAATCAATATGATTTGATTTTATATTCTCATCCTCATAATTATGGTGGCAAAGAAATTTTAGATGAGATGATTGATTTATGTAACCAGATTATTTCAAAAGAAATAGAAGGAGTTCCTTTTACACCTGGTACATTCATAGCCAAACCAATCAATCCAACTACCTTTAGAAGAACAGATGGAAAGATTGCCAATATGGCTTATTTAGAAAAGAATATCTATAAAAAAGACTAGGTGTTCTTTTATTTACTTACTTTTAAATGTGTGATACATTTTTTACATAAAGTGTGATCAGGAGGAATAATATGAAACACCCAAATAAAAAAGCAGAAGAAATGAGTATTTCGGAATTAGCTTCTTATATTGACTATTCCGTATTAAAACCAGAATTTACCGAAGAACAAATTATTGATTTGACAAAAGATGGTGTCAAACTTGGATGTGCTACAATTTGTATCAATCCAGGATATATGGAATTATGTAAACCATATGTAACGGTTGAAGGATCTGTTACTAAATTATGTCCTGTATGTGATTTCCCATTTGGAACAAGTTCAACTGAATCTAAAGTTGCTCAAGCTAAGATTTTATGTGAAAAATACGCCGATGTGATTGGAGAATTAGATATTGTTTCTAACTTTGGTTTGATTCGTAGTGGAAAATATGATGAAGTAACAGCTGATATTAAAGCAGTTGTTGATTTATGTCATTCCTATAATGTCCCAGTTAAAGTTATTTTTGAAACCGATGCACTAACAGAAGAACAAGTTAGAAAAGCATGTCATTGTGGAATTGATGCTGGTGTTGATTTTGTCAAAACATCAACTGGATTCTTAACAGGATTTGAATCACATGGAGCAACACCTGAAATCATTGCTGCTATGATGGAAGAATGTGGAGATCAAGTAAAAATTAAAGGTTCAGGATGCATCCGTACAAGAGAACATTTCTTGAAATTGATTGATATGGGTATTGATCGTATGGGAGTTGGATATCGTTCTGTACCAGTTGTATTGGATTTAAATAAATAATAAAAAAGGCTTGTTGAACAAGTCTTTTTTTATGATTAATCTTCTTCTACTTTATTCCCATTAATGGTAATTGTACCTAAGTTGGCTGAAATGGATACGTTATCTGATATGTTTCCATCTAGTGTCACATCTCCTAAATTGGATTCGATTTTTCCTGATTCAAAAGAAATATTCTTTCCGGTTAAATTACCAGAATTCACTTCCAGATCAATTTTGGAAATGGACACATTGTTTAGCTTAACGTTTCCTAGATTGCTTTGACATGAAAAGTCATTACAAGAAACATCATTCATCTTTATATCCCCAAGATTTACTTCCAACTCTAAGTTATTGATTGTACAGGATTCTGGTATTGTCATATATATTTTCCAACCAGACGCAGTATTGACGTTGGTACTTTCATTTTCATGGGTAATTGTTAATTTATTATCTTTACAGGTAACGGTTGGCATGTACTTTTCAGGGAAACTGCATTCTACTCTAAAAGAATCTCCTTTTTCAATGACTAGATTGCCTAAATCTTCATAAACAGAAATATCATAAACGCCATTTTCATATTCATAAGATTGGCTAACTACTTCACCAGTATCTTCATCTGTTGTTAGACCACCAACATGCATCTGGCACCCCGCTAACAACAAACATGACAGTGCAAGTCCTATTATTAATCTTTTCATAAATAAACGATTCCTTTCTATTTTTTTTGATTATAACACTATTGTGGATACGTTATCATGTATAATTTGTACATAAGGAAGTGTTTAAAATGAAAAAATATAAAATCTGTATCATAGTATTGAGTTTACTTTTGATTGCATCTGTTTCAATGAATATTGTTTATCTTACTGGTTTCAATCAATCTGAAGTTAAGCTAGAATGGCTGGCTGATGAAGTGAGTGAAGAAAAGGCTGGTGAAGATGGGTATGATTCTAGCTATATGCAGATGGCATTGGATATTGCCAAAGAAAATGTAACATCTGGATCCGGTGGTCCCATTGGCGTTGTGATTGTAAAGGATGGTGAGGTTATTGCGGCTACCAGCAATGAAATGCGTCAAAATCATAACAGCTATGATCATGGAGAAATGGCAGCTATCAGAGAAGCTGAACAGAAGCTTGGGAAAATGTATCTGAAAGATTGTGTTCTGTATACTTCCGCTCAGCCTTGTTTAATGTGTGAAGCGGCTATCTATTGGGCACAGATTTCCAAGGTCTATTATGCTGCCAGTATTTCAGAAACGTCAAAATACAGTGGGTTTGATGACTTATATGAGTATGAAACAATTTATTCTGGAAAGAATTTAGTGGATTCTGTTGATGTTCATGTAGATAATGAGTTGGAAGCATTGGATATCTGGCAAGAGCAAAGAACTAGTAAATAAGATCAAGATACAAAGACTGGACATTTACAATCTAGCACAGGGTGGCGGTACAGCCACCTTTTTTGATGCCTTTCTTATCTATGCTGTTGTGGTTATCTTCTTTTCATATTTGTTTTATTTCCAATATTTTACCAAATAATGTCTCATTTCGTTTATAATATCTTTAACAGAAAAAAATTTTATTTTATCATAGGAAATACATTCTAGAACAGGAGCATATTATGGCAAAACAGAGTTCATTTTCATGGGAAGGAGGAAAATATAAAGGAGAATATACTGGCAGTCTGTTATCCAAGACCCCACATGGCAAAGGCAGAGTGACCTGGGCTGATGGCAATGTCTATGAAGGAGACTTTGTGAATGGTAATTATCGTGGCAAGGGTAAATACACCTGGACCAATGGCAATGTCTATGAAGGTGACTGGAAAGATGATAAACAAACAGGAAAAGGTAAATACACATATGCTAGTGGTGCTGTCTATGAAGGTGACTTTGTGGATGGTATAAAAAATGGTAAAGGAAAGTATACATGGACTGATGGCGATGTCTATGAAGGAGACTTTGTGGATAATAAAAAAACAGGCAAAGGAAAATACACCTGGGCTGATGGCTATTTCTATGAAGGTGACTGGAAAGATGGTAAAAGAACAGGCAAGGGTAAATTCACCTGGACCAATGGCGATTTCTATGAAGGTGACTGGGTAGATGATAAACGAGATGGAAAAGGTATCTATACTTATGCAAACGGCAAAAAAGAGAACCGTATCTATGAACATGGTGAACTGATCTCTTCAGAACCATATGAAGAAGCAAAAAGCCAGATAGAAAAAACTGCATCCAAGATAGAGAAAAATGATGAACAGAAACAGGGTACAATTACAATAAAAGACGGTACATATGAGGGCCAATATATTGAAAAAGCCGGCAAAAAATTACCTCATGGTAAAGGCAAATGTACATATTATAATTGCGATGTCTATGAAGGTGACTGGGTAGATGGTAAACGATCTGGTAAAGGTAAATATACATTTTTTGATGACTGTTATTGTGATGACTGTGTTTATGAAGGTGACTGGGTAGATGATAAACAAACAGGAAAAGGTAAATTCACATGCGCTAATGGCGATGTCTATGAAGGTGAATATTGGCATGATTTTCGGCATGGCAAAGGTAAATATACAGACTCGGATGGTGTCTATGAAGGAGACTTTGTTCACAACATGTATCAAGGCAAAGGTAAATTTACATATCCTGATGGCCGTATCTATGAAGGTGACTTTGCTAGATATGAATTTCATGGCAAAGGTAAATACACCTTTGAAGATGGCTCCGTTTATGAAGGCGAATTTGTAGAGGGTAATTTTCATGGCCAGGGTATCTTTACTTATGCAGACGGCAGAAAAGAGAACCGTACCTATGAACATGGTGAACTGATCTCTTCAGAACCATATGAAGAATCGTTATCAACAAAGAAAAAAGGACGCTATGTGATAGATAAGAACAAATGTATAGAGTGTGATAATTGTGCTGATGTCTGTATGTTTGCGATTGATCTTTATAACTATGAAATCGACACGGAAGCATGTGTCTGCTGTGGTGGCTGTATAGCTGCTTGTCCTGTTTCTGCTATAGAGTTCATACCGGATTAACAGGATAAAATATGAAGTAGGTCAGACTGAAAGGAAAGACTGTTGCTGATCAAAACTGTTTAGATATGCTCTGATCAAGGGGGGATGTATGTCCACCTTTTTTCTTACGGCACCTTTTATTTATGTTACTGGTCCTATCTTTTTTATGGCACTGTTTTTATTGTTTTTAGGATAAGCTTTAAGAAGAAAATGGGATTGCTAAGGCATTTAGCTGTGGCGGTACTGCCACAACTGTCCAAATGTTTTAGAAAATTATAAAATTCAAACATTTTGCCCTTGAAATAGAAAAAGTCTAAGCATATATGAACAAAATTTCAAAAAGTTCATAAGCAAATAAATTATGTAAAGTCAACTCTACAAATTAAGAAATATTGTGATATGATTCTTCCTGTTGTAAGGGGAAACGACAGAAAAATAGTACAGTTGGAAAACAACTGCTTTGGCTGGTTTCCTCTTTTTCTTTGACTTATTTTTAATATGGAGGGTTGTACAATGAGTTTCAATGACACAAAAATAATATTAAATGACCTGCTATGGCAGTTCAACGGGAATAGAGAGGAAAATGGTCTTTGCCGCATAACAGAAGCAATGGGACATAGCTTCAATGTGCAGTTCAATGATGATCGTATGGTCAATGTCAATCCAAAAGACTTTGAAAACAAGGGCCAGCTTGCCAGGTATATTTTGGACATGGTGTACTAGAATGAAATTTCGTGATTTTCTAGATTGTATCCAATCTTTTCAAAGAATCGAATTCTTGACCCATGATCCAGACAGTTCTCAGTATGATCTGAAGTATTCTGGTCCAAAGGAGGATATGAATACCTACCTTGAAAAATACTACAGCAGCCTGGAAGTAGAGAGCATTCTTTCACAGAATGACAATACTTTGCGTGTGGTATGCTACTGCAACGAGTGGTAAGTAATTTAAACAGATGGTAATTCATCTGTTTTTTTATTGGTATATTGTTTAAAATGAATTATGTGAAATAATGTGAAAAGTATAAGTGTAATAAGAATGTAAGAATCATTGAATATACTATGGAAAAAGGAGGAAAAGAGAATGAACAAATTACGGTATAACTTTCTTTAAGAAAAAAGAAAGGAGAAACTATGTCAATAGAAAATATACTGGATACAAATGCATTAAAATTAAAATACAATACCCATGTTAAAACACTCTTGTCTTATTCAGAAATCCTGTCCGTTATTCTTATGTATACGATCGATGAATATGCCAACTTATCCAAAGAACAGATTATGAACTGCATAGATGGAAATATAGATATTGATTCCATACCAGTTCATCAAAATGAAAGGATAGATCAGAATAATACCGAAGATGATTCCATTACAGATGGCCTTGTTCGTTATGATCTTCGTTTTAAGGTAAAAATCCCCAATGAAAAACCAGTTGAAGTATTAGTAAATATAGAAGCACAGATGGACTCAAGCAATCATAAAAGACTGGATAAAAGATCTATGTATTATGTGAGTCGAATGATATCAGCACAAAAGGGAATGGAATTTGAAAAAGATTATTATGAGGATATAAAGAAGGTGTATTCCATATGGATCTATATGGAGCCATTAAAGGGAAGAGAGAATACGATCCAAATGATAAAACCGACAAATGAAAGTGTATATGGGAATGGATATAAAACAGATACGGATTTATTTAAGATAGTTATGGTCAATGTACCAGAAAAAAGGTCGGATAATAAATTATTAGATTTTCTTTGTGTGTTATTATCTGATAAAATAGAAGCAGAAAAAAAGAAAAAAATTTTAAAGGAAGAGTATAAAATCAAGATAAATGAAGAAATGAATAAGGAGGTAGATACAATGTGTAATCTAGCAGATGGAGTATACAATCACGGATATGAAAAAGGAATAGAACAAGGCATTGAAAAAGGCATTGAACAAGGAATAGAGCAAGGAATGGAACAAGGCATTGAAATTGGAACATTAAAAGCTTATGTTGACTTAGTTCAAGATGGGATATTGACATTAGAAGTTGCATCTAAAAAAGTATCTATGACAAAAGAAGAATTTATTGAAAAGATGATGCATTTACATTAATCTTTTTTATGGATTCATAATTATGATAAAATAATAAAAAAGTGAGGTTGTATTTATGGAATTAGTACTGGCAAAGGAACATCAACAAGCATTTGAAAATCTTTATAATTTATATTTTTATGAAATGTCACTATTAGAACCCGAATTAGGCTCATTTATCAATGACAAAGGTCAGTTTATTCCACGTCATGGCTTTGAAAGATTTTATGAAGATAAAAAAAGAGAAGCCTATGTTTTGATGGAAGATGGAAAGGCTATTGGAATCGCAACCTTTAATAATGGAGCTGAAATCCCTGTCATTGAAGATATCTTTGTATGTTCATCTTATCGAAGAAAAGGTTTTATGACAAAAGTATTAAAACAATATCTTTCATCTAAATCCGGTATGGTGATGGCATTCGTATTAAATAAAAATGTGGCCGCTATTAAATATGTGGAAGAGATGATTGCCTTTAATGGAATGAAATATCGTAAAGAAACAAGGGATGCTCTTTCCACTAATTATTTTATTATTTTATAAAAAAGCTCTGTTCTTAGAGCTTTTTTCTTTGTAAAATAGAGATATGAGAAAATTCCTGCATGCTTTAAAAGTATTTTTTACTAGTAAACTTTTTATAATTTTTATTATTTCATCTCTTTTCATTGGCTTAATGTGGGGAGTTGGATATGGGTCTCAGTATTATAGCTTTGTCTGGCGCTACTTATATGAAGAAGATACCGATTTAACAGATACGAATACGGATTCTCTACAATCTGAAAAACAATTGGAAACCGTATTAAAGAAATTCCCTGTTCTACAAGAATTTGGCCTGGATGATCTGGATGAAGATGATAATTATATCATTCCTGGTTTAAAAGCAACGAAAACAGTCAATACGGATTGTGAAGAAGCAATGTGTACCTCTATGACACCGCAAGGAATATGTGCCAGTGAAAAGTATATTTTTATTACGGCTTATTGTCATACCAAAGAACACTATTCCGTTATTTATATGCTTGATAAAGATACACATGACTATATAAAAACAATCGTTGTGAAGGGAAGATATCATTTAGGAAACATTTGTTACGACCCTGTATATGACAACATATGGGTCGCATGTACAGGAAAAAATCCGGCCAGCGGAGAAACATGTGCTTATTTAAATTACTATACTTTAGAATCATTAGAAAATTATGATTTTACTGAGGCAAAACAACCATTAACTTTCGCAAAAAAATATCCAATTGCGAATTATAAAAACGCATCCTATATCAGTTATTATCGTGGAAATATCTTTGTTGGATGCTACTATACTGGAAAGTGGAATAATTCCTATATCACAAGATTTCCAATCAATTCCAGTGGTGGATTGGATACTTCTTACACTTCTGGAACGTATGGAAGAGGAAAGATTGCCTATGGAAAAGAGAAAGCAGCTATTTCTTCAAAGGCACAGGGTGTTTATCTTACAGACAGCTATATTATGATTATGCAGTCAAGTGGTATAAAAGTAAGTACCATTCAATTCTTTATTGATTCACAATATAAAACAGATATTGATGAAATGATCAGCTTAGAAGCAGACTACAATGTGTATGCAGCTAAGAAAAAAATTGCGGACAATGCCAATAGCGAAGCCAAGGCAGTACGAAGAACCATTAAAGCTTTAGAAAATCAACAAAAAGAATTAAATGAAGAATTAAAAGAAGTAACAGAAACAAAAGAAGAGAAAAAAGAATCTGTCAAAGAAGATTTAAACAAAGAGACAACACAAGAAAATGAATCAACAACAAATGAAGATTCATCTGAAGAATCCTCACAATCTGTAAATATGGATCTTTTGGATAATATGTTAGACAACATCGCTGACAACTATCAACAAGATCAAGAAGATGAGCAACAAGAAGAGCCTAGAACAAAAGAGGAAATTCAGGCGGATTTGGATGATGTGGCTAAGAAGTTAGAAGAAAATAAAACTTTATATGAAGAAAAACAAAAGAAATATGAAGATGCTTTAGCCCAGGTTCCTGATTTTGATTTGAAGTCTTACAACAAGAAAATTGCGACAGTAAAAACATATAGTTTGACGAATAAAAACGCCTGGTATTCTATGGATTTACCACCAAGACTGGAACAAGCCATGATCAATGAATTTGATGATAAGGTTTATTTCTTGTTCGAATCCGCTGCCTATGCGTATCGTGCACAAGGTGTGGATATGATTGACCGCGTTGTTGTCATGAACCCATATGACTATACGGGCGAAACAGAAGAAGAAAGCGAAGAAGTATTGGATGACAGTCAACAAGTAGAGACAAGTGAAGAAGAAGTAGAAGAATTAACGGATGTAACAACAAAGACAGAGAGTGAATAATCTCTGTCTTTTAGAAGGAAAGAATATGAAATACGATATCATTATTATAGGTGCTGGTCCGGGAGGAATCTTTTCGGCCTATGAATTAGTAAACAAAAACAACAAATTAAAGATTGCGATATTTGAATCAGGACATGAATTAGAAAAACGACACTGTCCTATTGATGGAAAGAAAGTAACATCCTGCATTAATTGCAAGACGTGTTCCATTATGAATGGGTTTGGAGGAGCAGGGGCTTTTTCTGATGGAAAGTACAATATCACAAATGATTTTGGAGGAACTCTACATGAGTATATTGGAAAAGAGAAAGCTCTAGAATTAATGAAGTATGTAGACTCGATTAATATGAAGTATGGTGGTGAAAAATCAAAACTTTATTCAACATCTGGTTCCGAATTTAAAAAGTTGTGCTTACAGAATAAACTGAAATTATTAGATGCATCTGTTCGTCATTTGGGAACGGATAATAATTATATTGTTTTAGAAAATTTATATAATGATTTAAAAGACAAGGTGGATTTCTTCTTTGATACCCCTGTTCATACTTTAGAAGCAGTAGAAGAGGGATATCGTATATTCTATCGAGAAGATTATGTGGATTGTAAAGAATGCATTATATCGGTAGGAAGATCAGGATCGAAATGGATGTCAAAGATATGTGAACAGTTGGATATTCCAACAAGTTCCAATCGTGTTGATATTGGTGTTCGTGTTGAACTACCATCGGTTATTTTCTCTCATCTAACTGATTCTCTCTATGAAAGTAAGATTGTATATCGAACAAAAAAATTTGAAGATAAGGTTCGTACCTTCTGTATGAATCCCAATGGAATTGTTGTGAACGAAAACACCAATGGCATCATTACCGTCAATGGACATAGCTTTGAAAGCGACGATTTAAAAACCGACAATACCAACTTTGCTTTATTGGTATCCAAACAATTTTCGGAGCCTTTCAAAGATTCCAATGGATATGGGGAAAGCATTGCACGCTTATCCAATATGCTGGGTGGTGGAGTGATTGTTCAACGCTTTGGCGATTTAGAAAGAGGAAGAAGAAGTACAAAGGCAAGAATTGAAGAAGGACTGGTTACACCTACTTTAAATGCCACACCTGGTGATTTAAGCTTAGTTCTTCCAAAAAGAATACTAGATGGAATTATAGAAATGATTTATGCTCTGGATAAAATTGCACCTGGTACGGCCAATGACGATACTTTATTGTATGGAGTTGAAGTAAAATTCTATAATATGGAAGTAAAATTAAATGAAAATCTAGAAACAAAATACAAAGGATTGTATGTGATTGGAGATGGCTCTGGTGTGACCCATTCTTTATCCCATGCTTCGGCAAGTGGTGTGTATGTAGCCGATATAATTCTGGACAAAATAAAATAAAGGATATCAGTCGATATCCTTGTTTTTGTAGTAATGGACCATAGAAATACCATATTTTTTTTGTTTTGTTTTTATTAAATGACCAAACTGGTCCGGTAGTTCTTTTTCCTTTTTTGTACGAATCGCAAGGATTCCGTTTTCTTCTAATAAATTCGAATTTCCCATTGCCTCCATAACCGGAATAAAGATTTCATCTACTGTATAAGGCGGGTCTAAATAGATAATGTCAAATTGCTTCTTTTGTGAATCAAGCTGTTGAATGACTTGAAAGACATCTGCTTGAATGACTTTGTACTTTTTAGAATCAAAAGGGCAACTTTTTAGATTCTTGTTGATGATGTTGATGGCATGGGTATCATTATCAACAAAGATTGTATAGGATGCTCCTCTTGAAATAGCTTCAATGCCCATACTTCCACTTCCGGCAAATAAATCTAGGAAGCTGGACTCGGCTACCTTAAACTGCCAACTATTAAAAATAGCCTGTTTGATTTGATCGGTAACGGGACGGGTATGAAGACCTTCTGGCGCTTCTAATTTTTTTCCTCTGGCAATGCCTGATATGACTCTCATAGTATGATTATACATGAAAATTAAAAAAGAGTTAATCTAAAAACATATAGGCTTCTTCGATAAAGAAATTATTATTTTCTGCTTCTCCTAAATCCTCTAAAACTTCAATGTCTTTCTGGGCAGCACTTCTAGAGACATATTTTTTGGCATCTTCTTTGGCATATGTATTGACAAAATAACCTTTGCTTTTTAACACCTTGCATACATATCCCGTCTCTCCACTGTAAATGTTTTCCCATTTTAAATTGTATTTCATATGTATTCCTTTCTATTTATCATAAATGCGATTTGTGTAGTAACAAACTCGGCAATCATTCATTTTTAATTCTTTGTCAAATAATCCATCTTCTGTCAGTTTTCGTAAATGACAGAAACAAACTCTACCATCATTTAAATCAATGTCTTTTCCATAGCCGGCTTGTCTCATGACAGGCTCTAAGCTTCTAAAATGAGGGGCACGTCTTGCATACACTTCTTTTCCATCTAAATAATCAATCGAAGAAAAACGGTCATTATATGGCTTATAGAAACTTTCTCCTTCAATATGTCCTTCAAAGATGTATTTTAAGGTATCGTAATAACGGTCTACATAAATAGCATCATGCATACCATTTCCAGCACATAGAATATCGTATTGATCACGGAATGATTTCCATCGAGCAACATTTCGTAAAGAATGTTCCACTGATATTCTACAATCAAAGAAATTTCCATTTAATTCATCTCCACAAAACAACATGCGATTCTTTTCATCCAAGAATTGAAGAGATCCAACACAATGTTCTTCAATATTGAATACTTTTAATTCACGATTTCCTAAATCAATCACATCTCCATCCTGAATAAAGACAACAGGGTAATCATCAGGTACTTTGAAGTCTCTTTGGGCAAATTCATTGATAGGCTGATTTCGTAAGTCATAACTTTGTCTTGCCATATAGACACAATCAAATAGGTAACAGTTACATGTATGATCAAAGTGGGGATGCGTCAACAACATACGATAAATCGGTTTATCTGTCAGTGTTTGACAAAAGGCACGAATATTACCGGCTCCCATTCCACTATCAATACATATGGCTTCGTTTTCTCCTTCAATGACATATGTATAATCTCCATCACTTAATACTTGCCAGGTTCCTTCGGCAATTTTCTTTGCTTTAAAATAAGGTTCACTCATAGGGCGAATATCACCATCTTCATCTTCAATTAAAATATCGTTAAACACACTCCAGTCAATGGGGTCCATATTTTTCTTCCACCACATACTTAAGTCCTCCAATTACTTTTATCATAGTATTTTTCTATTTCGTTTTCTATAGCTAGATAGTTAAAATAAGTGTAAACTGATTAAGAGGTGACAAAGATGGATGAAAGACTTCAAAAACAACTTGATTTTATTTTAGAAATCGATAAAGAAAAAAATATATTACGACAAACCCACTTAACGCAAAAGGGTCGACAAGAAAACGATGCGGAACATGCCTGGCATATGGCGATTATGACTTATTTACTCAATGAATATTCAAATCAGCCCATTGATGTAGGAAAAACAATGTTGATGTGTTTAATTCATGATGTGGTTGAAATCGATGCTGGCGATACGTATGCCTATGATGAAAAAGGAAAGGCAACCCAAAAGGAAAGAGAAGATAAGGCAAAAGAAAGAATCTATTCCTTACTTCCTGAAGATCAAAAAGAGAAATTAATATCAATCTTTGATGAATTTGAAGCCAATGAAACAGCAGAAGCTAAGTTTGCTCATGCCATGGATAATCTGCAACCTTTATTATTGAATGATTCCAATGATGGAGGGGACTGGATTGAACATGGAGTCAATGCGACACAAATCTATGGACGCCAACAAAAAACAAAAGAGGGATCTAAGATTCTATATGAATTAACGGATCAGATTGTACAAAAAAATATCGCGAAAGGAAGTATAAAAAGATAGTATGTTTAAAGATATTGTGATGAAAAATAGAAGTTATCGAGGATATGATGAATCATTCCGTTTTACTAAGGAAATGTTGGAAGAATATGTGGATGTGACACGGTTTTGTCCAAGCAGTGTGAATATGCAACCCTTAAAATACTATATTGCCTATGATAAAGGAGAAGTGGATTTGATTCAAAGCATGACAAAATGGGCTAGAGCTCTTCCTGATTTGAATTTACCATTTGAAGGACATCGACCTACTGGTTTTATTGTGATTTGTCAGGATACGAATTTAAATTCAAACTTAAATCGTTTTTGTAAGGATGTGGGAATCGTAGCTCAGACGATTTTATTAATGGCAGCCAGCCAAGATTTAGGGGGTTGCATGATTGGAAACTTTGTCAAAGAAGAAGTACAATCGAAACTAAAGTTATCAGAAAACCTGGTTCCATTACTCATTGTTGCTCTTGGAAAACCAGATGAAACCATAGTCATAACAGAAGTAAAAGACAATCAAACAAAATATTATCGTGATGAAAACAATGTACATTATGTACCAAAAAGAAAATTAGAGGACATTCTTATTAAAAAGTAATATGAAAAAAATAAGAAATTCTTGTCTTTTAGTCTTAACCGCCTTTATCTGGGGAATTGCTTTTGTGGCACAGAGTACAGGAGGAGATGCGATTGGTCCCTTTAGCTTTAACTGCATTCGCTTTTTGATGGCTGGATTTGCCCTGATACCTGTTGTGTATCTGTTTAATTCTATACATTTGACAAAAAGAAAAGAAAAAACAAATACAATCAAAGGAGGAATTGTCTGTGGCATTGTTCTTTGCCTTGCATCCAACTTACAACAGTTGGGAATCACAATGGGAACAGCGGCTGGTAAAGCCGGCTTCCTAACGGCGTGTTATGTGATTATTGTGCCCTTATTAGGTCTTTTCCTTCATAAAAAATGTGGTTGGAATGTGTGGGTAGGCGTTCTCATTACTCTTATTGGTTTGTATTTATTATGTATCCAAACAAGCCTTCAACTGCAACAAAGTGATATCTTATTGCTTCTATGTGCTTTGATGTATAGTGTTCATATTCTTGTGATTGATCATTATTCATCTACAATTGATGGTGTTTGTCAATCTTGTATTCAGTTTTTTGTAGCAGGCATTTTATCATCTGTTCCTATGTTTTTGTTTGAAATTGATGATAGCTGGATAATTCCTTTCTATCAATTTAAAACATGGATTCCTATTTTATATGCCGGTATCTGTTCAAGTGGAATTGGATATACTTTACAAGTAATTGGACAAGAAGATGTACATCCTGTGATTGCTTCTTTATTAATGAGTTTAGAGTCTGTCTTCTCCGTTTTAGCGGGTTGGGTATTGCTTCATCAAAGCTTAAGTACCAAAGAGTTATTAGGTTGTGCCTTTATTTTTCTGGCAATTGTATTAGCCCAACTGCCTTTAGAAAGGAAGACAATATGAAAGCGTATATTTGGGATTTAGATGGCACTTTGTTTGATTCCTATGATGAAATTGCTTCTAGTATGGCTAATACTCTTTCATCTTTTGGAATTCATAAAGAAATAGAGGAATTCTATGACTTTATCTTTAAACATTCAGTTCATCAGTACTTACATATGATAGAAAAGGAATATTCAATTTCTTATGATGCTTTAAACAAGATATTTCAAGAGTTTCATAAAAAGAAATATTTAGAAGTGAAGGCAGAATATCACTCTAAAGAAATACTGGAATTTATTTGTTCTAAAGGGGATCGAAACTTTATTTTTACGCATAGAGAAAGTACAACCATGCCAATTTTAAAAAATCTTGGTCTGGATTCTTATTTTACAGAAGTGATATCGGTAGAAGATGGGTTTGCTCGTAAACCGAATCCAGAAGCTTTAAATTATTTTATCCACAAGTATCATTTGGATATGGATCATACTTACTATATAGGAGATAGACAACTGGATATGGAATGTGCAAAAAATGCCCATATTCAAGCTATTCTTTATGTATCCAAACAATCTGTTCCTTCTTCACAATTTGAAGATGTGACAATAACTGATTTGTTAGATGTAAAAGACTGTTGATAACCAACAGTCTTTTTTACCATGTAATTTTAAAAGTATTAGGTAACATTTTATATAAAGTTTTTCCGGCTTTAACAGGGGATAAATCGTATTTTCCCTGAATATAATTTTTGTATAGGATGGAACATCCTCCACAAAACACATCTAATTGAAATAAATCTTCTTTAGATAATTGTTTCTCTTTTTTGTCACACAAATCAATGACCGTTTGATAAGAGTAAGAGTATACAAAATCTCCCAGTGAATTGATACCCGTGTAATCAAACGCTTTTTTTAAGTACTGTAGTTCTTTTCCGGCTTTAAATAAATTAATAAAGATATCCTCAAAATTATGATTGTTGGCGCTGTGCATATATTGATTGAGGATTCTTTTATAGTTGTCATTCATGACATCATATTTGTCTTTATAGTGACGATAAAAAGAAGAAGTTGATACATTGGCAACTCTGCAGATTTCCAATACGGTAATATCATCAAAGGCTTTTCTTTGGATTAATTCGTTAAAAGCATGAAAAATTCGGTTGTGGGTATTCATAGTATCCTTTCTTGTGGGACATTTTATTAAAATTGTCCCACATCTTTATTTTATCAGATGATAAGATAAAAGTGGAGGAAAGTAGTATGACTAAAAAACTAACAGAAGGAGAGAAAAGGTGTTTACAGGCTTATGATGCTTATAAAAAAGAGAATCCAAAGCCTAGAAAAAATTTAATAAAATTGGTTAAACACATAAATATGTTGAATCCCATTGCGAATGAAAATTCATGGGAATACATATTCTTTGATCGTCAATTAAATGATGAACAAGTAGACTTTTTATTAAAGATGAAATTAAGAACACCATATTATGTAAAAGATTTAACAAAATTTACAGGAATGGATGTCGCCGATACAGCTAAGTTTGTCAATGACATTGCCCAGGTTGGTATCTTAGAATATTGTAGTGATCCCGAGGGAGAAGATATGGTTCAACTTCCCGTCTTTGCTCCTGGTGCTATGGAAACAACCGTTATGACAAAGGAAAGATCGGATGCCTATCCAGAAATGGCACCTGCTTTCTTAAATTATGTATTGGATCTCCAAAAGAAGATTTCCAGTGTCGTTCCAATGGGAAATGCTTTAATGAGAGCCATTCCTGTTGAAAAGGCTATCCAAAATGAAACCAGAAGAGTGAAATATGAAGAAATTTCCTATTGGTTAGACAAAGCAGGGGATTCCATTGGTGTTGCACCTTGTGAATGTCGAAAACTAAGAGTTATGGTGGATGAAGGTACTGGTGATCTGGAAGGGGATTATTGTATCAATTTAGGAAACTATGCGGAAAGCTGTATTCGTATGGGAAAGGCTAGACGAATTACTCGTCAAGAAGCCGAAGAAATTATTCTGACAGCTGAAAAAAGAGGGGCTGTTCATCAACTTTCCAATATTGATGGAAAAGATTTCTCTTTGTTTATCTGTAACTGTAAATGGGATACATGTATGGCTCTAAAGACATCCTGGTATACACAATCTCCTAATTTATCAAAATCCAACTACATTGCCCATGTGGATGCTCAAAAATGTGTGGCTTGTGGAGGATGTGTAGAAGTATGTCCTCAAAATGCAGCTAAGCTGGGACAAAAACTTTGTGAAAAAAATCCAACCATTATTAAGAATAAAGAAGTGCCTGGAAATCATATTGCCTTTGGTCCTAGTCATTGGCAAACGGATTTCCTTACCAATCGAGATCATGTTGTTCCAGAAACAGGAACATCTCCTTGTAAGACCAATTGTCCAGCTCATATTAGTGTACAAGGGTATTTAAAGAAGGCTTCACAGGGAAAATATGATGAGGCTTTGGCTTTAATCAAAAAGGAAAATCCATTCCCAGCTATTTGTGGTCGTGTTTGTTCAAGATATTGTGAACAAGTATGTACAAGAGGAAACATTGATTCACCAATAGCCATTGATGAGGTAAAACGATTTATTGCGGAAAGAGAACTTCAAAAAGAAAATCAATACATTCCAGAATTCTATTATGAAAAAGGATCGGGTCAAAAAATTGCGATTATTGGAGCGGGTCCAGCAGGTCTTTCTTGTGCCTATTATTTAGCGGTATATGGTCATAATGTAACGGTATTTGATAAAAATCCATTACCTGGTGGAATGATGCAGTATGGAATTCCTTCTTTTAGACTGGAAAAGAATATTGTTCAGGCAGAAATTGATGTTTTAAAACAAATGGGTGTTGAATTTAAATGCAATGTCAATGTAGGGGAAGATATTACCTTATCTGACTTAAGACAACAAGGATATAAAGGATTCTACATTGCCATTGGTGCACAAGGATCTCGTAAATTAAATGTGGAAGGCGAAGATGCCATGGGTGTGATATCGGCCATTGATTTCTTAAAAGAAAAGAAAGAAAACTTAGGAAAAGTTGTTGTTGTAGGTGGAGGAAATGTAGCCATTGATTGTGCAAGATCTGCCATCCGTAACAGTGATGATGTCACAATGGTTTCTTTAGAAAAGAGAAATGAATTACCAGCCAGTGAAGAAGAAGTAGAAGAAGCTGTTCATGATGGTGTTAAGACAAATTGTGGATGGGGTCCTAAAGAAATTTTGACAGAAAATGGTAAGGTCACAGGAATTGTATTAAAGAAGTGTGTACAAGTTAAAAATGGAATGGGTAAATTCAATCCAATTTATGATGATGAAGACACAATGACTATTTCTTGCGATACGATTGTGACAGCCATTGGCCAATGCGTTGTTTGGGGTAATTTATTAAAGAATAGCGCTGTAGAAACGCTTCTAAATGGATTGGTAAAAGCGGATAGCTGGACCTATCAGACAAGACAGAAAGATGTCTTTGTGGGTGGAGATGTTTATACCGGCCCTCGTTTTGCGATTGATGCCATTGCAGCAGGAAAAGAAGGCGCTGAAAGCTTACATCGTTATGTGAACAAAGGACATTCTTTAACATTAGGAAGAGTTAGAACAGACAACTACAAATATTTAGACAAAGAGAATATTGAATTCGGTGACTATGATCATAATCCAAGGCAAAGAGTGAAGATTGATGAAACAAAATATAAAACAGACATGGATGAAAGAGGTGTTTTATCCGAAGAACAAATTAAGATTGAGACGTCTCGATGCTTAGGATGTGGAGCTGCCAGAGTGGATCCAAATATTTGTATAGGTTGTGGTTTGTGTACAACTCGTTGTCAATTTGATGCGATTCATTTAAGTCGTGACTTAGATTCCTTTGGTGTAACCTATGAGCAACTTGTTCCAGCAGTAATTAAAGAAGTAGGAAGAAAAACAGCGAATTCCATTCTTTCCAAGGTTAAAAAGGATGCCTAATGCATGAAATTGGGGTTTTAAAAAAAGCAGTGGATTTGTGTAATCAAATCGCGATGGATAATGACATTGATGAAATTCAAGCCATTAATTTAGAAGTAGGAGAACTTTCTGGTTATTTACCTGTTTTCTTTGAAAAATATTATCCTATCGTGATTGAGGATTATCCACGTCTTAAAAAGAGTCATGTGAATTGTATTGTCATAAAAGGACAAGCCGTTTGTGATGATTGTCAAACATTTTATAATGTGATGAAGCATAAAGGTATTTGTCCAAAATGTAAGAGTCGAAATAAGAAAGTGATTTCTGGACAAGACTTTCGTGTGAAAAATATTGAATATTAAAAATAACGGGCTTTGACCCGTTATTTTAATTCTGCAACGATAACTTCTGTATAGTAAATAGCACTATTGATCATGTGCTTACAATCTTTTAAATGTTCTTCTGTTAATAAGTCTTTAACGGAACTTTCAAAGAATTTTTGTGCAATTTTTAAGTAGTCTTCTTCGTCATAGCGAATATAGATTTTCTTATTGATTTCATTCACTTCTTTGGAAAACATTAATAAATCAATCTTGGCTTGTTCAATCGCACTATCTGCCTTTTTACGATTTGAATTGTGTTTCATTTTTGTTAGGAAAGATCCACCAAACAAATCGGCATTTAATGCATCTTTGGCTGCTTTTAAATTATCTAAGGTTTGCAGTCCAAATTCATACAGTACTTTCTTTTCTTTTTTAGTATTTTCATCCATAATTCTAATACCTCTTTTTTATATTATAATCCATTTTTTGAAAAACAGATATTTTGTTTTATAATATGTACAAATAAATTGGGAAAGGAATCGACTATGAGTGAATTATTAGCACCTGCTGGAAACATGGAATCTTTAAAAGCCGCTATTTCAAATGGCTGTGATGCTGTTTATTTAGGTATGCAGCGTTTTGGCGCACGGGCTTATTCCGCTAATTTTGATCAAGAAACTTTAAAAGAAGCCATTCAATATGCCCATATTCGAAATGTGAAAGTCTATGTAACGATGAACACCATTGTCTTTGAAGATGAAATGGAAGATATGCACTCACAACTAAATTTTTTAAATTCTGTTGGAGTGGATGGCGTTATTGTACAGGATTTAGCGGTGTTTACTTATATTGTAGATCACTTTCAAGATATGGAAGCCCATTGCTCCACACAGATGGGAATTGATGATTTAGAAGGAACTCTGTTGTTTAAAGAGCTAGGTGCAAAAAGAGTAGTCCTTTCAAGAGAAGTTGAAATTGAAAAAGTTAAAGAAATACGTAAGAAATCGCAAGTTCCTATTGAAATCTTTATTCATGGTGCTTTATGCGTTTCCTATTCTGGTAATTGTTTAATGTCCGGATTAACAGGAAATCGCAGTGGGAATCGAGGAAGATGTGTAGGATCTTGTCGAAAATTATATGAAATCATTGATACAACACATCATCAAACACTGGGTAAGAATTATATTCTTTCCACAAAGGATTTGAATACGATCAACAACATACAAGACTTTAAAGAAATTGATTCTTTAAAGATAGAAGGAAGAATGAAAGAGCCTGTTTATGTGGCCAATGTTGTCAATAAATATCGCCTGGCATTAGATGGCATGGCTTCTATTCAGGATAAAGAGGATTTAAAAAAGACATTTAATCGAACGTATACAAAAGGGTATCTGTTCCATGAAGACAAAAAAGAGATTACCAATGTCTCTCGTCCCAATAACTTTGGTTATCCAATTGGAAAGATTAGTGGTTTTTCAAAAGGATATTATGAAGTCAGCCTTTTTGATGTTTTAAATCAAAACGATATTATTCGTATTGATCACAAAAACAGTGATGTGAATTTATCTACAACTAAGATTTATGACAAACAAGGACGGCTTGTCAATAAAGCAGACAAGCAATGTTTCTTAAAAATCAAAGAAAAGTTATCCGTCAACGATATGGTTTATAAGACCAAAGATTATCTTTATTATAAAGATTTAGAAAACAATCTGGAAAAAGAATATCGTCGTTTTCCTCTTGATTTAAAAGTCTATGCCTATCCCAATTCAAACTTAATTGTAGAAGCAAATGGTTTGGATACTACTTACTTTTATCAAAGTGAACAAGTGTTGAGTGAAGCCATTAATAATCCAACGGATTATAATCAGGTTATTAAACAGTTTTCAAAACTTAACGATACAATTTTTACTTTAGGAACAGTTGAATTTGAAAGTAATCATGTCTTTATTCCGGTAAAATTATTAAATCAGGCAAGAAGAGAAATTGTTCAGGGATTGTATTTGAATAAAGTTGATTCTAAAAAAAGAAGAATCAAAGAAGTAGAAAAACATCAGCCGATTACCTATGAAAGAAAACCTTCTTATTTAACAGCCAGTGTTGTCAACGAACAACAATATCAGGCTTGTAAGGAAATGGGAATTGAAGTGTATTATGACAATATCATTCGAAGAAATCAAAATAACTATTCTAAAAAAGAAGGAGAGTTGTTGATTGGGGGATATGGAGGGATTTACTTTTATAAGGATTCCAATCCTTTTGTGACGGATTATTCATTAAATGTTGTCAATTCATCTGCTTGTTGGCAACTACATAAATTAGGGGCAAAACGTATTACTTTATCCTATGAAATCAATAAGAAGCAAATCAGAGATTTACTGGATTCTTATTATGAAAAGAATCAGGGATATCCTTGTTTAGAAATGATTGTGTATGGAAGAGCACCTTTGATGTTTACCAAATACTGTCCTTTAAAGAAGATGAATCAGTGTGGTCAGTGCAAAAAGAATCAATATGAGATAAAGGATGAGTGTGGAACATTCCCTATTTTATCTCATGAAGATTGCACGACGACTCTTTTGAATGGAAAGGTTTTGAATCTATTGGATGAAATGCCTTATATAGAAGGAATAGAGGCCTTTCGATTAAACTTCACTTTGGAATCAAAAGAAGAAGTGAAACAAATTATTCAAATGGCTAAAGAGAAGTTAAATGGTACATTAAAAGAATCGGTATTTGATCAAAATACAGATACCAGAGGTCATTATAATAAAGAGATAATTTAAAATAGAAGATGAGAACTCTTCTATTTTTTTATATAAAAGGTTCACAAATAGAAAATACAAAAGAATAGATATAAAATGATTATAATAATAAAGGAGGATTTGTGTATGGACAATCGTATTCTATATCATGGTAGTAATGTAGAAGTGTCAAATCCTAAAGTAATGATTAATGGGCAATATAAAGATTTTGGATATGGATTTTATTGTGCGAACATAGAAAAACAGGCGAAGAGATGGGCTCTTACGAAAAAAGGGTCTTCTATATTAAATAAATATTCATATATAGAAAATAGAAATTTAAATATTTTAAGTTTTGAAAAAATGAGTGATGAGTGGCTTGAATTTGTGGTTTCATGTCGAAAGGGCCAGGTTCATATATATGATATTGTTGAAGGACCAATGGCGGATGATCAAATTTGGGATTATGTTGAAGACTATGTGGATGGAAATATTTCAAAAGTTGCATTCTGGGAGCTTGTTAAGTTCAAATATCCTACACATCAAATTGTATTTTGTACAGAAAGAGCACTCAAAACATTAAAATATGAAGGAAGTGAAAAGGTATGATAAA
>R14__coassemble_372_pt1 | contig 33686 bp, 31 predicted proteins | sample R14__metabat2_low_PE_009 | metagenome-assembled genome bin R14 | reverse complement strand
TTATGATCATATTGGTGGAGCTTCTTTATTTGATACAGTATATATGAATCATAAGGATTTAGATGTATTAAAAAGTCATGTTGAAAATCGAAGAAAATGGTTTGATATTGACTGTGAAAGTATCCAAATTTTAAAACAATTTGATTATTCTACTCTTACTCCACTATATAATCAATGTCCTATTCATATACAAGATAATCAAATCTTTGAATTGGGAAATCTTCATGTACAAATGATACCAGTTCCTGGTCATACTAAAGGAATCATGTGTCCTTTTATTATGGAAGATAGAATAATAATTTTTGGGGATGCATGTGGAAATAATGTATTACTTTTAGATGAATTTTCAACGACTGTATCTGAATACTTAAATGGTCTTCAAAATTTAAAAAGGATCGAAAATCAATATGATAGTATCTATCGCAATCATGGCAATTTTATAAGCGATAAAGATTTATTGGATGAAGTGATACATTGTTGTGAAATGATTTTAAATGAGAAAGATGATCATATTTTTGTACATATGATGAATCGAGATTTAATACAGGCAAAAGATATGTCAAAATCAAATAAATTAGGAAATATAATTTATAGAGAAGATAAAATGCGATAAGAGCTACTTATCGCATTTTTAAATAATCATCTATACATTTAATAGCTGTATCCATCTTTTCAGCAAAGTTGGAATTACTGTCGATAATAATATGATTTGGATGAACTTCCCAGCTTTTTAGAAGCATATCATCAACAATGATAGCTCCATCTGTATCTTCGTATCGTGCTTTATTTGTTTCATCGGAATAGACATTTTCTAATCCTTTAGCTGATGTTGTTAGATGAATCACCATATCATAACGAGAGGGTAAATCTTCTTCCTTAATATCAAAAGTTGATAGAATTTCTTTAAAGTCTTCCTCGCTAACATATCCCTTATCATCTAAGATGGCCCGATCAAAAAAGATGAGTACATGTTCTCCTTTAATTTCATGAGCTGCCATATCAAATAATTCTTCTTTTTTTAATTGTAGGCCAATGCAGTATTTTTGAAACTGGTACATTCCCATTGTTGCTGGAGAAATTCCTCCAGAGATTAAATCCGTAGCGGATTCGTTATCAATTAAGATGGTATACCCTTTTTTTTCGAAATAAGTTTTTGCCAGGTTCATAAATGTACTTTTACCTGAACATGGTCCACCTGTTAATACAATTTTAGTGATTGTTTTCATATGTCTTCCTCTTTTTTTCATTATAACACATATTATTTTTCGAAAAATAGGGATAGACGTGTTAAAATAAAAACAACTTGGAGTAAACCTAAATGAATAATAAACGATTAACTGTACTCAATGTAGTGATGTGTATACTTTCGTTGGTTGCGATTTTTATGGGTGTATTTCATGCTTCGAATGTTTTACCAACATTGGAAAATACAACATCTTATCCAAATCAAGAATTAACACAATGGACTTTAGAGGCAGTAGATGATCAAAATTCTATTTATACAATTGAATTATCGGCCAATGAAATATCGGGACGATATATTTTGTTGTGGAATGAAGGACAAAGCTTAACTTTTTCTGTTAATGGACAAACATTGTGTATTATTGATCCCGATAGTTTTACTTCAACTTTAAGAGTCAGTGGAATGACTTTAATCGCTCTTCCTGAATGTAAGGATTCAGCTTTGTTAGAACTATCTATTCAAAATGGAAACGATGGTACTGCAACCATTCCTACTACAATATTGGGAACCGAATCCGAGTTGATTAAACTTCTATTAAAGCGGGATGCTTCCACTGTTGTGATGCTGGTACTATTGTTTATCTTATCTTTGATTGTCATCCTTTCTGGCGCTTTATTTGGGTCATATTTCAATCACGGAATACAGCTGGCAGGGTTGATTCTTTTCTTAATCAGTGGCTGTTTATGGGCTATTACAGATTCCAGCCTTTATCTCTTTTTGGGTATACCTATGGAGCTTGCGGGCATTATCTGTTACTATGCCTTCATGCTGCTTCCAATTCCAGTATTAATGCAGTGCTGGTCCCTTGATGATAAAGCAAAATCTTATATTCGTTCATTCTTCTTGTTACCAGGAATCAATATTGTTGTACAAACCATTCTATCTGCTACTGGCTTAGTTCCTCTACAAAGTATGATTGGTGTAACTCATATTTTAATGTTTACAACGATTGCGGTTTGTATGCTTTCTTTGCGAACCTATTTACGTAAAACTGACAATCAATATTTGCGCTTATACTATTATGACTTTTTGGTTTTAGCTCTCTTTGCGATATTAGCTGTTGTCTTATATTGGTTCTTTGGAGGCAGAATCTATCGTATTCTTACTTTAACGGGTATGTTTTTATTCCACTTAATCGTAGAGTGGATCATATTGATTGAGCATCGTGACGAAGTTCAAATTCAAAATGAAAAAGAAGCACAAAACCGTGTACTAGAGGCTATGTCTTATACCGATACTATGACATCTCTTCCAAATCGTCGCTCTTTTGATGAACACTTAAAGAAAATCGAAGAAAACAGTGATTCTTATCCAAACGCTTTATTAATGATGCTGGATCTAAATGGTTTAAAAATCGTTAATGATACTTATGGACACAATGCAGGAGATGTTCTGATTTGTAAGGCTGGAGAATGCCTACAGACATGTTTTTCAGAAATCGGCTTGGTATGTCGTATTGGTGGGGATGAGTTTACGGTTGTGATGGATGATGCCAGACATAGTCCTTTCTGGTACATTGATATTTTACGTTCTAAAGCTTCGCAATTTAGTAATGATTTTGAATACAATCTTTCTTTTGCGATTGGCTGCAGCTATTTATTTGATGAAAAAGGAAAAGCTAAATCTCTTTCAAACTGGAAACAGGAAGCGGATAACGCGATGTATGCAGATAAAGGTCGTAAAAAACGACAGGAAAGAGGAGAACTTGGTAATTTAAAAGATGTGATTTATGGAATTGCACAAGCAGCGGATGCCAAAGATGTGAATACCAGTGAACATTCTTTACGAGTGGCTGCCATGTCTGTCTTTTTAGCTCGAAAAGCAGGCCTTTCACCAAAAGAGATTGATGATATTGAAAGTGCGGCTATGTTACACAATTTAGGAAATATTGCGATTCCAGATAGTATCCTTTTGAAACCAGGAAAATTAACGCCAGAAGAAAGAAAAGCCATGCAGAGGCATTCCAATATTGGAAGTGCTATGGTTGAACAAGCCGTGGGATTAGAAAGCGTTTCTCGTATGATCCTTCAACATCATGAACGTTTTGATGGGTGTGGGTATCCCGATGGTTTAAAGGGAGAAGAAATAGATATAGGCGCTCGTATTATTGCGATATGTGACTCCATTGAAGCAATGACGAGTCCTAGAGTTTATCGTGAAGCTTTAAGCTTTGATGTATGCTACAAAGAAATTCAGAATAACCTTGGAGCACATTATGATCCTGAATTAGGACAATTGGCTTTAGATCATTGGGATGAAATAATTGACTTAGGAACAAGAAAAATCAAATTGCTCTAGTCCATTTAAGGTAGTTTTACCCAAAAATATTTAGAATCATGTAAAATAAGAAACGGCTTCTATGAAAGCCGTTCTTTTTGTCAAGGTCAGGAGATGAGTCACACTCCTGACCGATTTTTATGATAGAATAATAAAAAGGAGTAAAGGGTATGGATGCATTAAATATAATCAAAACGATATTCTTAGATTTATTACCTGTTGCTGGGTTTGTTCTTCTTATTTATTTAATTTTATTGATTCGTTCTATCATCAATACATTAAAGAAGGTTGATGTTACAATTACGAATGTAGATACAACCTTAAAAACAGTCAATGTTACGATAGAAGATGTGGATGGGCAAGTTAAAAAATTAGATCATCCACTAGAAACAGTGGATGATTTATGTACAACAGTGGATGAAGTTCATCATAATGTAAAAGAAGAAGTGATTAAAAAATCCGAACAATACAATCACGCTAAAGAAACAGTGAAAACAACAGTCAAAACAACAGTTGATGGTATAAAAAGTAAAGTTGTAAAGTCAGATACACCTTTATTGGAAACAAAAGAAAAGGTTTCAATGAGTGAAAAAATATCCAGTTCAAAGACATTGGATAAAGCGGTTAGAAGTATCCAAAATAAGATATACGCAAAAAAATAAGCAGAGAGACTCTGCTTTTTTAAGTGGAGTATTTAATGGATTTATCCAACACAATTTCAAAAATAACTTGTTGAGAAACCATTTTTTCTACTGTTCTTTTTAGTTTTGCACTGATTCCTTTATACCCCATCTTATGCGCTAATTCGGTTAGTGTACAAGGATTTAATTCGATAATGGAAAGAATCTTTTCTTCATACGCGATTTGTTTTGAAATCTTTTGTTTAGGCATAAAGTAAGAATGAATGGGAATGGTTACGGAAAGATAGTCTCTTTCCGGATTCATTTTAAAGGAAAGTGGATTTGATCCATTTTCTTTTAATGCCTTTATTGCGTTTGGAAAACCAGTGTTTCTTCCTTCGATTAAATGTAACTCTTTTAAAAAGTCTCCAATGCGACGATTTCGATATACTTTTGATTGAATGTTTTGAATCGCTATGTCTTTGTCACTGATGCTTCGATCAAATCCTGGAAAACTTGTGATTTCTACATACTTCGGTGTGATTTTTACAGTTATTGGTTCATTGATTTGATAAGAACGATGATATACGGCATTTGATAAAATTTCTTCTATGGCAGCGTATGGATAATTATAAATTCTTTGTGATTCTGCTTTAGAAGGATCTTTGATGATAGCTTCTTTTAAAACATAGTTTTTTAAATAGGATAAGGCATCTTTTAATTGCCTTTGGATAGGTCCTGTAAATGTTTTTTCAATCATGTTGGTTCCGGTTGGATCAGGAATATCAACGACTTCTATGCGGGCATAGCGAAAGTATTGATGAATTTTTTCGCTAAACATCAATATGCCAACATTTAAAGGCTTTCTGTTCTCAAAAGGTCTTTCTATGATTTGAAGATCATTGGCAATTTCTAAAGCATCCATATTCAAAGAGTAGGAATATAAATCACTTCCTATCTCTTTTAGGTGATTTCGCATTAAACCAACATCTAAATCAGAAACATCGGCCAGTAAATTTGCTCGATCATCAAAGGGAATATTAGAAGATATATAAAACAATTCTTTTTCTTCTTCTCTAGAAGCAATTACGGTACTGGAAAACTTACGAATATAATAATATTTGTAGGATTGTTGAGTTGTGACATCTTTAGGGGCTTTGTAAGGTCGACCATATCCGCCACTCACCCATATCACAATAATATAGACTCCATTGTATAAAACAGGTTCCACAACTGGTTGGTATAAAGGTTCTATATAGTGACAATATTCTCTTAACTTTTTTAGAATTCCATCGATTTTTTCTTGTTCAATACCAGAAATCGGAAAAATAGGAGCCTCATTTTTTTCTTCAACTCCTAAAAGAATGTAGCCTCCACCCATATTATCAATATCATTGGCAAATGCGCAGATAGTACGAATAATAGCTGAGGGATTGAAATCTTTTTTAAACTCGATTCTAGTTGATTCAACAACTCTTTGATGAAGCAGTGAATCAATACGGATAGGAATTGCCATAAGTGTCCTCCTCGATAAAATTATATCGAATTCCATAAGATTTGTCGAGTGACTCGACAAATAAATATCGAGTTACTCGATAAAAAATAAAAGGATTGTGAAAAAATAGAAGAAGACTATAATATCAGTGGAGATGATATAAATGATCATTATTATTTTGATAATTATTATTGTTGTCCTTTACTTTCTTTCTTTTAAACCAGCTAAGATAAGAAATCAAGAAATATGGGATGAATATGAAAAAAGGGAAATTGCTCATCGTGGCTTTTTTGATAATAAATGCGAGTATCCAGAAAATTCTTTACCAGCTTTTCAAAGAGCAGTGGATGCCAACTTTGGCATTGAATTAGATGTACAAATGACAACTGATGGAAAGCTCGTTGTTTTTCATGATGGTACATTGCATCGAATGTGTCATGAAGATAAGATGTTGACTGATATGTCTTATAAAGAATGTCAACAATATACTTTGAAACATTCGCATCAACACATTCCTTTATTTGAGGATGTATTAAAAATAGTGGATGGGAAAGTCCCTCTTATTGTGGAAATTAAATCCGAAGGAAAACCAATTGAAACCGTTGAAAAGACATGTAAGATGTTAGAAGGATATAAAGGAGTCTATGTGATGGAATCCTTTCATCCAGGCGTTGTTCGCTGGTTAAAGGTAAACAAACCAGATATCATTCGTGGACAGTTATCCCAGGATTATTCCAATGAGGAAGGAATGAACTGGTTTGAAAAGACAATTTTGACAAATTGTATGTTGAACTGGTATACAAAACCAGATTTTGTTGCCTATGATTTTCATTGTCGTGAATTCACAACCTTTAAAAGGATGTGTAAATTATATCAATTTAAAAAAGTATGCTGGACAATTAAAGATGATTTGCAGCTGGAAATGGCCCATGAAATCTTTGATGTTTGCATTTTTGATAGCTTTGATCCAAGAGGTTAAATATGATAAAGGAATTTAAAGGAATAAAGCCACTACTCAATCAATGTAGAGTGGCAGAAAATGCAACAATAATTGGAAATGTTACTTGTCAAAAGGATGTCAGTATTTGGTATAACGCTGTTGTAAGAGGGGATGATGATGCCATTACGATTCAAGAAGGTTCCAACATTCAAGATGGTGTGGTTATCCATTGTGATAAAGGATATCCTGTTTTTATTGAGAAGGGATGTACTATTGGGCATAATGCGACCATTCATGGATGCACAATCAAAGAAAACACAGTTGTTGGAATGGGGGCTACTTTATTAAATGGTTGTGTGATTGGAAAAAATTGTATCATTGGAGCTAATGCACTAATAAGCGAAAATAAAATCATACCAGATAATTCATTGGTTATTGGAGTTCCAGGAAAGGTTGTAAGACAACTGACAGTGGAACAAATCGAAGCCAATAAAAGAAATGCACAGTTGTATGTTGAATTAAGTAGAGAAGAATTCAATTAATTTTTCTCTTTTTTTATGTTACCATTTTACTAGAGGTGGTTGTATGCGAATCGGTGTGTCATTATATCCAGAAAAAGAATCGTTAGAAGACATTGAACAATATCTTAAAATGGCTAGTCAGTATGGATGTTGTAAGGTGTTTACTAGTTTATTTACGGTGGATGGAACAAAAGAAGAGATAATAAAATACTTTAAAAGTTTATGCGATATGGCTCATAAATACAATATGGTGGTATCTGGTGATGCCAATACGCAATTCTTTGAAAAGATGGATGCTGATGAATCGAATTTAGATTCTTTTAAAGAAATGGGACTGGATATTCTTAGAATGGATATTCCTTATATGGACCAAAGAGATGTGACATTAATTAATAATAGCTATGGAATCAAAATTGAATTGAATACAGCTTTTGGCGATTTGATTAAAAAGGCGATTGAAATGGGTGCAAATCCTCAAAATATCACAACTTGTCATAATTTTTATCCAGAACCCTATACAGCGCCTAGTGTGAAATCTATTTTTGACATCAATGAAGATATTCATCAATTAGGAATCCCTATTACTATGTTCATTTCTTCTCAGGTAGAAAATGCGCATGGGCCTTATGATATTGAAATGGGCCTGCCTACTATAGAAGAACATCGAACTTTACCGGTTGATGTACAGTTAAAACACATACTTGCTTTTAAAAACGTAGATGAAGTTTTATTTGGAAACGCTTTTGCCTCTAAAGAAGAATTTGAAGCTGTTCACCAGGTATTAACTTTATATGAACAAAATGTTGGTAAGATGGAAGCATTAGGGCAATATGCAGATTTTATTCCTCATGGACAATTAAAACTTATGCCCTTTAAACTTCATTTAGACAAAAATGTAAGTTCAATGGAAAAAGAAATTCTTCAATTTAAAGGACATGCGGATATGGGAGATTGTCTGAATTATATGTTACGATCTCGTTGGACAAGAATGTTGTATGGAAGGAAAGACATTCCACCAAGAGTTTGTAGTAAAGAAAAATTCACCAGAGGGGATGTCCTTATCCCTAACAACAATCTATATCACTATCGTGGAGAGTTACAGATTGTCTTGAAGGAAATCCCAAATGATGGCAATCGCAATTATGTTGGTAGAATTGATGAACAAGAAATAATGATTTTAGATTATATGGGGGCGAATGATTTATTCACATTTATTTATTAGGAGGAGAACATGAAAATTTTATTTCAAAGTGATGACTATGGAATCACAAAAGCACAAGCACTAGGCTGTTTAGAAGCCATTAAAAACGGGGTTATCCGTAATACAGGTATGTTTACCAATATGCCCTGGGCCAAGGAAGTAGCCGAATGGATTAAGCCTTATATGGATGAAATTGCTTTAGGAGTAGACTTAAATGCATCAACAGGTCCATCTTTATTAAATCTACCTTCGTTGGTACAAGAAGATGGCGTGACCTTTAAAACATCTGGACAAAACAGAGCATTAGATACAGAAGAAAACGGTTTTGATCATGTTGTTTATGAAGATGTCTATGCTGAATTTGATGCACAGATTCAAAAGTTTATTGAAATCTTTGGAAAGAAACCAGACTATTTACATGGACATGCCTATGGTACAATCACAACCGCTAAAGCATCCATTGCCTTAGCTAGAAAATATGGGATTCCCTATTCATCTGTTATTATGGAAGATGAAAGAATGTGTACAGGTGGTATGGATTGGTACATTTATCCACCAACATTGGAAAACCAGGTAAAATCGGATTTAACGAAATTTATTGTAGAGGATGTATCGGGATTCTTAACGTCTGGTAAAGAATTTGGAATGTTGGTATGTCATACAGGGTATGTAGAAGCATGTTTATTTGGACTGAGCAGTTATAATATCTATCGATGTAAAGACTTAGAAGGTGTGACTTCAGATGCCACAAAACAATGGGTACAAGACAACCATATTGAATTGATTACTTATAAAGACATTCCAACTTGGATGGATGAAGCAGATGAAAACGCAGGACTGAATGGGTTTGCGGCATTGTTGAATAAAAAGTAAAGTATAAGAAGTTCTTTTTTCGAACTTCTTTTTTTGTTAGAATGGTTAGGTATGAACGAATTATTACTGGATTTAAGAGAGGGAAGAGAACTCTCTTTTAAAAGTCGTATATTATTAATTATTCAACTGAGTTTACCTTCCATTTTAGCGCAGCTTTCTTCGGTTGTGATGCAGTATATCGATGCTTCTATGGTTGGACAGTTAGGAGCCAATGATTCCGCATCCATTGGTCTGGTATCATCAACGACCTGGTTTTTAGGTGGTATTAATTCTGCTTTAAGTGTGGGATTTACTGTGCAGATTGCCCAATTGATTGGTGCCAACAAAATGAAGGAAGCCAGAGCTGTAATGAAACAAGGATTATTGGTTGTCTTTTGCTTAAGCTTGTTGTTGATGTTGTTTGGAATGTCTGCTTCTTTTTGGATGCCACAGTGGCTGGGAGGAAGTGCAGATATTGTGGGCAATGCATCCATCTATTTAAGAGTTTATGCTTTATTTATGCCTTTTAGTGCCATTCGTTATTTTGCGTCTGGTTCGTTACAATCATCTGGTAATATGAAAGTTCCCAGCTTTTTAAACATTATGATGTGTTTTTTAGATGTGGTATTTAACTACATTCTTATTTTTCCAACCCGTACTGTATTGGGTATTCCTATTATTGGATTTAATTTAAGAGTGATGGGAGCTGCACTGGGAACTGCATTAAGTGAACTTGTATGCGCTCTTTGTATGTTTACATATTTAGTAAAGAAAAGTGAATTTCTTCACCTTAGAAAAGAGGAAGGATTTGTCTGGGATAGTAAGCATCTTCAAAATGCAGGCAAGATTGGTGTTCCTGTTGCGATTGAATCTGCAATTTCAAGTAGTGCCTATATTGCCTTTACCAAGATTGTCGCTCCATTAGGAACCATTGCGATTGCTGCCAATTCGTTTTCAATTACAGCGGAAAGCTTGTGTTATATGCCTGGATATGGAATCGGTGTAGCGGCTACGACTATCATTGGTCAAAGTATTGGAGCTAAACGGGATGATTTGACGAAGAAGTTAGGATATTTAGTCACTTTCTTTGGAACAGGAATCATGGCGTGTTCGGGAATTTTAATGTATATCTTTGCCCCATTTATGATTTCCTTATTAACACCGGATGTTCAAATTCAAACACTCGCTATTCAAATTCTTCGTATTGAAGCTTTTGCGGAAGCTTTGTATGGAGCTTCTATTGTTTGTGCTGGTGTCTTTAGAGGGGCAGGGGATACATTGGTATCGACAATCCTTAACTTTGTAAGTATGTGGTGTGTACGGATTCCTCTAGCTTATGTTTTAAGTGGTCACTATGGGCTTCAGGGCGTATGGTTTGCGATGGCATTTGAACTTTGTTTTAGAGGAACGATTTTCTTAATTCGTTTGTTCCGTAATAAATGGGTTAAAAACTGGGCATAGGATTTGCTTTTTAGGAATATGAATTTATAATAAAAAAAGATATAAAGGAGACAATTTATGAAGAATATAACTAAGGATATTTTATTCGTTGGTGTCAATGATCATGATATCAATCTATTTGAAGGACAATATGAATTAGAAAGAGGAATGGCATATAACTCATACATTATTATGGATGAGAAAATTGCCATTATGGATACAGTGGATGTAGCCTGTACGGATGAGTGGTTTGCTTTGGTAGAAGAAGCGTTGAATGGAAAACAACCAGATTATTTAGTGGTTCATCATATGGAACCAGATCATAGTGCAAATATCAAGAACTTTATGGATAAGTATCCATCTTGTACCATTGTTTCCAGCATGCAGGCCTTTAATATGATGAAACAATTTTTTGGTACTGATTTTGCAGATCGTAAAATGGTTGTCAAAGAAGGAAGTACATTGGAACTTGGAAAACATACTTTATCGTTTGTTGGAGCACCAATGGTTCATTGGCCAGAAGTATTATTCAGCTATGATGCTTATGACAAAGTCTTGTTCTCTGCGGATGGATTTGGTAAGTTTGGAGCAAATGATATAGAAGATCCTGAAGGATGGGCTTGTGAGGCAAGACGGTATTACTTTGGAATTGTCGGTAAATATGGCATGCAGGTACAAAATGTATTAAAGAAGGCAGCTAACCTAGATATTCAAGTTATCTGTCCTTTACATGGACCTGTTCTTGATTCCAATTTGGGATACTATTTAGACCTTTACAATACCTGGTCAAGTTATGGTGTAGAGAGTGAAGGAGTTATGATTGCCTACTCTTCTGTTTATGGTCATACCAAGGAAGCTGCACAAGCTTTAGCTGAAAGTTTAAAAGCAAATGGATGTAGCAAAGTTGTTGTGAATGATTTGGCTAGAGATGATATGCATGAAATCATTGAAGATGCCTTCCGTTATGGAAAAATTGTTTTAGCTTCTATTACGTATAATGGATCTATTTTCCCACATATGAAGACTTTTATTGATGAACTGTTAGAAAGAAATTATCAAAACCGTACCATTGGCTTCATTGAAAATGGAACATGGGCACCTATGGCTGCCAAGATTATGAAGGGGATGTTTGAAAAATCAAAGAACATTACTTTCTGTGAAAATGTTGTGACAGTTCGCAGCGCGATGAATGAAGCAAACAAAGAGCAAATCAAAGCTTTGACAAAGGAATTACTATAAAAACTGTATAATTACAGTTTTTTTTACATTTTTTTATTCGTTGACGAAAAAATGTGTTACACTACATTTCGTTAGGAGGATGTCGCACGTGATAACAACCGTTCTTTTTGATTTAGATGGTACACTACTTCCTATGGACCAGGATGTATTTGTACATGCTTACTTCCAAGAATTGTCTGCGAAATTAGCCCCTTATGGGTATGATTCTAAATCATTGATCAAGAATATCTGGACAGGTGTAGCCGGTATGATTGCCAATGACGGAACGTATACGAATGAAGAAATTTTCTGGTCTGTGTTCTCGAAAGATTATGGAGACAAAGTGTTAAAAGATAAACCTATCTTTGATGAATTCTATAAGAAAGAATTTCAAAAAGTACAAGGTGCAGTTGGCTTTAGTAGTCAGGCTATCCATTGTATTGATGTTCTAAAGGATAATGGGATGCCAATGATTCTGGCCACGAATCCAATTTTTCCTCAACAGGCAACTTATTCGCGTATTAAATGGGCAGGATTGGAACCATCTGATTTTCAATGGATCACAACCTATGAAAATTCTCACTCTTGTAAGCCAAATTTGATTTATTATAAAGAGATATTAGATAAATTTAATTTAGATCCAGCTACTTGTTTAATGGTTGGAAATGATGTATCAGAGGATATGGTTGCCACTAAACTTGGTATGCCAGTATTCTTGATAAAGAATTGTTTGATTAATAAAAACAAAGAAGATATTTCTTCTATTCCTCAAGGTGACTTTAGAGATTTATTGCGTTATTTGTATAAACAATATACTGAGGAAGTAAACGGTTTGAAGTAATTTCAAATCGTTTTTTTAATTGCCATTTATAATGTCAGTTTTGTTTATATTCTTTTTTTAAGGAGATGGGAGTATGACATTATCGAATCTAGTGGATTGTTTATCCTTTAATCAGGATATCGAGGTATTTATTAGTGATCCAATGAGTGGATATTTATCAAATCGCCAATATTATGGAAGGAAAAGTGGAATAGAAAGAGACTATCGATTTTCTCTTCTTCCTTTAGAAGTGGATTCCATTGAGCTTTGTCATTATTCGGATAGAGAAAGTACAATTCGTATTACGGTTTTTACGAATCAATGGTAAGATAAATACGGTGATAATTATGTTAGAAGAATTTAAGAAAATAAACAATGCCCGTCAACAAAGAAAATACTTAGATAAATTGGCAGTTTCTTTGCGAAAAGAAGAGATGAACTTTGATCAAGTAAAAGAAGTATTAGAATTAAATGAATACTTAGAACAAATTCATTTTTGGTCAAAATACGATGGTTTATTCGAACAAACTGTAAAACAGGCAGATATGTTGTATGGAATGGAAAAGGTAAAAGAGAAAAAAGAATTATTAGATGCCAATCAAAAGAATGCCTTTGATTCAGCGTATCAAGCCTTATCAAACTATGAAAAAGATGTTGTTGTGGATTTCTTTGATGCTTATAAGCACTCTTTAAAAACAATCATGGTTTATGGAACACAATATTCAATGAAACATAGAGAAGAGTCTTTAGCGGATTTAGAATATTATTTAATGGATTGTATGGAAAAGAAAGGCTCTTTAGAAGTGCATTATTTTAATGGCAGAAGAGTGTTAAAGAAAATAAAATTATGAATCTAGAAGAAGCAATTTATTCTCGACAATCCTGTCGAGCTTACACCAAAGAGGATTTAAGTCAAGAAGACAGAGAAAAAGTAGAATCCTTTATACAAAATGATTTACATCCTTTATATCCCAATATTCGAGTAGAATTTAAACTAGAAAACAGAAGCGCTATTAAAACCGTTATGCCATGGATGAGCAATCAAGTCATTACAATCTATAGTGAAGTTAAGAATGGGTATGGTTTGAATGTAGGTTTTATGGGACAGCATTTGGAACTTTATTTACATACGATTGGTTTATCTTGTTGTTGGGTAGGACTGGCAAAACCTGTTAAAAAAGATCATCCCTTAGAATACATTATCTGTATGGCAATTGGGTATGCTCGAAAAAAAGGTATAAGAGATTTTACACAGTTTAAACGAAAAGACTGGTCTTTCTTTAGTGATCAAGTGGATAAAGAACTAGAATGTGCTAGATTGGCACCTAGTTCTGTTAATAGTCAACCCTGGTTTTTTACTCATGAGAACGATTGGATTCATATGTGGTATATACCACAAAAAGGGCCATTTCATTCCTTGAAATTGAATCCGACTTTATTCAATCAGATTGATTTGGGAATTGCGTTAGCCCATATTTGTATTTGTCATGAAGGTTGTACTTTATCAAAAAATAGTAATCTTCATTATCAAAATTATTTATATATTCTTAGTATTAAATTATCTCAAAATGTTTAAGAGCATGAAAGATGCCATCCTCAACAACAGAATCAGTTATGTAACAAGCGGCTTGTTTAGCTGCTTGTTTTCCACTATTCATGGCAACGGAAATACCACTTGCTTCAAACATCGGGATATCAACTTCACTATCTCCAAAGGAAATAATGTTTTCTTTTGAAATTTGAAGATAGTTGGCTAATGTTTGTATAGCTTTGGCTTTATCAATATGAAGCGTGACATCACCGAATAAAGCTTTTTCATTTTTCCCGCCCCAGGTCATACATTTGTAAGAGGAGAAATGGTCTTTGAAATCTAAATAGTCTTGATAAGTGTGAAGAATGTAGTTAATCTTACAAATTTTATCTTGATAAAGACTGGCAGGAAATTCCATATCCGGATAAATATCACGAATGATAACAGGTTTAGGACAACCATAAGCTTCATAGGTAGGAATCGCTCTTTGTTCAAAGTATTTAGAACCATATAAACAACGATCGCATTCCATATAGAAATCAAAATCTTTTTGCTCAAGATAATCGACAAACTTCTTTGTTTCTTCTAATGAGAATGTTTTATCTTGAATAATGGTGTCGTTTACTTCGATATAGGATCCATTCCCTCCAATCAATCCATCGAATCCTATATCCATCACTCTTTGTGACATATGTCCTTTACTTCTTCCAGATACTACAAAGGCATAATGACCGTTTTGTCTTGCACGTTGAATCGCATCAATTGTACTTTGGGGAAGAACTAAATCATAGCTGATTAATGTTCCATCCACATCAAATAATAATAATTTCTTTTCCATGCTTTTATGATAAGTGAATTCATATTGTTTGTCTAATTGTTTTGGTATGATAAAATAAGTTTATGAAAAAGATGAGTACATGGTACATTGTTGCCTTAATTATAGGTGTAACCTTTCTAATGAATAGTCCGTTGGTTGGAATGATTGTTTTGGCTTGTCTTGTTTATTATGGATACAAACACAATTACTTTCAAAAAAGACAGAATGTTTATTCGAATGGTCAATCATCAAGAAAAGTTCCACCCACATTTGTTCGTAAAATAGAATTCTTATCAAACCGTGAAATTGTCTTCTCAAACTTTTCAAGACTTCGTTATTTGGAAGAAAATGGGTCTGGGAAGATGGTAGAAATCCATAATCCCATTCATGCCAAGGTTTATATTCGTTTAAATCACAGGCAATTTGATGTATTTGTGAAAAACAATGAAAAGAGTGAACAACTCTCCTTTGAAAAAGAGAATATAAAGATATTGGATATTTCCAATCATTTAATATCTATTATTGAGGGGAATAAAGATTCTTCTTATCTAGAAATTGAATACAACAATCAATATTTCACAACTCTTGAGGTAGAAGAATTAATGGATTTCTTTAAAGATTTCAAAATTAATAATGCGACAACAAAGTTTCAGGAAAAACCAATAGTAAACGATGTACCTCCCAAACCAAAGAAGAATCCATTATTTAAAATTATGGTCATTGCAGGTATTATTGTGGCTTTGATGGTAGGAGGAATCGTTGGAATCAACAAGTATCAAAACAAACAAACCTTTGTAGCACAAACTTTAATGGGTACAAAGACTAAGACAAAATACTTTAATGGTTTAACTTATTTGGTGAATATGGAACTAGATGAAGAAGATTATGATGAGAATGCTATTTTGTATGAATTCTCAAATAAACAGGTTCCGTATATACGTATTGATTGTGATGTGGATAATCAAGATTATACGCAAACTTATGATTATAGTTTATCCAGTGCAGAAACTTTACAGGAAGAAGTCTGGGAGGATGTTTATTATGATCCAGGTAAGAAACAATATGATTTTATAAACTTTGATAGTGGGAAATGGTATCACTTTACTGGTTTAGTGGATAGCGATTCTTTCTGGGATAGTGATAGTCAAGATGGATATGTAGATGTCTATGTTCTTCCAACAAATAGAGCTTTGGTTAAAGTGATGTTGGTAAGAAGCATAGAAGATACCAACGATTATGATATACAGGCGTTTTTAAATGCGATGGATATCAGTGAATTGAATGGTTAAAAAAAGAACTCGTAATGGGTTCTTTTTTTATGGAATCATAAAAGCTTACTGAACTTGAGACCTTGTCTATTTTATACACTTATTCTATATTTACTTTTTGAACTTATAAACGGCCAAAATGTAAAGCAAATGATTGACATTATATATACATAAATTGTATTATTTGAGTATAAGGAGGTACTTGTTATGACACAGGTGAATTTTAGAATTGATGAAGATATAAAAGCAAATGCAGAAGCAGCTTTAAAAGATATGGGTTTAAATATGTCTACAGCTATTACGATGTTTTTGGTAAAGGTCGGACGGGAAAGACGGATTCCTTTTGAAATTACTGCGGATCCTTTTTATAATGCTGAGAATATAGCGGAACTGGAAAGAAGAGTGGAAGGCATACGAAGTGGTGCTAAAACATTCAAAGAACATGAATTAATTGAGGTGGATGACCAATGAAGAAAGTCTGGCTTGACGAAGCTTGGGAAGAATACCTAGACTGGCAAACAAAGGATAAGAAAACTCTTAAAAGAATCAATAGGCTGTTAAAAGATATTGACCGAAATGGATACAACTGTTTGGGAAAGCCAGAACCACTTAAAGGAAATTTATCCAGTTATTGGAGTGTGCGAATTGATGAAAAAAATAGAATTGTATTCCGTATCCACGAAGAATTATTAGAAATTGTACAGTGTGGAACACACTATAACGATAAATAATAATCTGCGCTTATTCGTTATTTATCTGTGAGCTTTTACAGGACCTTTAAAATTTTTCTTTATCTATTTCATAATTAGATCGTACATCTTCCATCATCATTTCATCATCTTTGGAAGTTGGTGTGTAGTTGAATAAAAATGTATATAGTTCTTTACAGATGGATTTGTCTTTATCTGGTAAGCAAATAATAACGCAGTTTGTTAGGTATACTGTATGATCAGGATATTGATCCAGACCTTGTTTATATTTTTTATCAACAACATCATAGCCAAATCTTGCTAGTAAATCTAAACAATCTCCATAGATTTGATAAGGATCTTCGAATTCAAAGTTTTCCAGCATCTTAAATATTTCATCGGTGATATCTTTTGTTTGTTGTAAAGAAGGAAAAATATTGACAAAATCAATACCTAATGTTTCTTCAAACGCTTCTTCAAAATAATACGAATATTCATCAAAGATAGTGAAAATATTTCTTTCCTTGGTGAAAGAAGACATAAGGTTTATTGACTTACAAATATTTAGAAAAACTTCTGGCTTTTGATAGTTTTTTACATCAAGGAAGTCTTCTAATGTCTTTATAATCCAATATGCATCAGGAAGGGAAGTTGTATCTAAATTTGCAGCAATTGTTTTTTCAACATAGAACAGGATGCAGTCAATGTCCAATAAGATTTCTTTTGCATTTAATTGATTTAATTCTTTTTCATATAATTCATGGTAATAATCAATCACAGACTGCATATTGTAGTTTTGTTGATACAACTGTAAGATTTCTTTTTGACTGATGTGAATGGAAAAGTCTTCCAGTGCATTTTCGATTTTGCTTAAAGGAAGTCGTTTGTATAATTCAATTTTATCTACATTCATATCCCATCCATTGTTGTAAGAATTTTTTGGTGTTGTTAATGTACAAAAGATAGGTTTACTATCTATTATTTCTTTTTTTCCTTTGTTTTTTAAATTTTTCATATTATTACCATAACAAAAAAAAGAGCTCAATTCAATGAACTCTTTTTATCGATTATTCAACGGTTATCAACAATTGACCCGCTTTGACGTTGTCGCCTTCTTCTACATGGATAGCTGCTACTTTTCCATCTTTTCGAGCAACTGCAGCTGTTTCCATCTTCATAGCTTCAATAATACATAATGTATCATTTTCTTTGACTTCATCACCAACTTTAACGTTGATCTTTGTCAATAGACCAGGAATTGAAGCACCTGTTTGACCAGCATCTGTTGGATCAATCATAATAGCTTGTTTACCTTCTACTTCAATCGAATTATCCTTAACAGTAACAATACGACGGCTTCCATTTAATTCAAAGATAACGTCTCTTGTACCTTCTTTGACATTGGCATCACCTAATCCTAAGTAACGGATGACTAATGTCTTACCATCTTCAATGTTGATTAAGTTTCTTTCACCAACAGCTAGACCATTAAAGAATACATGAGATCCCATACGAGTTAAGTAACCATATTCTTTTTCATGTTCCCAATAATCTTTCAATACACTTGGGTACAAGCAATAAGAGATAACATCACGCATATCTACGAAATCGTGATGAGAGATTTCTAAGATTTCTTTCTTAATAGCTTCGAAATCAACTGGTTCTAATAATTCACCAGGACGGCATGTAATTGGTTCTTCTCCTTTTAGAACAATCTTCTGTAATTCAACAGGGAATCCATGAGGAGGTTGTCCCATCATACCTTTGAAGTAAGAAACAACAGAATCAGGATATGCTAAATGTGCACCCTTTTCTAAGATGTTTTCAGGTGTTAATTCATTTTGTACCATGAAGATAGCTAAGTCACCAACCATCTTACTTGATGGTGTAACTTTTGTGATTCCACCTAACATAACATCTACTTTCTTGTACATTTCTTTGACTTCATCAAATTTAGATCCAAGTCCTAATGAAATAACTTGAGGTTGTAAGTTTGTATATTGTCCACCAGGAATTTCGTATCGATAGATGTCTGTTGAAGTTGTCTTAAGACCTTTATCAAACTTCTCATAACGTAAACGAACATCTGCCCAATACGTAGATAATTCTTCAATACGAGTTAAATCCATACCTGTATCTCTTGGCTGTCCTTGAAGAGCGGCAACAATGGCGTTCATAGAAGGTTGTGATGTTAATCCTGACATAGAAGCAACGGCACAGTCAACAATATCAACACCAGCTTCAATAGCCATTAATAATGTCGCAACCTGGTTACCTGTTGTATCGTGTGTATGTAAATGAATTGGAAGATTAACAGCTTCTTTCAATGCTTTTACTAATACTTTTGCGGAATATGGTTTTAATAAACCGGCCATATCTTTAATCGCAATAGAATGAACACCTAATTTTTCCAACTCTTTTGCCATATTGACATAGTAATCCAATGTGAATGTAGTATTGTTTGGATCTAAGATATCACCTGTATAACAGATGGTTCCTTCACAGAACTTACCTTGTTTGATGACTTCATCAATGGCGACGCTCATTCCTGGAATCCAGTTCAATGAATCGAATACACGGAAGATATCAATTCCAGATGAAGCGGCTTGTCTAATAAATTCACGAACAACATTATCAGGGTAGTTAGCGTAACCTACTGCACTGGATCCACGTAACAACATTTGGAATGGAATGTTCGGAATTTCACTACGTAACATATCCAAACGATCCCATGGACTTTCTTTCAAGAAACGGTAAGCAACATCAAATGTCGCACCACCCCACATTTCAAGTGAGAAGCAATCTTTTAAGATTTCAGCTGTACCAGCTGCACCTTTTACCATGTCACGCGTACGCATACGTGTTGATAATAAAGATTGATGAGCATCACGCATGGTTGTATCGGTAATGAATACTTTTTCTTGTTTTAAAATGTATTCGCTCAATGCCTTAGGACCTTCGTTATCTAAGATATCCTTTAATCCAGTTAATGGTGTTCCCATCACTTTAGGGAAGCGAGGTGTATCATATTGATGTCTTTCAGCATCTGGATTGTCAACTTGAATGTTGGCAATATAACGCAATACACGGTTAGCACGGTCTTGGGAACCAACGATATCTAATAATTCTGGTGTATCATCGATAAACTTCGTATGGCAGGCACCCTTTAAGAAAGTTGGATGCGTCAAGATATTTGTAACGAAAGGAATATTTGTCTTAACACCACGAATATGAACTTCACTAATAGCACGTAGAGCTCTTCGACAAGCTCCTTCAAATGTATTATCGCTTGATGTTACTTTTACAAGTAATGAATCATAGTATGGTGAAATAACAGATCCTGTCGATGCGTTTCCACCATCTAGACGAACACCAAATCCACCTGTTGTACGATAAGCTGTGATTGTACCATGGTCTGGTGCAAAGTTATTGGAAGGATCTTCCGTTGTAACACGACATTGGATTGCGTATCCATTTTTGTGTACATCTGCTTGTGAATTGATACCAATTTCTGGTGTAGAAAGTGGGTAACCTTCTGCTACTAGAATTTGAGCGCGTACTAAATCGATTCCTGTGATAACTTCAGTGATTGTATGTTCTACTTGAATACGTGGATTCATTTCGATGAAGTAGTATCCACCATTCTTATCAACTAAGAATTCTTCTGTACCGGCGTTTTCGTATCCCACTGTTTCGGCAATGCGTACAGCATCGGCACGAATCTTTTCTAATATTTTTTCATCAACAGACCAGGCTGGTGCATATTCAATAACTTTTTGATAACGTCTTTGTAAAGAACAGTCACGTTCGTATAAATGAACAACATGTCCATGTTTATCCGCTAAGATTTGAACTTCAATATGCTTTGGCTCTACTAAGAATTTTTCAATGAAAATATCATCGCAACCAAATGCTTTTCCAGCTTCTGCTTTAACTAAATCGAAAGCAGGTTTTACTTCTTCTGGTGTATCGCAACGTCTCATACCACGTCCTCCACCACCAGCAGCGGCCTTTAAGATAACTGGGAATCCGAAGGAAATTGCTTTTTCTAAAGCTTCGTCTCCATCTTTTAATGGTTCTGTACATCCAGGGATAATGGGTACACCAGCACTAATTGCCATTTCTTTTGCACTCAACTTATCTCCCATCATGCCTAATACTTTGCTGCTTGGCCCGATAAACTCAATACCAGCTTCTTCACAGGCTTTGGCAAATTCAGCATTTTCTGATAAGAATCCATAACCAGGATGGATAGCGTCAACTCCACGTCTTAAGGCTAAATCGATAATTCCTTTGATGTCAAGGTAAGCACCAACGGGTGATAGGTTTTCACCAACTAGGTAAGCTTCATCGGCTTTGATACGGAACTGTGAGTTAATGTCTTCATTAGAATAAATAGCTACAGTATGAATACCTAAGTCGTGACATGCACGGAAGATACGAATCGCAATTTCACCACGATTCGCAACTAAAACCTTGTTAAATTGTTTAGGTTCCATAAATTGTTGTAATCCTTTCTCTATTAAATCCTTATATCTAACATTATATCCCTTATTTTTTAAAGATTAAACATAAATCCATACAAAATTTATGAAATGAAAGCGGTTTTCTAAAGTAAATCTATAAATGATGTCTGTTTTCTTGTCGTTATGTTGGAAAATAAAAAGAAGTAAGCTATCTTACTTCTTAGTGGAGTGTTTTTTTATCTACTTCAATGGATGTATCCAGTTGTCCATCTCCATCGGTATCAACCAAGGCTGTATCTACAATTCCATCTCCATCCATGTCAGCAGCAACGCTATCGGATATGCCATCGTCATTGGCATCGGAAACATAGATTCCTTCTTTATCCGTAGGTTGTAGATTTTTTTGGATGTTCTCCGCCATTTCTTTTTCATCGTCTTCTATTTTGTCTTGTTTCTTGGATTCTTCTTTGGAGTCTAAAGAGATTTCTGTATCCACAATGCCATCACCATCTACATCCATTTGAGCAGTATCTTCAATACCATCTCCATTGGCATCAATATAAACAACTTCTGTCTTTTCTTCCTCACTAAAGTCCTTGATAGAAGAAAAAATCACATCATCTTGTTTTTCTTCTTCTTTCTTTTTTAAAACCAGTGCCGTAGCTCCAGCTACTGCAGCTCCCGTTACCAGCAAGCCTGTTAGTAATTTAAAATAATTCATTTGTATCCTCCTAAAGATATAAATAATATACACAATTTCAAAAAATCATTCAATTGTTGTTCTAAAAAGACATTTGATGGATAATAACTCTAGAGGTATTTTATGAAACATAAAAAGGAAGTTATATGCATTAGTATCATTTTTATCATACAGGTTCTATTTCAGATTGTTGGATCTTATTGTTATGGAACATTCCCTGAGTGGATGTGGAGTATTTGTGATGCCCTGATTCTTGTGACTCCTTTTATCTTTGGTCTTGGTGCTGGTTTAATCTGTTGTCTTCCTAACACAATTTCAGAGATAGGCTGGCTGATAATGAAAGGATACATGGGAGCTTTTTTACATGGTATAGCCTTTCTTTTAACGGTTGTAGTATGTGGTTGTTTACAAATTCGCTTACGTAAAAAAGAAATTCATTGGTATGTGATTTGCTTTGAAGTATCTTTAGTTTTAGAAAATTTCTTGTATCGTCTATTGCGTACAGTCTTCTTAACTTCTAAAACAACTCAGTTGACCTTTTTAAATCTTTTTCAAACCAATTTATCCATTGGAAACATAGTATGCCTTTTTCTTTTGATCTTTTTATTAAAAAGAAAAAAGAACATAAATTAGATTTTTGTGCTTTAATTAACGTATGACAGAAATAAAAGGGAAAAACTTTCTTGAAGAAGAATATAAGAAACAAAGAAAAGAAGAAGTAGAAATTTTAAGTGATACCTTAAGAGAATATCAGGGTAAGAATGAATACTTTTATTCTATGATGTATAAAATGTCCTTGATTTTACATGGATGCTTTGATGTGCAGGCAAATCGCATTGAATTTGGAAACGGAAAGTATGAAGGCATCATTCAGCTATACCAACAAGGATGGTGTGAAGTCACAATTAGGGATACGGAAAGCAAGGAAGTCTTGTTTTACCAACAAGTGGAAGCAGGCTATCAACAAGAATATGAAATTGAAGATATACTGCAATCTTTCTATGCTTATTTGTTTTCTGAGGATTTAAAAACATCTTCTTATAGTAAGCCAGACACATCAAAAGAACAATTAAAAAAAGACTTAGAAACGAGAACTCCACGTTTTAAAAAAATATTGGTATGTTGTACTTCAGGAGCCAGCTCTTCTTATTTTGCTTCTTTACTACAGGAAACATTAACCTGTTTTGATCATGATATCATAGTCAAGGCCTATCCGGTCGATGACATTGATTCGATAATTAATCAATATGATGCCGTATTGTTGTCTCCGCAGGTAGCTTATAAGTGTGATGAATTAAGAAAAAAATATCATACTCGTATTTATAAGATAAAATCACTGGACTATGCAACTGGAAATACCTATCAGACTAGTAAAAAACTCACAAAGCCAAAAGAATGAGATAAAAATCTCGTTCTTTTTTTGGGATAAGATGTATAATGATAGATATGGATACTTACATTAAATTTACGATTGCTTGTGCCGCACTGATCATTGTGACAAGTATATTGTTGTTGAAAAAGACAAATGGAACGTTAAAAGACAACATGTCCACAAAAATAATCATTGGTGTGATATTTGGCCTTTGTGGAATTCTTGGCAGTGAGTGGGGAATCAGCCTTAATACCTGCATATTAAATGTACGTGATGCCGCTGTTATTGTAGCAGGACTTTTTTTTAGTGGACCTTCCGGTATTATTGCTGGTCTAATTGCTGGAATTGAACGTGCTTTGGCCGTGAACTGGGGAGCACCTGCTTTTTCAACCCTTGCGTGTTCGTTGGCAACTTGCTTAGCTGGATTTGTTGCTGCCTTTAATCGTCGACATATATTTGCAGAGAGTGAACCTTCCGTTGTTCAAAGCATCATCTCAGGAGAAGTTGTTGAATGCATGCATTTGTTGCTGCTGTTTTTAACAAATATGTCACAATTGACAAAAGCGTATTCTGTCTTTCAAAAAACGTATTTGATGTTGATATTGGTACCTGTACTTGTTGGATTATGTGGCATCATTCAATATCGACTTAAAAAACCAAGCAGTATTTTAGAATCATTTCGAAAAAGAATTTCACCTATTTTCCAATATTCTTTATTGGCTGTATTGGTTTTAGGATTGGCTCTGACTAATGGAGTTTCCTGGGTGGCAATTCAGAATGTTTCTAAATACAATGCTTTGCAGGTATTGAATCAATCGGCTTTAAATGTTCAAGAAGAACTTCAAAAAGAAATTCAGGATAAAGTGAAGGCTGATTGTAAGCGCGCTTACAAATTGGGGATGGATGTCACTGACAGTGAATTAAAACAACATGCTCAGGAAAATAGTCTGACAGAAATTAGTTTTATTAGTAAAGAAGGTATTATTTTAAAAAGTTCAATAAGTGAGTATGTTGGTTATGATTTAAAAAGTTCAGATCAAACATCTTATATGTTGGAAAATGCTTTATCGATGGAGCTTGTCATTGATGAATATATAGCGCCTATTAGTCAAGAAGATAAAAGTTCTTTTTACGTTTTTTATACGGAATCGGATTTCATTGTTCGCATTGGTTACAGTGAAGAACAATATGCACACTTTACCTTGACTCATTTAAACTATCTTATTTCAAATCGTAGTATTGGTTCATCTGGTTTCTTTGTGGTAACGGATTTAGAGGGGAATGTTCAAATTGGAAATTCCCAAATAGAAGATCTTGAAACAATTCAGGTTTCTGAATTAGAAGATTCTCCTATGGAAATTGAATATAATGGTAACGAAATGTTTGCCAAAGCCTTTGAATGTGGTCAATTTTTGATTATTGCTCTTATGCCACAAGAAGAGATTTCAAGTATATCAAATATCACCCTGACATTGACAAGTTTTGTCAATGTGATTGTATCGACCATCTTGTACTTATTGTTGTTTATATTGATTCGTCTATTGGTATTGAATAATTTAAAACATGTAAATGAAAAATTAAATTTAATTACAGAAGGAGATTTAAATCAAAGAGTAGAAGCCAACAACAATGAAGATTTTGCCCAATTATCTGCCGATATCAACTATACAGTTGAAGTGTTAAAAGGATATATTGAACAGGCAGAGAATCGCATGAATGAAGAATTGGAACTAGCCAAAGCCATTCAAAAGGGATCTCTTCCAATGGTTTTTCCAAGTGTGAATGAGTATAATTTATTTGCCAAAATGAAACCGGCTAAAGAGGTAGGGGGAGACTTATATGACTTCTTTATGCTGGATGATAATCATTTGGTTGTTTTCATTGGAGATGTTTCTGGAAAAGGAATTCCAGCCGCTTTATTTATGATGAGATCGAAAGCAACTTTAAAGAATAATATTTTATATTCTTCTGATCTGGAAAAGGCTGTTACGACAACCAATGAAGAATTGTGTCAGAATAACGAAATGGATATGTTTGTAACGGCATGGGTAGGTGTTCTAGATTTAACATCTGGACAATTGACATATGTCAACGCTGGACACAATCCACCATTGGTTCGAAAAGATGGAACTTATTCTTATCTAAAAGGAAAAAAGAACCTTGTTTTGGCAGGTATGGAAGGAGTGCCTTATCATATGGAATCCATCCAGTTGAATCCTTTGGATGAACTGATTCTGTATACTGATGGTGTTACGGAAGCAATGAATGAAAACAACGAATTGTTTGGAGAAGAACGATTGCTTCAATGTGTACAAGAAAACAAAGAGGATACTAGTAGTGAAAAACGTTGCGAACAAATTCGCCAAGCTCTTGTCGACTATGTTGGAAAAGCAGAACAGTCGGATGATATCACAATCCTGATTCTTAATTATTTACAGAAAAAATAGAAGCGGAAATTCCGCTTCTTTTAATATCCATAATAATCTTGAATGGCTTTCATCTTATTTATCTGATCGACTTTAAATGGACATCTTGAATTACAGTGACCACATTGTATACAATCCGATGCATGTTTTTCTAAGTGCTTATAGTGATCAGTCGCCATGTCATCCCCTAGTTTTGATAAGTCATAGTATTTATTGATTAAAGCAATGTCTAAGTTCATTGGACATGGATGACAATGTTTACAGTATACACAACGACCAATAGAGTCTGATGGTGTAAAGGAGCCGATAATTGAGTAATCTTTTTGTGAGTCATCCATTTCAAAGAATTTTAGAGTACTTTCTAAAGTTTCCATATCGGCATAGCCTGGAAGAACTGTTAGAACAGCTGGCTTGTCCAAAGCGTATTGAATACACTGATAGGGAGATAATGCTTGTTTAAATGGAGATTCTTTTTCACTTAATAATTGTCCTCCATTAAATGGTTTCATAACGCTGATGCCAACGCCTTCTTTTTCACATCGTTTATATAATTCCTCTCGTTCTAAATTAGAACCTCTGGCATATTCTCCTTGTTGATAATCATAGGCAGGATTAATGGAGAACATAATGATATCTACAATTCCCATATCTAATATCTTATTGGCAATGGCTGGGGTATGGGTGGATAAACCTAAGTGATGAATAACTCCTTTTTCTTTTAAAGAAAGAACATAATCTAAAACACCATTTTGTATGTATTCTTCTAAATCACTATCTTCATCTAAACAATGGATGAAGCCAAAATCAATATAGTCTGTCTGTAGATTGTCTAATTGCCATTGTACAGCTTTCTTGATTTGGTTTAAATTGGTAGTCCATCCATATTCTCCTGATGTATAATCTGCACCAAAGTGAATTTGAAAGTAGACTTGCTCTCTAACTTCTTTAAATGCTTTTCCATAAGCGGGGAAAGTAGAAGCATAGCCGGCTGCCAGATCGAAGTAGTTGATTCCACTTTGAAAGGCTTTTTTGGCTACCGCAATGATTTCTTCTTCCTTTTTTTCTCCAATGTAGCTTGAGCCCATTCCAATAACACTGATTTTTTCATTTCCTTTTGGTAGTGTACGATATTCCATAACTTCCTCCTAAAATTTATGCCCACAGTTTGGACAATAATCAAAATCTTGATTGGTTGTATAACCACAGTTTGAACAATGCTTACTGAAATTTTTTTGTAGTAAGTAAAGATCGGATTGTAGTATTTCTGTCTTTAATCCATTTTCAATGTTTTTGCCTTTGACTTCACTTAACTGATATGTGCTGTGACAACAACTGGTTTCTACATAGTATTTTTTATTCCATTTGAATAAGGGAATAAAAAATAATGAGAAAACGGTATAAGTCATGTAGACAATATATCGTCCATATTGTCCGCAACTTGGACAAATCATTGTTTGATTGTAGTCTAATTGTTCTTGTTTTGAATTAATACCCATCATTAAAAACATTGTCAGTTCCTCTAATGGATTTATTTTATCATGTTTAAAGGAAAATAAAAAAAGGAAAGCGTTATTCGCTATCCTTTGAGAATACATGATCTTCTAAGTAATGACCCACTCCATCATTGAATACATCGTATTCGGTAACAGCTTGGGCGACTTGCTTACATTCATCGCATCCATTTTTTAAACATACACCCCAACCGGCTGTTTGGATTAGACCAAAGTCATTTTGTTGATCACCAAAGGCGATAGTTTCTTCCAATGGGATGTTTTTCATTTCACAATATTTCTTTAAGGCAACTCCCTTATGAAGATCTGGATTCATAAATTCATAGGTAACATGATTGATGAAGTCATTTTCTAGATGCATTGTTCTCGAATCGAAGGTAATGCAGTATGTCCATTTATCAGATTTATTGGCTTTAATTCTTCTTAATAATTCATCTTCAATATCGTGTGTTAAATGGACTTCAATTTTACCAGTAGGTCCATCACTTAATTCATCAATACTTCCAATTTCAATATATGAGTGATTTCTTTGTTGGGATTCCCTTAAGAAGTTATCCATGCGCTTTGCTTTAATATGATGGTAAGCATTTTTATAGATGATACAGTTGACATCCATATCCCAAATCATTTCCAGGATTTCTTTGATTGTTTGTCCATCTAACTGCATATAGTGAGTATATTCATTGGTTTCTTTTGCCCAAAGATCGCCACCGTTCATTCCAATCGCAAAGTCAAAATCAAAGTTTAATCCCCAAAATTGTCCTTTTTCAACAGTGGATTCATCCAAAGGACGACCAGAAGCTAAACCAACCATTATGCCTTGTTCGTGTAATTTTTCTAATCCAGCTTTTGTTAATGGCATTAATTGTTCTCCTTTGCCAGCTAGTGTTCCATCAATATCTGCGGCAAATACACTAATTTTATCTATCATAATGATCCTCCATTTATTTTTTTTATTATACAATCTTTTTTAGTGCAATAGGTAAATTTTCAGAAAATGAAAATAATTCAAAGTAGACAAGACTATAATAACAGTATGAATCGCCAACAAATCGATATGACCCATGGTCCACTGACAAGTAAAATCTTATTTTATGCCATTCCTTTGGCTATTACTGCCATTCTTCAACAGTTATTTAATGCAGCCGATGTCGCAATCGTGGGTCAGTTTGCTGGGACGGATGCCATGGCGGCTGTAGGTGCCAATAGTTCTTTAATTAGTTTCTTTGTGAATTTGTTTGTGGGTATCTCACTTGGAACCAATGTTGTGATTGCTCATGCCATTGGAAGGGAAGAGAAAGAAGATATTCATAAAGCTGTACATACTTCTATTTATATTGCCTTATTTGGTGGTTTGTTTATGCTGATACTAGGAGAAATCATCGCTCCTAAAATTCTTTCTATGATGTCTGTACCTGATTCTATATTTTCTTTAGCACTTCGTTATTTACGAATTTATTTAGCGGGTATGCCTGTGATTTTTTTGTATAATTTTGAGTCTGCCATTTATCGAGGACAAGGAAATACACGTACACCATTAATTGCTTTAACGATTGGTGGATTATTAAATGTATTATTGAATTTGTTCTGTGTTTTGATTTTGAAAATGTCTGTCGAAGGAGTTGCTTTGGCAACTGTTGTTTCCAACTTAATCAGTTCTTCGATTCTATTTATGACTTTAGTGCATTCAACTGAAGAAATTCGTATTCGTTTTGATGAATTAAAAGTGGATAAAGATATTTTGGTTCGTATTTTAAAGATTGGTTTGCCATCTGGTATTCAAAGTAGTGTTTTTAGCGTTGCCAATATTATTGTTCAATCCGCCATTAATTCATTAGGTGCCATTGTGATTGCTGCCAGCTCAGCCGCCTTTAACTTAGAAATCTTTGCCTATTATGTTATGAATTCTTTTGGACAGGCTTGTACTACTTTTGTTGGACAAAATTTTGGAGCAGGCAAAATGGATCGTTGTCGTAAGACTTTATATAGTTCCTTTTTACTGGCTGTTCTTTTTACTTTTTTATCGATTGTTTTTATCTTATTCTTTGGAAAAAATTTATTGGCATTCTTTAACTCGGACAAAGAGGTTATTGAATATGGGTATCAAAGACTTATGATTATTTTCTTTGCGTATATCTTTAGTGTGTGGCAAGAGATTGGTTCGGGTTATTTAAGAGGATTTGGTTTATCGTTATGGCCGGCATTATTGTCTTTAGTTGGAATATGCGGGATTCGTATTTTCTGGATTTTCTTTGTTTTCCCTAAATATCCAACTTTCATTACAATCCTTCTTGTTTTCCCTATTAGTTTGTGTGCGGTTGCTGTTGCGATTGTATTAGCCATTCTTATACTCAAACCATCAAAAAGGGCTTAAAATTCTATTTCTGTATTCTATACACTGTGTATACAGTTTTGTTGATTGTCAAAATGTATAAATTGCATGAAACTTTTGACTCATAGTATTTTTTTTGAAATTGGTAGTGTATAAATATGATTAATTTTAGAATTACGTTTTTCAAAGGATAAAAATATGATTTAAAAATTGTATAATAAGGTTGTAAATGTGGTTAAGAAGACCTTCCCCTTGAGTCTTTTATTGATATTCAGTTGTAAATCCTTTATATAAATCAGAACATCTAAAAAAAGCTATATTTATCCTTCGAAAATTTTCTAGTTTAAAAAGCCGACTAAAAGGGGAAGTCGACTTTTTTTATATACTATTTCCAGCTAGGTATCCAGTAGACCAGGCAATTTGTAGATTAAAACCTCCTGTACTTGCATCCACATCAATAATTTCACCAGCAAATTTTAGATTCTTGATAATTTTTGATTCCATTGTGTTGGCATTGATATCTTTTACACTGATTCCTCCACAGGTAATCATTGCTTCTTTAAATCCCTTTGTAGAAGTGAAAATCCATTGACTGTTTTTACACTTTTCGATAAAATTTCTTCTTTTTTCTTTTGAAAGCTGATTTGTCACTAAATCTTTATCTATTGTACATTGTTTTAAAAACAATTGTACTAACCTGAGTGGTAAAAAGTGAGAGAGAACCTTGTCAATGTGTTGATTGGAATGGGATTGACAATAAGTTGTGATTTCTTTATCTAAATCATCGATGGATTTAGCTGGAAAACAATCTAATGATAGTTCAATCTCTGGATTCTTTTCAAAATCCAATGTACTACTCAAATTTAAAATCATAGGTCCGCTAAAACCATAATGGGTGAATAAGAGATCTCCTGTCTCTTTTTTCTTCTTATATTTAATTCCAACATTTTTTAAAGTTAATCCCTGCAAGTCCTTGTAGTCATTTCCTTTTCCAACCAATCCAACAAGTCCAGGGTGTAAAGGTTGAATGGTATGCTGAGCCGCTAAAAGATATCCATCTCCTGTTGATCCTGTGGAAGGTATGCTTTTTCCTCCTGTGCATAAGATAATGGATTGTCCATAGTAAGTATCTTTATTTGTTTGTACACCGATGCAGGTATTGTTTTCGATTAATAAAGATTGAACCACTTCACGAGTATGAATCAGAACTCCTTCTTTTTCTAATAGAGTCTCTAAGAGCTCTAGAATCGATTGAGAAGAGTTGGATACAGGGAAGATTCTATTGTTATCTTCTTCTTTTAAAGGGCAGTTGTTTTCTTCTAGTAAATTCATCATATCCTGACTGGTAAAGGAATAAAGAGAGGAATATAGAAATTTTTTATTGCGATTGACATGATTTAGAAATGATTCCACATCACAATTATTGGTCACGTTGCAACGGCCGTTTCCTGTTAATAATAGTTTTTTTCCAAGGGTGCGATTTTTTTCGATTAAAAGAACCTGATGTCCATTTTTACTGGCCTGATAGGCGCTCATCATACCAGCAGGTCCACCACCCACAACAATCACATAACTCATGAAACTATTCTATCATAGAAAAAGAAAGAGGACATGTTTATAATAAAAGTATGTTGTTTGAAGATAATAAATTTCAATCTTTAAAATATGAATTTGATTCAAAAGTAGATTTATCGCAAACCTATAGTTTTTATGATGTTTCTTTGGAACTAAACAGACTAACTGAAAAACTACAAACGTCTTTAATTAATCAAGAAGAAGTTTATCTTCATGTAAAAGATAGAACAGGAAAGAAAGTGCGTTTAAAATGGTTAAATGAAGGACTGAAAGAAGAAACATTCAATCGGAATAATCAGGATATTTTAAATATTATTTGTCAAAAGAAAGAATTTAGAAAACGATTAGAGTCGATTGGGATTGTGGAAGAAAAGGATAAAGGTTCCATTAATTTTGTTTATTATCTACAATGTGTCTATTTCTTTTATATCTTGATTTACTTTGTCTTTCCAAATGTGAAGTTTATGGACTTGTTTAAAGAAAAGAACTGGTCAACAGAAAATACTTTAGAGTGTGAAACAGGCAATGAAATCTATGAGGATTTGATTATTCAAAATATATATGAAAATAAGGAATGGAAAGAAAAATATATGCATCGTATTCAAGAGTATGATGATAGCTGGAATGCATTTTGTAACTGCTTCTTTTCGTATTATGAATTAAATTATTATGCTTTTATCAACGTTTTTTATAAAGATTACTTTGTCAACTGGCAAGAAGTGACAGATAGTATGTATGAAGAGTTTTTACAGGATACGTATTCTTATGAACTAACGCAATATTATCAGGATTTTATAAAAGAAGAATTGAATATTGAAATTGAAGTGGAAGACTATAAAAGAAATGTTTTTGATTCTTTCTTTGATTTTGATTTGAGCTATAACTCACAAACATTAAATCAAGATTATTTGAGAAATATAAAAGAATTTGACTATGCATCTTTACTCAAGGTCTATGATTCCATTCAAAGAATTCCAACTTTATTTGATTCAATTAAAGTATATGAATCACAATATAAAGAAATTTTAGAAGATTCCAATTTTATTCAATGTGTGATGAATGTCGACTATTTAACAAATACAATTAGAAAAAAGTATAAAGACTATCATTTAGATAAAATTGTACAAAGAATCATCGATTATGAAAAAGCACAGTTAAAATTTGATGTTGAGTCTGTTGGATTTACTTTTCTAAAAAAAGATAAAGAATATTTTTTGACAATGGCAGATTTGGCGATTGTTTGTATGGTGAAAGTATATATGCCTTACCAGCTAACCTATACTTGTAAAAGAATGGATTTAGAAAATCGGTCGGATGCCAATAAGTCGTTAAAACATTCTGTTAAGGAAAGTTTTAAGAGTATAGGTGGAAGTAAAAATTCTATCTTTAGAGATTCTTTATTTCTCATTCTTTGTAGGATGATGAAAAGTATGTATGAAACCAAGAATCCAAAAGAGTTCTTGTATTATGAAGTCCCGATGAATACATTGATTTATGAAATCATGGATAGAGAAAAAGAATATTTGTATTTAGAACAAAGAACAAGCTACTATAAACAAATGAAAGACTATATGGAAGGAGAAATACAATGCCTAGAAAATCAATAAAGGAAAATAAAAGTGAATATCAGTTAGCACGAGAAAAATTAGGACTGACAAGAGAACAAGCCAGTGATTGTATGAAGGATATGGTCTCAGCTGAAAAAATAGAGAAAATAGAAAACGGGAAACTACAGGTCATTGATCCGGAAGATATCATTCAAATGGCAACGTGTTATAAAAAACCAGAGCTTTTAAATTACTATTGTACTCATGAATGTGCCATTGGTAAACAAATTATGCCTTATCTTGAATCCAAAGAGATTGCTCAAATCACCCTTGAAACCATTAATTCGTTAAATCAGCTAAACAAAGAAAAAGAACGATTCATGGAAATTATTGAGGATGGGAAAATCAATGAAGATGAATTGGAAGACTTTAAGCGGATCCGCGCAAATTTAGAAAAGATTTCAACTTCGATTATGAGCTTTCATTTATGGTTGGATAAAGCTATCTTACAAGGAGAAATCGAACAAGATGCTAGAAAGTAGGCATCTTTTTTTGAGTTAAATTTATTATCGAAAAAAAAGGACCTATTCAAGTGAATAGATCCTAAGATTGTTATTTATTGTTGTCAATGATTTGTTGAACGTAATTTACTTCTAAATCAAATGTAGAAGCAATATCTTGAACAGACATAGTTTTAGAAGCTTTTAGTATCATTTCTTTTTCTTTGTTAGATTTACCTTCTTTACGTCCTTCTTCACGTCCTTCTTCATGTCCTTTTTTAAATCCCTCTTCTCTTACCGTATTATCGTATTTTTCTTGATCAAA